>ENA-OQHA01000362-OQHA01000362.1-human-gut-metagenome-genome-assembly--contig:-NODE-362-length-23363-cov-7.630702_pt1 | contig 23363 bp, 26 predicted proteins | sample MGYA00242558_ERZ504707 | MGnify/ENA primary metagenome ERZ504707 (study PRJEB26092, sample SAMD00036197) | human gut metagenome | host: Homo sapiens | study: EMG produced TPA metagenomics assembly of...
GTCATGCCCGGTATGGATATCACGCTGAAATCACTCAAGAACCCGTTCCTGTTCCGTCTCGCGGACGGACGATTCGCCATCGCCGCGACCCGTACCGCCCGCGGCGGTGAACCGGACGGTTCCGAACGGTCGGCATTCCTGCTCGCCATCAGCGATGATCTGACGGCGTTCGACCAGCGGGGGCTGGTGCTGTTGCGCACCACCGGTGGGGTCAATCGCCCGTCCGTCTCTTTCGACGCCGCGGACGCGTGCTACGTCGTCTCCTGGACCGGTGACGATGGCAAGGCACGCACCGCGCGGACGGCCGATATCGTAGCCGCCGCCGGTTCGGGCAGGCCGCTTGATGTCGTGGAATCGGCGTCGTCGCAGCCGTTGCGTCAGACCGGGGATTGCGGCATTCCGAACGCCGTCGTCGGCAACAGCATCGCCATCAGTGAGCCGGAGGCCGAGCGCCTGATCGAGCGCTTCGGCCGCATCCGCAATACCGGAACGTCCGTGCCCGCCCAGCGAATCGATGCGGGCCTGCATGGTGAGGATGCCCGGAATGCGGTTCTGCCTTGGCCGCAACCCGTGCGGAACTGTCATACAGCGACGGTTCGCAGGCCACGCGCGCGGTGGATTGGAACATGGCCCAGCTTGAGGCCATCGGCCAGGAGGCCTCCGAGGGAACGTTCAAGCCGGCCAGACCCGTACCGTCGAAGGTGTGATCCGCCAGAGCGTCTATCCGGTGCCGTTCGCGGTGGAGCGCGCCGATCCATCGGTGTTCGCGTGGGATTTCAATGGCAAGCCGATGTTCATGTTCATCGCCACCGATGACACCGACGGCAATTGCGTGGATCCGAACGACGGTAGAACCATATGCCGCTGCGCATCGCCGACTCCATCGAAGCGCTTTCCGACGCCGCGGGTGGACGGGCCAAGGAGATCGATCTGCTCGCATGCGGCGATCTCAATAGCGAAGATCGTCCGATGACCGGCTGCTTCTGGGCGCCGGAACTGCATGTGATCGGCGGCAAGCTGTCGGTCCTGTTCATGCCCTGCTTCGATGGGCCGCGCGTCAATCCCGACGGCACCCCCAACGATCGTGCCGGCAAACCGGACATGTGGACCGGCAGCTGCCACATCATGCAGCTCAAGCAGCATTCCGACGGCACGGATTTTGATCCGCGCGAGCCGGAGAACTGGACGGTGCCCGAGCCTATCCTCGACCCGGATGGCGAGACGCTCAATCCGATCCAGCGCATTTCGCTTGACATGACCGTGTTGTGCGATTCGGGCCGCTGGTACTACGCATGGCAGCAGGTCGGCAGCATCTGGATCGCCAGCTTTGACCCGGCTCGTCCGGCGAGGCTCACCAGCAAGCCGAAGCAGATCGTCGTGCCGGAATTCGCATGGGACAACATGATCGCCGAAGGACCGAACGCCATCGTGCATGACGGAACGATTTTCCTGATCTACTCGGGCTCGCTGGTCGGCATCGACTACACGACCGGCCTGGTCACCGCCCCGGCCGGACAGGGGGCCGATCTCACCGACGCCAGCGTATGGACGAAGCTCGATTATCCGCTGCAGAAGTCCGGCATGTACAACGGGCGTTGGCAGCTCGGCACCGGCCACGGCATGTGGTCGCATGACGAGGACGGCAACCTCATCTACGTGTTCCACAACGCCGAATACGAGCACGGCCGCTATGGTGGCCGCGACGCCAGGTGCGCCGCGTGCACTGGTCCAAGGAGGGCATGCCCATCCTGGATATGCAAACGGCGGAGGAACTCGACCCCGACTATGCTGGTGTAACGATGGAGGTTGGTTTCTTCGATGCCGACTGAGTCCGCTGAATGACAAAAGGGGTATATATGCCGAAGCGAACGGGGGGAAACGGCGAGCATGTCGTGACCATGCGTGAGGTGGCCAAGGCGGCCGGAGTGTCGATCAAAACCGTCTCCAACGTGGTCAACGACTACGAATTCGTCTCGCAGGCCACGCGCGACAAGGTCAACAAAGCCATCGTGGAACTGGGATACACGGTGAACGTATCGGCGCGCAACCTGCGCCGAGGGCAGACCGGCATCATCGGCTTGGCCATTCCCGATCTGCAGATGCCGTATTTCGCGCAGCTGTCATCGCTGGTCATCGAAGAAGCGAAGAAAGTCGGTCTGCGCGTGATCGTGGAGCCGACGCAATATTCGCGCGATGGCGAGTTGGAAGCGCTGCACGGGTCCCAGCAGACGATGATCGACGGCCTGATCTACAGCCATTGGAGCTTGGACAGGATGACGTCGAGCGGCTGAAGGTCGATTATCCGCTTGTGCTGGTTGGCGAACGCATCTTCACCGACCAGGTGGATCACATCGCCACCGAGAACGTGGAAGGCGCGAAGCGGGCCACGCAGTATCTGCTGACGACCGGTTGCCGCCGCGTGGCCGTGGTCGCGTTCATCCGGGGGAGAAAGTCGGTTCCGCCGCACTGCGCTACCAAGGGTATCTTGAGGCGCTGGAGGAGGCCGGCGTCGAATTCGACGATCGGCTGGTCGTCGAATCGGGCATGTGGCATCGTAGCGATGGTGTGAGGGCCATGAACGCGTTGCTGGATTCCGGCGTCAAAGTCGATGGCGTCGTCGCGCTGAACGACATGCTGGCTTCCGGCGTGATGCACGCGATTCAGATGCACGGCTTGCACATTCCCGACGACATCTCCGTGGTTGGTTTCGACAATTCCGACGATTCACAGTACCTGTCGCCGGCGCTGACGTCGATCGCGCCGGGACTTGAAGCGGTAGCCCGTCTGTCGGTGAAAGTGCTCAAGGAGCGCATCGACGGCCGTGACCCGAATGCCGACAGGCCGGGGGAGAAGGTCTTCCGCAAGGTCACATCATCGCTGGTCGTGCGCCAATCCACCAAACTCCCCGCCGATTCCCTCGTTCTCTAAGCGTTCGTCTGCCTGCGGCAAATTTCCTGGCGTACCGGGATACTTTCCGTCCGGCCCTCGTTGCCGTACCCATCGGTTGGCTCTTCCCCAAAGGTGCCGCCGCCGGGCATGGGCGCTCGACCGTAAGCTTGGCCGAACGGCCTTGAGTGTGTCGAGCACCCATGCCCGGCGGCGGCACCGACATTGGCATGAATGGCGCAAACGATGGACGCTCATGCCCGGCGGCGGCACCGCATCCAAGCATCTTCTGACAATGACGCGCCCAAGTTGTTACAACGATGTAAGAATGATATATTCAACGTTGTAAATACTGGAACAACGGATTGGGAAGGACTAAACATGGTTGTTTACAACAATCCGATCGTGCTTCAGCGCGCAGACCCCTGGGTGCTCAAGGTTGACGGCGAGTATTATTTCACCGCCTCCGATCCGGAATACAACTGCATCGCCATCCGGCACGCGTCGAGCATCAACGATCTGCAGAAGGCTCCGGAGACGGTGGTGTGGCGCAAGCACGAATCCGGCCCGGCAAGCATCTACATCTGGGCCCCCGAACTACACCGCATCAATGGCGCATGGTATATCTACTTCGCAGGCGCCGCAACGGATTTCGAAGCATCCGGCCTGCCGACGCACCGCATGTTCGTGCTGGAGAACACCGACGACGATCCAACTTCCGACAACTGGGTGGAGAAGGGCCAGATCATCACCCCGATCGACTCCTTCGCACTTGACGCCACCACCGAGGTGATCGATGGCGTGCAGTACTTGGTATGGGCGCAGAAGGATCCCGCCATCGAAGGCAACTCCAATCTGTATATCGCCAAGATGGCCAATCCGTGGACGCTGGGCAGCGAGCCCGTCATGCTGACCAAGCCGGAATACGACTGGGAATGCATCGACTTCCTGGTCAACGAAGGACCGGCCTTCCTGTTCCATGAGAACAAGATCTACATCACGTATTCCGCCTCCGGCACCGGAGTTCCGTACGCCGTGGGGCTGTTGACCGCCGAGCGCGGCAGCGATCTGCTGGACAAGGCCTCCTGGACTAAGAGCCGGTGCCGGTGTTTAAGACCTGCGCCGAGAACGGTCAGTATGGTCCGGGCCACAATTCATTCACCAAGTCCGAGGACGGCACCGAGGACCTGATGATTTACCACTGCCGCAACTACACGGAAATTAAGGGCGATCCGCTGTTCGACCCGAATCGCCACGCGCGCGTCGGTGTGGTCAAGTGGACCGCCGACGGTCCGGATTTCGGTGTGCCGGAACCTGATAATCTGTGGACCCCCACTACCGCGGACGTGTTGCCCGCTGATGGTGGCCCGCTTGCGGGAACTCCGGCCGTAGGCCACTGAGGGGCGTGGCCGGAGGGGTCACCCCGTCTATAACCCCATCTATAAAGCTGGCTGTTGTCGTCGGCGTGTTACCGTTTGTACAACGATGAAAATAGCTGTATAATCAAAATTACAACGTTGCAAATGAGCAGGGAGGCTCAATCGAAAAGGATTCTTCCCATTCGGATTGCAACGAGGAGCGGTCCAGCGATGGTCCGTTGAGGAAAAGGAAGGAAACAATGTCTACATCCAGGCATCTTACCGGGTTGCGGCGCTTTGCCAAGCTGCCGTAGCCGTGTGTGCGTCACTTGGACTTGTGCTTGCCGCCGGAGGCTGTGGTGCCTCTTCGGGTGAAAGCAAGACCATTTACTTCTGGAACAATCTGGTGGGCGATGACGGTCCTGCAATGCAGCGCATCGTCAAGGAATACAACGCCCAGAGCGATTACAAGGTCGTTTTCCAGCCGATGAACGGCGGCGATCTGACCACGAAGATCTATTCCGTGATGCAGACCGGCAAGAACATCCCCGACATCATCATCGGCGACCAGTTCCAGACCGCCGTTCTGCAGTCCCAAGGTCTGCTCGACACCATGGACGATTGGCAGAAGGTCGCCCCGGACCTCAAGGAGAGCAGCTTCCTGCCCGCCACTTGGAAGGGCGTCACCGTCAATGGCAAGCCTACGGCATTCCGCTGTATCTGTACCAGATGGCCATCTACTACAACAAGGACCTGGTCAAGAAGTACAACCTGCAGTACATCCTCGACGACGGATTCGTCACCATCGACGAGATCAAGGACCTCAAGGGCAAGCTACCCAAGGGCACCTACGCGCTGACTTACGGCAATCTGCCGTGGGCCTTCATGTCCCTGCTGTACGGCGCGGGCGGCACGCTTGAGAACGATATGGACGACCTGACCAAGGACGTGTGGCGCAAGCCCATGGAGAAGCTCAAGGAAGCGTACGACGCCGGTGTGATCGCCCCGATGGACGTCGACGGCGAGCAGGCGTTCGGTTCCGGCAAGGCCGTGTTCGCGCAGCTTGGCACGTGGGCGCAGGGCAATATGTCCAACACCTTGGGCGCCGACAAGATCGCGGAAGCCAACACCCTGCAGTACAGCGCCGACAATCCGGTGAACTTCTTCTACCAGTGCAACTGGATGCAGTTGAAGGATCCGCACGCTCCGCGGCGAAATCCGCAGCCGCCGCCGACTTCGTCAAGTACGTGTACGAGCACTGGATGGATTGGTCTGAGGTCGGTTCCATCTCGCCGGCATACCGCGATCTGAACAACCCGGAGTACCAGAAGCTGATCCAGGCGTCCTTCACCAACAGCAAGAAGGAACGCGACTACATCAAGACCTCCAACTATCTCTACGGAGGCTATGCGACCGCTGGTTGGGGCACATACAACGACATCGTCTACGGCAATGTTGGTCTTGAAGAAGGTCTGAAGACCCTCGACCTCATGGCCCAGGGCCAAATCGAGATTCAGGAGGAATCGTGATGAGCAAGACATCTACGATGATCCGCAAATCATCCATGAAGCGCAAGAACTCCATCTGGCACGCGCTGCCGTACATCGCTCCGCACTTCATCATCTTCGCCGTCTTCGGCATCATCCCGATTATCTTCGGCATTGGACTGGCGTTCACCCGTTGGAACATGGTCGGTGCGCCGAAGTTCGTCGGCCTGCAGAACTTCGCGAAGATCTTCGACCCCAGCACCTATTTCTACTCGATCTTCTGGCGTGACCTCGGCCACACTCTGCTCTTCGTGCTGGTCAGCGTGCCGCTGACCATCATCGTGCCGCTGCTGCTCGCCGTGGCGCTCAGCAAGAAGGGACTCAAGGGCGCCGGTCTGTTCCAGGCGATCTTCTACATCCCCGGCCTGATCTCCATCGCCGCCGGCGCACTGGTCTGGCGCATGGTCTTCAACTCCCAGTTCGGCCTGTTGAACACCACTTTCCACTCCGACATCAACTGGCTCGGCAAGAACCCGTACGCATGGATCACCATCTTCGTGCTCGTGCTGTGGGCCGGCATCGGCGGCAACCTCGTCATCTACCGTTCCGCGCTCTCCGGCGTGGACGAGAGCCTCTACGAAGCCGCGAAGGTCGACGGAGCCGGTCCGGTCAGGATCTTCTTCTCCATCACCCTGCCGGAAATCAAGCTGCCGTTGTTCTACACCACCATCATGACCACCACGGGCGCCTTCAACGTGTGGGGCCAGCCGGTCATGCTGACCAACGGCGGACCGAACTACCAGACCCAGGTGCTGCTGATGGATATCAGGAACCTCGCGTTCCCCGCCGGCCCTGCGGCCGCCGGCATGGCTTCCGCAATGGCATTGCTGCTGGGCATCATCCTGATGGCCATCGCCGCGATCCAGCTGATCTTCATGAATAAGGAGGACTGAAGATGTCCGCTGCAACCACAGTCAATGTCGCAAGCGCGGCAATTCCTGAAACAAACCAAAAAGGTCTCCCCGTCGCTGATCGCCGTCTATGTGGTGCTCGTCGTGCTGGCAGTCGTCTGGCTGCTTCCGGTGATCTACACCGTGACGACTTCGTTCAAGTCGGTGGCCGAATTCACCTCCAACGCGTTCAACTTCCTGCCCGCGAAGTGGGTGCTTGACAACTACATGACGCTGATCGAGCATCCGCCAGCTACCCGGTCCTGAACTGGCTGGGCAACTCGCTGATTATCTCGACCGTGTTCGCAGTGCTGTCCGTGTGCATCGTCGCGCTCGCAGGCTTCGGCTATTCCCGTCTGAACTTCAAGTACCGCGATACGCTGTTCTTCGTCCTGCTGCTCATCTCGATGTTCCCTGCCGTGGTCAACATGATCCCGCAGTACCGCATCATCGCCTCCCTCGGCTGGGTCAACACCTACTGGGCCTGCATCATCCCTGGCCTGGGCAACGTGGCGAACATCTTCCTGGTGCGCAACTTCATGAAGGGCATCCCGAAGGAACTGGACGAGGCGGCCGAAATCGACGGCGCCACTGATTTCCAGATCTTCACCCGCATCATGCTGCCGGCCATCCGCCCGATTCTGATCGTCATCTTCCTGTTCAGCTTCACCGGCGCTTGGAACGACTTCCTGTGGCCGACCTTGGTGTTCAACGACATCAACAAGATGCCGGTCACCGCTGGTCTGCAGCTGCTGAGCAACCAGATGGGCCAGTACAACCAGATGGGCTCCCTGATGGCGGCCACCTGCATGGCCATCATCCCGACCCTGCTGCTGTTCCTGTTCGCGCAGAAGTACTTCCTGCAGTCCCTGAACATCACCTCCGGCCTCAAGGCTGATACCGGCCGAGTGAGATAATGCACAGGTCCGTCCCCAAACGGACGGGCCTGTGATTTTATCTTTCCCGAGCTGCGCATCGCACATCGGATGAGGCCACACCACGGAAAGGACCGATATGAATCCGCAAGGCAACACCATGCAGCCGCCGGCACCATTGGCTCGCAAGGCGGAACGAGTGCTGATGACCATCGCCGCCGCCTACAACGTGATCATGGCGTCCATCACACTGTTCATGTTCACCAGCTGGTTCAAAGGCCAAGCCTACGATCTGCTGGAACATAACGGTTTGCTGAAAACGGACTATTCCGCGGTGGACAACGCCTCGACGGTGGTGGGCATCTACGCGCTGCTGGTGCTGATTATCGGCATCGTCAGCTTCATCATGTCCATGCGGTGTCTCGCTCCCGGCACCACCAGCCGGTGGGTGATCATCTGGCTGGCAATCGTGGTGGTCTTCTCCCTGGGCACGATGGACCTCATCGGCCTTGCACTGTATTCCATCACCTTGGTCATCTATCTGGCCCGCAACAAGGCCATCGCGGCGCAGCAGGATGTGATCCGCACATGGGCCCGCACGCATCAGGGCTAATCCTCCTTCCCGAAGAAAGCTGTCGCTCTCGTGGCGGCGGCTTTCTTCGTATCCGCGCATATTGACGCGGTACGTTATCGAACACGCAATTCACTTATCCAATTCATTCATTCACAACCACAAGGTGGGACCATGACCGACACAACCGACGACTACGGTTACCTGCTCGTCCACTTCATCGAGGATCCGGACGGCTACGCCGAGAAGATTTACATGGATATATCCGACGGTGACAATCCGCACCGTTGGGTGCCGCTCAACGATGGAAAGCCTGTGCTGGCTTCGCATCTCGGTACCACAGGCGTGCGCGATCCGCATATCATCCGCAATCCCGACACCGGCACGTGGTATATCATCGCCACCGATCTGCGTGTGTTCGGAGGCGACGGCGGCGGCTGGTACGAGTGGAGCCACCACGCCAGCACGAATCTCATCATCTGGGAATCCGACGATCTGCTCCATTGGAGCGAGCCGCGCATGCTCGACGTGTCCCGCAAGCCGGACGGCTCCCATCTGGAGCTTGGTATGGCCTGGGCATGCGAATGCCTCTGGGTGCCGGACTATTATCCGCAAGGCCATCACGGTGGGCGCGGCGCATTCGTCATGTATTGGTCCAGCACCGTGTTCAATGATGCGGACAAGGCTCACGACGACAAGAACGTCTACTGCACCGTGCTGTGGGGCGCCACCGCCGATTTCACGCAGGACACGTTCGAATATGGTGGCGTGTTCATCGACAACCACGGTGACGCCATCGACACCACGATGATCCAACGTCCGCTGCCTGATGGTGGTGTGCGCACGTACCGCATCACCAAAGACAATGCGCATGGCACCGGCATCTGGATGGACGCACCGACGCGAAGCGCTGGTGGGAGCCGGGAACGACCTGGACCAAGGTGCAGGACCGGATTGGCGCAGGCTACGTGCCGGACGCAACCCCGGCGGCGTGGAAGGTCCTGCGGTGTTCGCCAACCACCACAACAACGGTGGACCGGACGACGAATGGTACTTGTTCGTGGACGTGATTCCGTCGATCGGATACCGTCCGATGGTCAGCCGCGATCTCGATCAGGCTGGATGCCGTTGCAGGCGGACGATTACTTCCTCACCGCGCATACGAAACATGGTGGCGTCGCCTCGCTGACACGCGCCGAATACGACCGTCTCGCCCAGCATGTGCATGCATTCTGACGAACGACGTTGACGACCGTGCGCCCGCGTGTGCACGCGGCAAAACCAAGGGGGCTTCCCGGAATGAACCGGGAAGCCCCTTTCGCGTGCTCGCTGACTGCGGTGGCCGTCTCTTCGATTAGCGGCTATGGCTGCTGCGTATCGCCGTCGGTGCTACCGCCAGAGCCGTCGTTGCCGGTTTCGCTTCCGGTATTGCCTCCGTTGGTATCGCTGCCGCCAGGAGAGGGGGTATTGCCAGCATTGCCGCCATCGCCACTGCCTTGACCGGAGTTCTGCGATTCCTCGGTCTGATCCGGCGTGGTCTGTTGGGTGTTCTCCTCGGTGCGCGGAGTCACGGTGGTCTGTTGCTTTCTAGTCCAGGTCTTCTGCGCGCCGGTGCCCCACGTACCGTCCGGTCCGCCGACTTGCCGTTATCGGTGGCGTCGGGGAACGTTTCGTTCGGAGTGTCGGCAAGGGCCTGCTTCATGTATTCGGTGAACAGATGCACGGGGGTAGTCGCTGCCGCCGGTCCATCGGCCGAATGCGGGAATCTCCTGCGGGTTGCCGTTGTCGTCCGGATACCACATCGCCACAGAAGTCAGCATGGACGGCGTGTAGCCGATGAAGCTCGCTGCGTTGGAATCGTTTGCGGTGCCTGACTTGCCGGCAATGGTGTGCCCAGTGGCACGCGCCTCGGTGGCGGTGCCTCGCTGGACCACGCCGGTAAGCGCCTTCGTCACGAGATTCGCGTTGTTCGCTTCGAACGTCTGCTCCGCCGAGGTCGGCGCGTTGTACAGGTCGGTGCCGTTCGCCGTCTGCACTTGGGCAACGATATGCAGCGTCGGCTTGTTGCCTTGGTTGGCCAGTGTGGCGTATCCCTGCGTCATGTCCTTGAGGGTCAGGCCGTTGTTGCCGAGCACGGTGAACGGGTTGGAACCATCCAAAGACGAATCGTCAACGCCGGCCTGCCGTGCGGTTTCGGCGATTTTCTGCGCGCCGAGCTTGGTTTGCAGATCCATGTACACGGTGTTCGAGGATTGTTCCGTCGCCGTGTACAGGTTCACGTATCCCAGATTCTCGCCGCCGTAGTTGCTCACCGTTTCGGTGATGCCCGGGAACGTCCGGTACGAGTTGCCGTTGAAGTACGTGTTGAGGCTGACGCCTTCGTTGACGGCGGCCAGCAATGCGAACGGCTTCATGGTGGAGCCGACTTCGTACGTTGCCTGGGTGACGTTGTTGAGCTGCTTGGTCAGGTAGTCGTCTCCTGCGTACAGCGAGATGATGGAACCGTCCTTGGGGTTCACCGACAGCGCGCCGAACTGCATGCCGTCGGGCACGATGCCTTGCATGCCGTTTTGGGAGGGACTGATGGTGGAGAACATCAGGTCCTGCTTCGATTTGTCAATGGTGGTGACGATTTTGTAGCCGCCGGTTTCCAGGTCCTGCTTGCTGAACGCCTTGGTGTTGACGAGTTCGTTCTGCACCATCGTCAACAGGTATCCGTTCGGTCCGGACATCTGGTTGTTCTGTTGGATTTCGATGGTTTGCGGGAATTTCGCGGCTTTCTTCTCGTCCGGCGTGATGTAGCCGTCTTCGTCCATGATGTTCAGCACGCGCTTGTAACGTTTTTCAGCTTGCTTGGGATTCACGTCGGGGGTCCATACGCTCGGCGCGGGAATGATGCCGGCAAGCATGGCCGCTTCGGAGAGCGTCAGATCCTTCGCGTCCTTGCCGAAGTACGCTTTGGCCGCTGCCTGGATGCCGTATGCGCCACGGCCGAGATAGATGGTGTTCATGTAGTTGCACAACACCTGGCTCTTGTCCTGTGCTTGGGCGATTTTGACCGCCAGGAACGCCTCACGCAGTTTGCCCACGTACGAGGTGGTTTCGCCCAGATAATAGCGTTCCGCATACTGCTGGGTGATGGTGGAACCGCCCTGCCTGCTACCGGTGGTCAGGTTGTTGTAGAACGCGCGTGCGATGCCGATCGGATCGATGCCCTTATTGGTATAGAAGGAGCGGTCTTCCGAAGCCACAATCGCGTTGCCGACGTAGTCGGGCAGGTCTGCGCAGCTGATGATTTCGCGATTCTGCTCCGCATAGCTGCCGATCGGCGTGGTGCCGTCGTTGTAATACACGGTCGTCTTTTCAGCCAGCGCGAACTTTTCCGGCTGCGGGATTTCCGTGGTGATGTACATGTAGGCGAACAGGCCGATACCTGCCGCGATGAGCGCCGCGAAGATGCCGAGCACCCATTTGAGCACGAGATGCTTGTGTTTTCTGGTCTTTTTGGGTGCGCGATGCGAAGTGTGCTTCGGCCCCTGGGGCGGCTTGCTCAGCACTTCTCCATGGACCCCGTAGGTGGTGCCCACCCGTGGCGTCGTGGACGTTGCGCTGCCGCTGCGGGCGCTTTTTGAGCGTGAGCTGACACTTCGTGTTCGTGAAACCATGGTTTCCACCGTAGCCGAACGACCTGAAAAACAAGGGTGTAGATGGTGCTGTCCGACTGGAAAAACATGTTTTTGCGCAGCTTTTTTACAAATCGACAATCTGTTGACGACTGCCGTAATATGGCCGTTTTTCAGTGATTTTTCAGTTTACAATGCGGTTGTGGGTATGCTTGGGGATTGGTATACCTGCGAAATGCATAACAGAGGAGTCGTTTTCAGATGAGCATTCGAGTGGCTATCGCCGGCGTGGGCAATTGCGCCTCGTCGCTGGTGCAGGGCGTTGAGTATTACAAGGACACCAAGGACGAGGATAAGATTCCCGGCCTGATGCACAACAATTTCGGTGGCTACCGCGTGCGTGACATCGAATTCGTCACCGCGTTCGACGTCGATGCGCTGAAGGTGGGCAAGGACCTGTCCGAGGCGATCGGAGCCTCCCAGAACAACACCATCAAGTTCGCGGACGTGCCGAATCTGGGTGTGGAGGTGCTGCGTGGCCCGACCAACGACGGTTTGGGCGAGTACTACCGTCAGATGATTACGGAGTCGGACGCCGAGCCGGTGGATGTGGCGCAGGTGCTGCGTGACAAGAAGGTCGACGTGCTGGTTTCCTACCTGCCGGTTGGTTCCGAGAAGGCGGACAAGGCTTACGCTCAGGCCGCTATGGACGCTGGCTGTGCGTTCGTGAACTGCCTGCCGGTGTTCATCGCCTCCGATCCGGAGTGGGCGCAGAAGTTCCGTGACGCTGGTGTGCCGATCGTCGGCGACGATATCAAGTCGCAGGTCGGCGCCACCATCACGCACCGCGTGCTGGCCCGTCTGTTCGAGGATCGCGGCGTGCGTCTGGATCGTACGTACCAGCTTAACGTCGGCGGCAACATGGACTTCATGAACATGCTGCAGCGTTCCCGCCTGGAATCCAAGAAGATTTCCAAAACCCGCGCCGTCACTTCCGTGGTGCCGCACGAGATGGATCCGCACAACGTGCATATCGGCCCGTCCGATTACGTGGCTTGGCTTGACGACGCAAGTTCGCCTTCGTGCGTCTTGAGGCACCACATTCGGCGATGTGCCGCTGAATCTGGAATACAAGCTCGAGGTGTGGGATTCCCCGAATTCCGCCGGTATTGTGATCGACGCCGTGCGTGCGGCCAAGATTGCGCTCGACCGCCACCTGGCCGGTCCGGTGCTGGCTCCGAGCTCCTACTTCATGAAGTCCCCGGCTGTGCAGCACGAGGATGGCGAGGCCCGCCGCTTGGTGGAGGAATTCATCAAGGGTGAGGTCGAAGGCACCGAAGAGCAGCTTGACGCCGATGTGGCGGCCGCGAAGGCCGCCGGCAAGGATGTGTGGCGCGCATAGCGTGCGTTGCTGACGGCAGACCCGCGATGGCAATGGCAACCATCTCGTAGGTCTCGACCCACTCGCCTGATTCGTAGGCAGAATCAGCATATAATGAAAATCCCTATGGCCTGGGGTAATGCCATAGGGATTTTTGTTGTCCCGGAACGCTGCGGCGGTGGTGGCCAATGGTCGTACACCGCAGCAGCACGAACGGGGAATCATATGTTGCGCAATGTATATCGCGTCACTTTTTGAGGAGTGGTTCGACCTGCTGCTCGTACGCGGTCAACGCGGTGTCGATCACATTGTGCATGTCGTAGTACTTATACGTGCCCAGACGGCCGCCGAACACCGTGAGCGGCTCGGCCTTCGCGAGCTCCTCGTACCTCGCGTACAACGCCTTGTCGGCCTCCGTGTTGATCGGATAATACGGCTCGTCGCCACGCTCGGCGAAACGGCTGTACTCCTCCCACACCACCGTTTTGTCCGGGTTCTGCGAAGCCCTGCGCTCCGGGTTGAAGTTCTTGAACTCGATCGCCCGCGTGTACGGCACGTCCGCGTCGGAGAAGTTCATCACCGGACAGCCGAAATGGTCGCCCTCGTCGTAACGCACCTCCCTGAAGTCCACCGTGCGCCACTTCAGCTCGCCGAGCGAGTAGTCGAAGTAGCGGTCCACCGGACCCGTGTACACCACCGGCACGCCCGCCGCGGCCAAGGCCTTCCTGTTGTACGGCTGGGACTCGTCGAAGAAGTCGGTCCTGAGGGTCACGTGGATGCGCGGATCGTCGATCATGCGCTCCATCCACGCGGTGTAGCCGTCCGTGGGCAGGCCCTCCCACGTGTCCCTGAAATACCGGTTGTCGTAGTTGAAGCGCACCGGCAGGCGGTTGATGATGCCCGCGGGCAGGTCCTTCGGATCGGTCTGCCACTGCTTGCCCGTGTAGTTCTTGATGAACGCCTCGTACAACGGGCGGCCGATCAGCGAAATGCCCTTGTCGTTGAGGTTCTTCGGGTCCGTGCCCGCCAATTCGCCGGCCTGCTCGTCGACCAGGGCCTTCGCCTCGGCCGGCGTGTAGTGCGCGTGGAAGAACTGGTTGATGGTCCCGAGGTTGATCGGCAGGGGATACACCTCGCCGTCGTGCGTGGCGTACACGCGGTGCACGTAGTCCGTGAAGCTTGTGAAACGGTTCACGTAGTCCCAGACCCTCTTGTTGGACGTGTGGAACAGGTGCGCGCCGTACTTGTGGATCTCCGCGCCGGTCTCCTCGTCCATGTAGCTGTACGCGTTGCCGCCGATATGGTCGCGCACGTCGATGATCTCGACCCTCACGCCCAGGTGCTCGACGGCCTGCTGGGCCACGGTCAGGCCGAACAGGCCCGCGCCCACGACCACCAGATCGGGATACTCCACCGCATCAGTCATAACAAAACAACCTTCCAAACGTTATCGATGCTTATCGCAGCCACGCAAACGCACAGGGGTGGCGTGCGATTCCTTCTCAAGTGTACCCGTGCGTCTAGTCGGTGCGGCGAGGTCCGGGCATGGTGTAATATGGCAAGAGCCTCCGCGTGGCGGTATGTCACCCAACTCCCCCAGGGCAGGAATGCAGCAAGGGTAAGTGGCCTCTTCCGGGTGCGTGGAGGTTTTTCTATATCTTCTCCGATTCGTTCCCCACAGTAGGGGCGATGCCGTATTCTCGGTGACTATGACCAACGAATTCAAGCCACTTGTCCGAGATCCACAGCAGCCTGTGAGCATGCTTCAGCAGCCCACGGCAGCAACGCCTGCGGAACCGTTGGAATCGTTGTCGTTCCCTGATATGCGCGAAGTCGAGGCGGTGCTTTCTCCGCAGGATGTCAACAAAGGCTTGGCTCAGGCGGATCCGCTGACCCGCCATCCGCGCGTGTCCAGCATCGTGCTGTGCGTGGTGTTCGGTCTGCTGATGCTTGCCGCTTCCGCCGGCGTCTGGTGGCTTGGCGTGCGTACCATGGACGGCCAAAGCTATGAGGATATCGTCTGGTCGAAATTCGATGCCGCGTTGCCGGGTTGGCTGGCGCCGGTCGTGCACGTCTTCGCCATTTCCGCAGTGGTCATCACCGTCAGCGTCATCATGGGGCAATCGCGTTTGCCGTGCTGATCGTGCGCAAACGGTGGCTGTCGATCGCGCAGCTCGCCGTATTCGGAGGCCTGTGTTTCGCCGCGGCCGAACTGTTGAAGCCGCTGCTGCCACGCCCGTATCTTATTAATTTGGAATCGAATCCTAATAATTCCGCGCCTTCCGGACATGTCATCCTTGCCGCTGCGGCAAGCGTGATGCTGCTGTGCGCCGTACCGCGCGTGCTGCGTGCGCTGGTGGCGGTGATTGGTTGGGCGTATACGGTGCTGGTCGGATTGTCGGTGATCGCGGCGCAATGGCATCGTCCGACCGACGTGATTATGGCGCTGCTGATCGTCGGCGGACTGGCGTTGCTGGCGCTTGCCACCACGTTCGCCAGCGGCATGGATGAGCCGGGCACGCGCGTCTCGTCGGCAAGCGTGCAGATCGTCGGCAGTGTGATGCTGACGATTGGCGTATTGGGCATCCTGTACGGCGCGTATATCATCTGGCAGATTCAGCCGGGACTCGCCATGAGCGCCGAATGGACGAATGCCGGCGCGTACGTTTCCACGGCGCTGCTGACGGCCGCCGTTTCCGCGCTGGTGCTTGGCATAACGCTCGCCATGCGTCAGCTGACCGCCTCGCCGTTGACGAAACTGGGTTTGGTGGGAGCGCCGCCCGCACCGCCGAAGCGCTGAAAACAGCCGGTTCCGGGCATGCTGCCGTCCATACGCCACACGGGCGGTTTGCCATTTCTCCGTATTCAGTGAGTATTATTGCGTTGCAAACACTAGTAATAAGGAGTGGCTATGGCTACCGGCAGCAAGCTCGTTATTGTGGAGTCTCCTACCAAGGCGAAGAAGATTGGCGGATACTTGGGCTCCGGATACACGGTCATGGCATCGGTCGGCCATATCCGCGACCTTGCCCAGCCCAGCCAGGTGCCGGCGGCCGAGAAAGCCAAGTACGGCAAGTTCGGCGTGGATATCGAAGACGGATTCAAGCCGTATTACATCGTGGACGCAACAAGAAGAAAACCGTTGCCGACCTGAAAAGCGCGCTGAAGAAGGCAGACACCCTCTACCTCGCCACTGATGAGGATCGCGAAGGTGAGGCGATCGCATGGCATCTTGTGCAGACGCTGAAGCCGAAGGTGCCCGTCAAGCGCATGGTGTTCCACGAGATCACGCCGGAAGCGATCAAGCGTCGCTGAACAACACGCGTGATGTGGACGCCGCCATGGTGGACGCCCAGGAAACCCGTCGTATTCTGGACCGTCTGTACGGCTATGAGCTGTCCCCGGTGCTGTGGCGCAAGGTCGGTCCGGGCCTGTCCGCGGGCCGCGTGCAGTCCGTGGCCACCCGTCTGATCGTGGAGCGTGAGCGTGAGCGCATGGCGTTCGTGCGTGCCCCTATTGGGATGTCACCGCCACGCTGGAAGCGCCCGACGCGACGGCAACAATGTTGCGTTCGATTCTCGCATGGTGTCGCTGGGTGGCCGTCGTTTGGCCGGTTCCAAGGATTTCGGCGATGATGGCCAGCTGACCGCCGCCGGCGTCAAAGACAACGTCGTGCAGCTGGACGAAACGCACGCGAATGCGATCGCGCGATCGCTGGAATATGCGACGTTCACCGTCTCGTCGATGGAAACCAAGCCGTACCGTCGCCGTCCGGTGCCGCCGTTCACCACGTCCACGCTGCAGCAGACGGCCGGCAATCGCCTTGGCATGAGCTCGCGCCAGACCATGCGTGCCGCGCAGGGGCTGTACGAAAACGGTTTCATCACGTACATGCGTACCGATTCGGTGACGCTGTCGCAGGAGGCGATCGCGGCCGCCCGTGAAGCGGTGTCGCGGCACTTCGGCGAAAAGTACTTGTCCGATGCGCCCAAGCAGTACGCCACGAAGACGGCGGGCGCGCAGGAAGCCCACGAATGTATCCGACCGGCGGGCGCGCATTTCCGCGATCCGGCTGAAATCGCCACTAAAGTGCCGGCCGACCAGCTCAAGCTGTACACCCTGATCTGGCAGCGCACGCTGGCCTGCCAGATGGCCGATGCGACCGGTTCCACCGCCACCGTGCGTCTGTCCTCGCCGACCGAAGCCGACGGCGAGGCCATGTTCCAGGCGTCCGGCACCGTCATCGAATTCCCCGGCTTCATGAAGGCCACCGGCGAGGGCCGCCGTAGCGTTGCGACGCGAAGAAGAGCGCCGAGGCGGCGGGCGTGAAGATTGGCGATAAGGCCGAAAAGTCTGCGAAGGCTTCGAAGAAAACCGATGACAACGTTTCCCTGCCGCCGATGCACCGGGCGACGAGCTTGCCGCCGTGGACGTTGCCGCGGACGGCCACGAGACCCAGCCGCCGGCGCGCTACACCGAAGCGTCGCTCGTGAAAACGTTGGAACAGAAGGAAATCGGCCGTCCGTCCACGTATGCGAGCATCATCTCCACGATCATCGACCGCGGGTACGTGTACGAGCGTGGCCGTGCGCTGATTCCGTCCTGGCTGGCGTTCTCCGTCACCAAACTGCTTGAAACGAAGTTCCCGAAGTATGTGGATTACGAGTTCACCGCCGATATGGAAACCGGCCTCGACCAGATTGCTGGTGGCCATGAGACCGGCAAGGCGTGGCTGACCCGCTTCTACTTCGGTTCCGGCGATGGTGCGGCCCAGTCCGCCGACGAGGCGCATGAGGGCCTGCAGCAGCAGGTGGCGCAGCTTGGCGAGATTGATGCGCGTGAGATCAACACCATCGATATCGGCGATGGCCTGCACGTGCGCGTCGGCCGTTATGGCCCGTATCTTGAGGACATGAAGCATCTGGATGCGGAAGGCAATCCGAAGCGCGCCTCGCTGCCGGATACGCTCGCTCCGGATGAGCTGACCGTCGAGGTCGGCCACGATCTGATTGAAAACCATTCCGGTGGGCCGCGTGAACTGGGCAAGGACCGGTGTCCGGCGGCACCGTCGAGGTACGCAATGGCCGGTTCGGCCCGTACGTGGCGTTGGTCATGCCGAGCGCGGAAGATGCCGGCGATACCGCTGCCGAGTCCGCCGCAGGCAAGGCGGGCAAGACGAAGCGTTCCGGCGGTAAGAAGGCGGCTTCCGACCGTCCGAAGATGGCGTCGCTGTTCAAGACGATGAGTCCCGAATCGCTGACGTTGGAAGACGCGCTGAAACTGCTGAGCCTGCGCGCGAAGTCGGCTCCTACGATGAGGCGAACGCCGAAACCGGCGAAATGCAAACGGTTACGGTCATGGCCAACAATGGCCGTTACGGCCCGTACCTGACCAAGACCGGTGCCGACGGCAAGTCCGACACGCGTTCGCTGGCTTCCGAAGACGAGATCTTCACCGTCGACTTGGAGAAGGCCAAGGAACTGTTCGCGCAGCCGAAGTACGGACGCGGTCGTGGACGTGGCGCGGCCAAGCCGCCGTTGCGCGACTTGGGCACCGATCCGGAAACCCAGAAGCACGTGACCATCAAGGACGGCTTCTACGGCGCGTACATCACCGACGGCGAGACAAATCGTACACTGCCGAAGCAGTATGCGCCCGAATCGATCGAACCGGCCGAGGCGTTCCGCCTGCTGGCGGAGAAGCGCGCGCAGGGGCCGTCGAAGCGTCGTGGCCGCAAGACGCTGCGAAGGGAGCCAAGAAGGGCGCTGCCAAAGGAGCGAAATCCGCGAAGAAGGTGAGCGCGACCGAACAGGCGCGTGCCGACCGCCGTGCCAAGGTGCGTGAACTGGCCGACAAGGGTTGGGCGAATACGCGTATAGCGAAGGAGATCGGCTCCACCGCGTCCACCGTGAAGGCTGACGTCGACTGGCTGACCGCCAACGAAGGCTACGCGCGTCCTGAAGTCGTTCCCGCACGCTGACGTTATGCGGCGCGCGAAACGTCGCACGATCTGATGTTCCGCAAGACAATCGGCATCGTGCGACACCAAGCCGTGGGCCGAATGGCCGGGCACGGCAGGGGCGCACGGTACAGTGAAAGGCATGCAGGGCACTTTTATCTCGTTTGAAGGCGCTGACGGCGTGGGCAAGACCACGCAGGTCGAACGGTTGCGCGCATATGTTGAATCTCAGGGCCGCGAATGCGTGGTCACGCGCGAGCCGGGCGGCACCGCATTGGGCGTGGCGATTCGCAAAATGCTGTTGCACGGCGTGGATACGGGGGATGAGAACGATTGTGCCGACATCGCCCCGCGTACGGAGCGCTGTTGTTCGCCGCCGACCGCGCGCAGCACGTCGCGGAAGTGATTCTGCCCGCTCTGCAACGCGGCGCGGTGGTCATCACCGACCGGTATCTCGATTCCTCTTTGGCGTACCAGGCGGGCGGCCGCGAGCTGACGGCCGCGGAAATCCGAAACCTGAGCATGTGGGCCACGAACGGTCTGCTGCCGGAACGCACGTATCTGCTGGATATGGATCCGGCGCAATCGCATGCGCGGCTGCAGCATGCCGAAGACCGCATGGAGCGGCCGGCAACGACTTCCAGCGTCGCACACGCGTCGCGTTCCTCGACTTGGCTGAACGTGAGCCGGAACGGTTCCACGTCATTGACGCAAGCCAGTCCATCGAAGACGTGTGGGCGCGTATCAAAGCCGATTTCGACACCGTGAGCACGCTGACGGGGGTATCGCATGAGCGTGTGGAACTCCATAGTAGGCCAAGCGCAGGTGTCGAACAGCTGAAGGCCATCGCCAGCGGCGCCCCGAGGCCATCGCGCAGTCGTGGCTGATTTGCGGCCCTCCCGGATCGGGCCGTTCCAACGTTGCCCGCGCGTTCGCCGCCGCGCTCGAAAGCCCCGATCATGGCCTGAACGATGAGCCGACCAAAACCACCGAGCAGGTGCTTGCCGGCACTCACCCCGACGTGAGCGTGCTGGCCACCAACAAAGTGACCATCGGCATCGACGAGGTGCGTGACATCATCACCACATCCGAGCAGATGCCCGGCACCGCGCCGTGGCGCATCATCATCATCGAAGACGTCGACCGCATGATGGAACGCACCACCAACGTGCTGTTGAAGGAAATCGAAGAGCCGAGCCCGCACACCATCTGGCTGCTGTGCGCGCCCAGCGCCCAAGACGTGCTGCCGACCATCCGCTCGCGCACGCGCATCGTCAACTTGGCCGTACCGTCCAACCAGGCGGTGGCGAAATTCTTGGAATCGCAAGGTTTCGAGCCGAATATCGCGGCGCGTGCGGCACGATTGTCGGAGGGGCACATCGGCATCGCGAGCCTGTATGCCAAGGACGAACGCGTCATGACGGACCGCGACGAGCTCATCGTCGGCGTGCTTGGCTTGCATCGCGCGTCGGATGCCGTGCTATTGGCCGGCAACCTCATCGACAACGCGAAGGCGCAGGCCGAAGCGGAAGTCAACGTCAAAGCGTCCGAAGCGGAAGCCGATTTCCGCCGCATCAACGGGCTCGGACCCAAAGACCGCATACCCCCGAAACTGCGTGGCGCATACAATGCGATCGCCAAAAAAGACGAGCTCAAACGACGCGCCACCAGACTCACGCGTGACGTGCTCGACCGTGCGCTCAATTCGGCCGCCAGCATCTACCGTGACGTGGCGGTGCTGCAGAACAACGCCGAGGACGCGGTGGGACTCATCAACCTCGAAAACCGTTCCGCCATCACGGAATTGTCGGTACGGCTCGACCGTGCCGGAGCCGTGCGCCGGCTGGAGAACATCGCCACCGCGCGCCGCAGGCTCAACGGCAACGGCAATCCGGTTTTGGTGTTCGAAGCGCTGTTCTGCGCGCTGATTCCATGATTTTCGTAATTTCCAGTAATTACCGGCGATTCGATTCGCGATTCACCGGCGGAACACCGAGGAATCCCGCACAATAAGCTGCGGGGCAAGCATGACACGGGGCGCGCGCACGCTGCCGCCTGGCGCAGCAGCCGTCTCCGCCGCGCTCCGGCAGGACCGGAAGCCAGCAATCGCAAGCATTCCGACACAATACGCTCAAACGGCGCACGCACCGACGTCAGACGGGGCATGGTGGTACGCGCGATGGCGGAATCATGGTAGCCGACCACCAGCACGTCCTCCGGCACGCGGATTCCCAACGCGTCGAACGCCACCATCACGCCGAACGCGATCGCATCGTCGGCGCAGACCACGGCCTCCGGCTGCACGAGCGGCCCGTTGAACAGCCGCATGGCGCAATCGAAACCGCGCTGCACGGTACGTTCGCCGAACTGGTTCCAGTTTTCGCTGGTGGCAAGCCCGTAAGTGCGCATATGCGTGTGGAATGTGGCGAACAATTCCGCCGATTCGAAAGACAGCTCATTACCGGCCATATACGCGGCGGACGCGATGCCCTGCTCGGCCAGATGTTTGACGATTGCCTCCATCGCGGCGTTTTCGTCGATGCCTACCACGGACACGCGCGGCGCGGTCTGCCGTCCGCAGATCTGCACGATCGGCAGCGTGTTCGCGTACTGGTTCAGCGTTCCGGCAAGGTCCGCGCCGGCCGCGGGCACCACGATCAGCCCGTCCACATGGCGGTTGGCCAGCGATTCCGATGCGTTCCGCCTGCGCTTCCTGCGTGGCTCCGATGCCCAGCAACAGCTGTTGCGATTCGGTGTCGATGGTCGGCTCGATCTCGTCGAGCAGTTGCGCGGCGAACGGTTCCGTGGCGCTCGGAATGACCAGGCCGATGGTTTTCGTCACGTCGCTGCGCAGCGCGCTCGCCGCGTAGTTGACTGAATAGCCGAGCTGTTTGGCGGCTTCGCGCACGCGGCGGGCGATATCGTCGTCCTTGCCGCGTTTGCCGGACAGCACGCGTGAGACGGTGGCGATGGACACGCCGGCCGTCGCCGCGACGTTGGTGATTGAGCTGCCGCTGTCGGTTCTGCCTGCCATGCGCTGTCCTTTCCGTCGTGTCCGGCTTGCGTTTGCCGGCTCCCTAAGTGTTTTTCAAAATGCCCTAGAGGGTGCCCTAACCCCCTGTGTGCTTCTCGGCCAAAGGTCTAGTCTGATGAACCGGTTCGAGCCGCGAAGAACCTATTAAGAATAGAACGACCGCCCGTCGAATATGGCGGGCGGTCGAAACGTTCGTACGTCAGTGCGTCAGCGCGTTATGCGCGGTGCGTCACTCGGCGTTGACGAGGATGTTGGCCAGGTTGTCGGCCACGGCCTCGGCGTTGTCGCCTTCGACGTTGATGACCACGGTGTCGCCCTGCTTGATGCCCAGACCCATGATGGACAGGATGGAGCCGGCCGGAACGGCGTTGCCGCCTTCCTTGGCGATGGTCACGGTCTGGCCGGAAGCGGTGACGGCCTGCGCGAACATGGCGGCCGGACGGGCGTGAATGCCGACCGGATCGTTGATGACGAGATTGCGGGTTGCCATAATGGTCTCCTTTGTTGTGGTTGGTGGTTGGTTTGCTTACGTTGGGTTGTCTCGATATTTACACGTCGATGTATATCGATTTTTGCATATCGATTGCATTATGCGGCTTTTGCCGGCATCTGCATTTCTTGCGATTATCATAGCACAGTTTTTACGAAACACAGAAAACGTTTACCGGTTTTGTTTTGCGGGAATTTCGTGTATACTAATCGCAGGCTGAAAATGATTTACCGGCAAAGACGGTGGGGATCATTGCAGTAACTCACCTACGCAAGGCAGGCATAATCCTGCAATCGTTTGCGTATCCATATTTTTTCCCAAGGAAACAGGAAAAGGAGTTCTCATGAACATTAAGGGTGTTGGTATCGGTCGTGGCGTCGCAGTCGGCCCGGTCATTCGCATGGCCGCTCCGCTGCCGGAACCGTCGGACGCTCCGCGCGCCGAAAGCATCTCCGCGGAAACCGAAATCGCCCGCGTCGAAAAGTCGCTCGCCCTCGTCAACGCCGACCTGAACCGTCGCGCCGAAGAAGCCGCCAACGGCGACGAAGGCGCCAAGCAGGCCGCCCGATCCTGCAGGCCATCGCCATGTTCGCCTCCGATCCGTCCCTTGCACAGTCCATCAAGGACCTCATCAACCAGGGCAAGACCGCCGAGCGCGCCGTGCTGGAAGGCTTCGGCGCGGTCGAAGACATGTTCCGCGCCATCGGCGGCTACCAGGCCGAGCGCGCAGCCGACCTGCATGACGTCGG
>ENA-OQHA01000363-OQHA01000363.1-human-gut-metagenome-genome-assembly--contig:-NODE-363-length-23363-cov-5.707566_pt1 | contig 23363 bp, 33 predicted proteins | sample MGYA00242558_ERZ504707 | MGnify/ENA primary metagenome ERZ504707 (study PRJEB26092, sample SAMD00036197) | human gut metagenome | host: Homo sapiens | study: EMG produced TPA metagenomics assembly of...
CGGACGCACGCGCGGCTGGCTCCCCGAGACCATCGACCAATGGAACGCGCAACGCCCTGGCCGCGGTGTCGGCGGCGGCAGGCCACGGAAGAAGGCGGAAGATGGCGACCATTGACGCATACGACACCAAGGACGGACGACGATGGCGCGTCATCTACCGCAAGCCGGACGGCACGCAGACCAGCCGGCGCGGCTTCCAACGCAAACGCGACGCCCAGGAATGGCTGGCCGAACACGTCACCGTCGCCAAGGCCAGCGGAACGTACATCGACCCGCAGGCCGGACGCCGGAAGGTCGGCGGGCTCTGGCCGGCATGGATAGCCAAGAAGCGCGTCTCGTCAAAGGCCAGCTACGTCGAATCGCTCGAACGAGCATGGCGGGTCCATGTCGAACCGCAATGGGGCGCGCGCACGCTCGAATCACTGACCCGCGCCGAAATCCAGGAATGGGTCAGCGCACAGGCCGAAAGCAAGAGCGCCACCGTCGTGCTGCGCAACCTCGGAATCCTGCGCGGCATCTGCGCCGACGCCGTGTCCGACAGACTCATCCCGTCCAACCCGTGCGACGGCATCGAGACGCCACGCAAGAAGCGCAAGGAGCACACGTACCTCACCGTCGAACAGCTGTTCCGGCTCGCCGACGAATCCGGCGACCGGCGGACGATGGTGCTCGTGCTCGGCCTGTGCGGACTGAGATGGGGGAGATGGCCGGACTGCACGTCGAGGACGTGGATTTCGCCAGACATCGGCTTTCGGTCAGACGGAGCGCCACCACAGTCAGCCACGAGGTGGTGGTCGACCTGCCAAAATCCGGCAGGTCGAGGCAGGTCGTGTTCCCCAGCACACTCGACGCCCCGCTGCGCGATCGGTGCGCCGGGAGGGAAGGCCGCGAGCCGCTGTTCCCCGCGCAGGACGGAGGATATCTGGCGCGCACCGCGCCGCCGAACGACCCGACCAAGTGGTTCTGGCGGGCGAAGAGGCGCGCCGGCGTCCCTCTCGGACTCACCTACCACGACCTGCGCCACACCGCGGCGAGCCTCATGGTCAGCTCCGGAGCGAACGTCAAGGCCATCCAGAACCAGCTCGGCCACGCGAGTGCGGCGATGACTCTGGATGTGTACGCCGACCTGTTCGACGACGATCTGGACGCGGTCGGTCTGGCGATGGATTCGTTGCTGCTTCGGGAAAATGTTGCCAAAATGTTGCCAAAAACGACTGCGAGCGCGGCGTGATTCAAGCGGGAGTAAGGCTTTCGGGCTTGATGTAGCGGGATTCGATTCCCCGCATCTCCACGGATTGAAAGCCGCCAGAAATGGCGGCTTTTCCTTTATTTCCAACGGTTTCCACCACTTTTGCAATTCGCTGCAATTCACCCTTTATCGCGATATTTCTCAAAAACATGGGCAAAATGTGGGCACGAATCATGCGTCAGCAATGACGGCTTTTTGTATTTGCAATCACATTTCTCGTTTGGTGAAACAACGCATGTCGGCAGCAACGCCTCCGTATCATCGAAATAACCGTCCGGCGCCTTTCAATATTGCAAGCCGCCGGCCAGCCAACCATCGAAAGGGACGATATCATGGCGAAGCTACAGAGGAAATGAAGGATTTCATCAGCAGCAATCTCGCTTGGGTGGCCACCATCGGCAAGGATGGACACGTCGATTTGGGGCCGAAAATGAGCACGTTCGTCATCGATGACACTCATATCGGCTATCACGAGCGTACCGCCGGCCAAATGTACCGTAATCTGCTCGACGGCAGCGAACTGGTCATCGCAGTGGCCAATCTTGAGCAGAAGCGAGGTTATCGTTTCCGTGGCAACGTCACTCTGCATTCCGATGATGCGATCTACGATGAGCAGGTCGCTGTGGCCGAACATAACGGCACGAAGAAGCCCATGACCATTCCCGTTCTGGAGATCACGGAGATTCAGGACTTGACGCCAGGGGCGACCGCAGGCAAGACCATCGTCAAGGACTGACGCCCGTTCAACGCATACGGCTAATACCATCCATCCAAACGCGGAAACGCGCTCTGGCCCTCCCTTGGAAAGAAGGTCCAGAGCGCGTTTCGTTTTTCTGTCAAGACAAAAAGAGCTAGATCAAAGTATTTCCGCTCCGTCATGCAGTGACGTTGCGCAATAACGCTATTTGATGATCGGTCTCAACGGCGCGGACACGTCCACGTTATGCTTGTCTCCAATCACGTTCGGATCATTGACGATCTTGTCCACCACCGCTTTCTTGAGCTTCAGGTCCGAGGAATCACCCCATACGATCACGCGGTCTCCCCCATTGAGTTCCGTGGTGATGGAATCCTGGGTCGCCGCGGTGACCTTGGTGATGGAATTGCGCATCGATTCCGGCAGTGAGCTGAGAATCTTCAACGCTTCCTTGATAGGACGCCTAGACAGGCTCGCATCGACGTTCTGCACTTCGATGACGGGAATGCCTTCCACGGAAACGCCGCTGACGGAATTGAGCACGCGGCCCTTGCTGTCGACCGCCGTCATATGGTCCTCGCTGGTTTTGAGCATGGCCGCGGGTTTCTGCGCCTTGATCGTCACTTCAAGCGAGTTCGGCAGCTGTTTCTTCGACTTGGCTGACGTGACTCCCGGAATCGCCTTGATCTGCTTCTCCACGGCTCCATCCGAAACCAGGAACAACGATTTTCCGGACTGCTGCCTCGCGATGTCAAGCACCTGCGATTCGCTCACCCATTCGTTGGCGCCGACACGCTGATGTTGCCTGGCTCCAAACGGAACACCGACGAGAAGAGGAACAGCCAGACGACAGCTCCCAAAACCACGGCTACGACAAGACCGATGAGCACGCGCAGGACTATGGCTCGCGCGCCGGCCTGACGGCGTTCCTTGAGCCGTTCGCCGAAATCAACCACTTTCGGACGTGTCATGATGCCGATCGTGCCGGTGGTCTCCTGCAGGGTTTTGGAAACCAGGTCCTCGCTTTGCAAACGTCGCGCGTCTACGAAGCCTTCGGCTTTTGAACGGTCCGCGTACCCTTCAATCGACCGTCCTTCGGCATGCTCCGATGAGATGGACCGTCCGGAACGTCGTCCGCCCGACTGGTCCGTCTCCTGCACATCCTTGCCGGAACTGATGACCCGTCGAGCCATCAGCCCTCGCAATCCCAACGATGCGCTTCAAGAGCATGCAGGATGACCTCGTCCATCTGCGTGATGTCGCCGGCGCCTACGGTGAAGATGACGTCGCCATGATGCGCGCGCATCACCATCATCTGGGCCGCGGTGTGCATGTCTTCGACGCCACGGATCCAGTCCTTGGCCGGTTCATGCTCAAGCTTGAGCGCCTCGTCCACGATGGTGGCCGGAGTCACGTCGGGGAAATCCTCCTGCTTCTCGCGCGCGGGGAAGATGCCGGTAACGATGACGTCATCGGTCTTGGCAAGCGCTGCGCGAATTCAGAGCTGAAGAAACGCGTGCGGGAGAACAGGTGCGGCTGGAAGATCACACGGATCTTGGACTGCGGGTAGCGGCGACGGGCCGCATCCAGCAGCGCAGCGATTTCGGTCGGATGATGCGCGTAATCATCGACGACCGTCACTTGGCTGACGGTGCCACGGACCTGGAAGCGGCGTGCGGCACCGAGGAACGAGGTGACCGCCGCGGAGGCACGTTCGACGTCCATGCCCAACAGCGCGGCCGCGATAATCGCCGCGGAGGCGTTGCGTGCGTTGTGGATGCCGGGAACGGTAAGCGTCACGGCGATGCGGCGCTCCTCTTCGCCGATCAGTCCGCCCGGAATATGCAGCGTGAAATGTTCGGCGCCGCTTTCGGCGGTTTCGCTTTCCGATTCGATGCGTACCAGCGTGGCACCGTTCAGGTCGCCCAATTCGGCGGCGTTCCGTGTTGAATAGACGATCGTGCGTCCGGCCACGGTGGCGTCAAGCGCACGTAGCACGGCAAGGTTGCCTTCGTCGTCGCCGCACATGATTACGGCTTTGGTGGCGTGTCCGGCATGGTCCACGAATGCGGCCCGATAATTGTCCTGCGTGCCGTAGTGGTCAAGGTGGTCGGCTTCGGAATTGGTGATGATGGCGATTTGCGGATGGTATTTGGCGAAGCTGCCGTCCGATTCGTCGGCCTCGGCCACCAGCACGTTGCCCTTGCCGGCATGGCCGCCGTCCAAAATGGCACCGTCTTTGCCTTGGATGGAACCGCCGATGGCGTAGCTCGGATCGGCGAGTTCGCCTTCTCCGGCGTTCACGAGAATGTGCGCCAGCATGGAGCTGGTCGTGGTCTTGCCGTGGGCGCCGGCCACGGTCACCGCACGTTTCGCGTTCATCAGCAGGGCGAGGATGTCGCTGCGGTGCACGATGCGCTCCCCTGCCTCATGCGCGGCGACGATTTCCGGATTGTCCGGCTTGATGGCGCTGGAGAACACGACGGTGTTCTTGCCTTCGACGTTCTTCGCCTGCTGGCCGAATTCGACGGTGATGCCGAGGCTTTGCAGACGGTCGGTTTTGGCGCTTGGCTCGCGGTCCGAACCATCGACCTCGACACCCTGCTCATGCAGCATTTCAGCGAGCACGCTCATGCCTGCGCCACCAATGCCGATGAAATGCGTGGCACCTAGGTCATGCACCGTCTCTTCAGGTGCGAACGACGCATGGGTTGGGTCAAGAATTATGGTACCGGCTTCACGCTGGTTGTCAGACACGATTGCTCCTCGTAAATTGTTTTCAAGCTCATTTCATTATGGCCGCACCCATGGTCTCCCACGGGGTGCGGCATGATTGTTCGGCCGGTTAATCAGCTGGCTGATCGATTAGCGCGAGCACGCGCTTCGCCATGACTTCGGCGGCGTCGCGGATGCCGTATTTCCACGCGTTGGCACCGTATCGGGACAGCTTGTCCGGATCGGCAAGCAGTTCCGGCACATGGCCACGGACCCAATCCGGGGTGAAATCGCCATCCGCCACCATCAAGCCCCTTCCGCGTCGACCACGGGCTGCGCGTTGAAACGCTGCTCGCCATTGCCGATCGGCAGAGGCACGTAATCGCCGGCAGTCCCAAAGCCGTCAGCTCGCTGACCGTGCCGGCTCCGGAACGGCAGATGATCAGATCGGCGCAGGCGAACGCCAGATCGATGCGTTCCAGATAGGGAGCCACACGGTAGTCGCCATCCGAAACGTGGTCGGGGCCAAGCTCGCCGAGCACGTCCTCTCCGGCGCTTACCGACACCAAGGAACGCACTTCGTCGTCTTTGCCCTTACCGGTCAGATGAATCACCTGGGCGTGCGCAAGCAGATCCTTGGCGGAAGCGGCCACAGCCCTGTTCACGTTCACCGCGCCCAAGGATCCGCCGGTGATGACCACGAGCGGACGTCCGGATCGACACCAAGCTGCGCCGCGGCGGCTTTACGAGTGGCGGTACGGTCATGTTCCAGATCGGACGCCAATCGTGCGATTGCCGGACGAAGCGGCAGGCCCACGCGTTCGACTTCGACGCCCCTGCGTGGTTTCAGTCCTGGCTGGGCGTATGCGGCACCGATCATGGACGCCCAACGCGCGCCCAGCTTGTTGGCCATGCCCGCACGTGCGTTCTGTTCGTGAATCGCAATCGGAATTCCCATGCTGTGCGCGGCCGCGTATACGGGTGCGGACGTGTATCCGCCGAAACCGACGACCACTTGGGCCTGATGCCGGGTGAGGATGTCACGTACTTTGGCCTTCTCGGCTTCCATTTGGCTGGAAACTGCAACGCAGCCTTGTTGGGCCTGCGCGGGAACGGCACTTTTTCGATGGTTTCCAGTTCGAAACCGGCCTGCGGAACCAAATCACGCTCCAGACCGACGGCGGTGCCCACCACCGCGATATCCGCTTCCGGTTCAAGCTCGCGAATCACATGCGCCACGGCGAGCAGAGGATTGACGTGGCCTGCCGTGCCGCCACCGGCAAGAACGATATGCTTCTGATTGCTCATAATCCACGAGCTTAGCCCACCATGCGGCGGCAGGCCACGCGGCATACCGCCGCCGATGCAGATACTTACATTTCGTCTACTTTTCTTTTGCTTGCTTCGCAACTCGCATGACGGGAACCGATTACAGTATGCGGTTCTCGGCTTTGACCTGCGGCTGCTCCTTCATCAGGCTGATGGCCACGCCGGCGGCCCCCAGACACATGATAAGAGACGATCCGCCTGCTGATACGAACGGCATCGGCACGCCCATGACCGGCAGCAGGCTGACGACGACGCCGATGTTGACAAACGCCTGGCCGACGATCCATACCGCGATGCACACCAACGCCATGGTGATGTACCGGTCGCGGACCTGCACGGCCACCATCAGCATGCACCACGTCATGACGATGAACAGCAGAATCACCATGGCTGCTCCGACGAATCCGGTTTCTTCGCCGATGATGGCGAAGATGAAATCGTTGTGCGCTTCGGGAAGATAGCCCCATTTCTCGCCGGAATTGCCGATGCCGACGCCCAACAAGCCGCCGGATGCGATCGCGTATTTGCCGTGGACCGCCTGATAGCACACGCCCTGCAGGTCGGACGGAGAGCAGGTCCGGTAGGCCGCCATGATGCGGCCGAGTCGGTTGGGGCTAGTCAGAATGAATCCGACGATACCGCATATGCCAAGCAGCGCGGCTCCGGCAAGCCATTTGCCGGGGAATCCGCCAAGCAGCAATGCAATGCCGCCAATTGCGAGAATAATCAAGCCCGTACCAAGATCCTTGCCGGACATGACCAGGCAGAACGCGCACAGATAGCCGAGAATAAGCTTGGAGTACGCGCGGGGCGCGCCGACCTTCTTCACCTGCTTGCGCGCGTTGATCAGCTCGTTCGGCATCCAGATGCATAACGCCAGCTTGACGATTTCCGCGGGCTGCATGGTGAACACGCCCGGAATGCCGATCCATCCTTTGTTGCCGTTGACTTCGACGCCCAATGGCGTCAGTGTGGCGGCCTGCATGACCATGGCGCCAAGCAGGAACCAGAAGCTGATCTTTCGGTAGAAGCTGGCCGGCAGCATCATCGTGATGAATGCTATGACCAGGCCGAACACGCAGTACATGCCCTGTTTCAGCGCCTGCGCCCATGGCGACTGCCCGTTGGCGATCATGTTCACCGAAGAGCTGGAGAACACCATGATCACGCCGAAGATCGTGAGGATGATCACGCATAGGCGGAATCCGTGGAAGCACCATAACGGGTTGGCGAGATTACGCGTTCCGCCGTTCTTCAACGGTTCTCGTGTCTGTGCCGCGGCGCCGTCCGTCATGTTCGGGCGGCTTGCGGAAGACGTGATGCTACGGCTGGCCTCAGGCTTCCCCATGCTCATTCACCCAACGCTGAGCCTGCTGCGCGAACTGGTTTCCGCGATCGGCGTACGACTTGAACTGGTCCATGGACGCGCAGGCCGGAGCCATGAGCACCACATCGCCGGATTGCGCGTAGGTGCCGGCAGCGTCGATGGCGCGGGCCATGACGGTGTCGTTGTCCGTGGGATCGATGATGGACATGGGAATGTCGGGAGCGCTTGCCTTGAACGCGTCCAGCATTGGCTGCTGGTCCTTGCCGATGATGATGGCCGCCTTGATGGTGTGCGCCTGGTCGGCGACGAGCTGTTCGAAACGGCTTCCTTTGGCAAGTCCGCCGGCGATCCACACCACGGACTTGTCCGCGAAGCTGTTAAGCGACGCCTTGGCCGCATGCGCGTTGGTGGCTTTGGAGTCATCCACGAAACGGATGGTGCCACCGTCGGACGTTTTGGCGACGGCGACGGTCTGGATGCGGTGGCCGCCCGGCGTGAACTGCTTGAGCGCGGCCAACGCCTTGTCTTTGTCTGCTCCGAGACCCAACACCAGCGCCAACGCGGTCAGGGCGTCGGCGAGCAGATGCGGGTAGACCGTGCCATCCGGCTCGGTCAGATGCGTGAAATCGGTGACCTTCGCCACTTGGAACGGCTTTCCCGCTTCTCCGCCGCCAATGCCGGACATGTCGACGATCCAGCCATCTTTCACACCGATCTGCCCGTCCTTCGGCTCGGCCAACGTGAAGCCGATCCGGCGGCATTCCGGCGCGGTCTGGGCCGCGAACGCCAGTTTGGTGACGCGTTCGTCGTCGGCGTTGTAGACCAGCGCCTTCTTGACGTTGTGGAACACCTTCGCCTTGTCGCGGCATAGTTCTCGATGCCGCCATGCCAATCGAGATGGTCGTCGCGATGTTGGTGATCGCCGCGCAGTCGAGTTCCAGAGAATAGGTGAAATGCAGCTGGAACGAGCTCAGTTCGACGCAGAGCACGTCGTTCGCGGGGTCGACGGCGGCATGCGACACGGCTTTGCCGATGTTGCCGACGGCGGGAGCGGCCAGGCCGCATGCGGTCAGCATTTCGGAGGTCATTTCCGTGGTCGAGGTCTTGCCGTTGGTGCCGGTGATGCCGATCCACTGCGCCGGCTTGCCGGTGGTGTTGCTGTTCACGCGCAGCTGCCAGGCCAGTTCGACTTCGCTCATGACCGGTATGTTGCGTTTCTGCGCCTCAAGGATGAATGGCGTGCGCGGTTGAAGACCGGCGAGGTCATCACCATGTCGGTATTGTCCCAATCGATTTGGTCGAAGGAATGCAGGTCGGCGTCCGGCTTCTTCTCATCCACGCCCAGCACTCTGCCGGCACGGGAGCCCAGCACTTCCATCATGCTTTGCCCGGAGACACCGAGACCAGCCACGATTACGGTCTTGCCATCCATATTCATATCCATCACCCTTCAATCGGAAACGTCATTTGCCGTGATAGCACACTCATATTGCGGGCGTAAAGCCGCGCCCGCAATCGTGTCATAGGCGGAACGGGCCACCCAATCGCCGTAGAACAGCACCAAGGCGATCAGCACGAACAGCATCTCGATCATCCAGAACCGGACCACGACCTTCACTTCCGGCCAGCCCTTCAATTCGAAATGATGATGGATCGGAGCCATCTTGAAAACGCGCTTGTGGGTCATCTTGAAGTAGCCGACCTGGATGATGTCGCTCATGGTCTCGATGACGAACAGACCGCCAAGGATGATCGCCAGGAATTCGGTGTGCGTGGCGATGGACATGGCTGCGAACAGACCGCCAAGCGCCAAGGAGCCGGTGTCTCCCATGAAGATGGAGGCCGGATTGGAGTTGTACCACAGGAAGCCGAAGCAGGCTACGGCCGCGCACGCCGCGATGATGGTCAGGTCAAGAGGATCGGACACCGCATAGGTGAAGCCTGGATGGTCCGAACCCTTGAGGTGGTAGAACTCCCAGAACGCGATGATCGCATAGCCGATGAAGGCGATCATCGAGGAGCCGGCGGCCAAGCCGTCAAGACCGTCGGTCAGATTGATGGCGTTGGTCCATGCGGTCATCAGGAAATTCACCCAGATCACGAACAGCACGATGGCCACGACACGACCGGCGAATTCAAAGCTGAAGAACGGCTTTTCGATGAAGCTCATGCCGGCCTGGGCGCTGGGGAAGCCGGATTTGGTCGGCAGAATCAGCGCCAGCACCGCGTATATGGTGGCGAGGATGAACTGTCCGATGAACTTGCCCTTGACGGTCAGTCCCTCGCTCTGCTTCTTGCGGACCTTCGCGAAATCGTCGATGAATCCCAAGAATCCCATCGACAGCATGGCGAACAGCACCAACACCGCGGACCACGACGGCACCTCTCCCCTGGTGAGGAACCGATACAGTGCCGAGGAGCACCAGCCGAGCACCACCGCGAGGTTGATGACCACGCCGCCAAGCGTCGGCGTGCCGCGCTTGACGAGATGCGACTTCGGGCCATCCTGACGGATGTACTGTCCGTAATTGAGCTTGTGCACCAACTTAATCAGCAGCGGAGTGCCCACAATCGTCACGACGAGCGACACCATAATGCCGATGATGAGTGAAATCACCTGATCTTCTCCGTTTCAGTCAGCTATGATCGGCACGACGCCGATTCCGTCAGTTTTGCGTCCAACGCTCCGCCAGAGCGCTCAATCCGGACGCGTGGGATCCTTTCAGCAACACCACTGTACCCTCATGGTCGGTCGCAAGCCGGGTGACCATTCGGTCGGCCTGTTCGGCATCATGCGCCCATTGCACCATCGTCGGGTCGGCGGCAACCGCCTTGCCGCCTGCGCCATGGCCTCGGCAAGCGCGTCCAACGCCTCGTCGGAAGTGCTGCGACCGTCACAAGCGCGTCCGCACCGCCCTCGACGGCGTATCTGCCGACGTCCTCATGCAGGCGATGCTCATCCGGTCCGAGCTCCAGCATGCTCCGAGAACCGCTATTCTGAACGGCTGCTGCTCGCGCCGGCATGCCAGCGCGACAGGCCATCGAGTCCGGCCTTCATGGAATCGGGGTTGGCGTTGAACGAATCGTCGATCAGTGTGAACGACGTTTCGGGCTTGGTGACGGTGGACACCGCCATGCGATGCGGGCTGATGCTCGTCACGTCGGATAGGCCGGAGGCCACGTCTCAATCGGCATGCCCAACGTCATCGCCACCGTGGCTGCGGCAAGCGCGTTCATGACGTTGTGCTGTCCGCAGATGCCGAGCGTGACGTTGGCGTGCCGGCCTGTCTTGTCTTCCAGTACGAATGACGGATGGTCGAGATCGTCGCAGCGCACGTCGAGCGCGGTCGTGTCCAGTTGCGCGTCTTCTTTCTGCGGCAGGCCGAACCACAGCACATCGGCCGGAGCGATGGCGCTCATCGCGGCCACATGTTCGTCGTTGGCGTTGAGGATGGTCAGGCCGCCCGGCACCAGTCCGCGTACGATTTCCGATTTGGCTTGGGCGATGCGTTCCGCAGAGCCGAATTCTCCAGATGCGCCACGCCCACCTTGAGCACCACGGCGATGTCCGGCGGAACCAGGGAGGTGAGGTTGGCGATTTCGCCCACGTGATTGGCGCCCATTTCCGCCACCAGGAAACGCGTGCCGGCGTTCACCTTGAGCGACGTCAGCGGCAGGCCGATCTCATTGTTGAACGATCCGACCGGAGCGACGGTGTCGCCCATTTTGGACAGCAGCGATTTGAGCAGATCCTTGGTGGTGGTTTTGCCGACGGAACCGGTGATGCCGATGACGGTGAACGGCGATTCCAGCGCGCGCCGACGCTCGATATTATGCTTGGCGAGCGCTCCCAACGCCTTGACGGTGTTTTCTACGACGATCTGCGGCACCTGCGCGCCCGCGATTTCGTGGTCGACCAGTGCGGCCACAGCCCCCTGCGCGCCGACCTTCGGCACGAAATCATGACCGTCGACGCGTTCGCCGGCAATCGCCACGAAAACGGATCCCGGCACGATCTGGCGCGAATCCGTGAAGGCGCTGATGGCCACCGGTTCGTCGGTCGGCACGGTCATCGGCATCAACCGTCCATCAACCGCCTGCGCGATCTCCGTCAGGCTCATCGGCATCATGGTCGGGCTGCTCACTGTCGTTACTCCTCTAATGGTTGGGTTTGTGTTTGATGTGGAGAATGTTTCGTTCCACGTTTAGTTCAGGTCACGCGAGACGCGTAACGCGCTTTTGATGTTGGCTTTCCTCACGCCGGCGGCCAGCACCATGGCGATGGACAGGGACAGCGAACGGCTGTCCGTCTGGCCGTATGCGTCGCGGCCTGCGCCGCAAGCAGGTCGGATTCCTGGGTTCGTCCCGCGATGCGGGTCTGTTTGCCGACCGCGCATCCGAATTTTGCGACGAGTTTCGCAACCTCGGCATCGCTCAAACCATTGTCATCGCAGGCAAGCACATCGACGCTGACCGATTGCAACGCGTCCTCACGCAGGGTCTCTTCATCCAACGCGAGGATCACAGCGGCTGCGCCGTCTTCGGCGCACACCGCCATGGTACGTTGCACATCGATGGCCGACAGAGGATATTCCAGATTGAGGAAGCGTTCCAATGACTGTGAATCGGACGAGCTGATCACGCCGACGGGGTTGCCCAGCATGTGCAGGAAATCCGCGAGGTTCCTCACTTCGGATTCCACGATCTCCCTGTTCTTCCCCGTGATGGCGAATACGGCCAATGCGTCGGACGGATTGCGGCCATGTCGCTCACCAGTTTGCCGAGCTGTCCCATGGTGGGTTCGGCGTAGATGAGCGGAATCTGGATGTCGTCGGTTTGACCGCGCAGCGCATGGGGCACAATCGCGCCATATGCTCCCTGCTCCTGAGCCTGCGACAACTGGTGCACGTCCACATCGGCGGACGGGACGAACAGTGCGCCGGGACGCACCGATTCGACATCATCCGCGATGGAAGTGATCGTCACTTCAGCCGCCGACGTCGGATCAAGATCGAAACCGTATCGGCTGGCAAGCAGCCCTAAAGTCATTCGTCTGTTCATGGATTCGCTGACCGCGCTCACCTTTCCGCCCCTCCGTGTCTGAATACGTATTCGCTCACCAATTCACCGGAATAGCATCCGTGCGAGGTGAAGACGCCGGCACTTCATACTTCTGCATAAGGAATTCACCAATCTCCGCGGTGACAGGACCCGCCGTCAAACCGCCGAAGCTGCCTTGGGGGTCTTTGAGCACCACGGTGATGACGAAGCGTGGATTATCCGCGGGAATGATCGTCGAGTAATCGCTGATGATCGAGGTCAGTTGGCCGTTCGCTCCGGCGACTTCTGCTGTGCCTGATTTCGCCGCCATACGATAGCCGTCGACCTTCACGAAAGTGTTGTAGTGTTCAGCGGACGATTCCATGGCGTTGAGCATCTGGCTCGCCACGGATTCGTCGATGACGCGTGTCGCCTCGCCCTTGGACTGCTGCTCTTCGACATGCCCCGCGGTGTCGGTGATGGACTTGATGATGCGTTGCGGCTTTTTGACGCCCTTGTTGGCTATCACCGAAACCGCGTTGGTCAGCTGCATGACGTTCACCGTGTACCCTTGACCGAACAGCACGGTGTTGCGGGTTCGCCTGTCCCAGCTATCCGAGGGGTGCAGCACGCCTTCGGATTCGCCTGGCAGGTTCAGTCCTGTGGCCTGTCCGATACCGAATTTGCTGATGAAGTTGTACCGCTGCTCGTTGGTCATCTTGTCTCCGGCAATGACCATGCCAACGTTCGACGACTGTTCGAGGATGCCGGCGAGCGTCCAATGTTCGTTGCCATGGTCCACCGCGTCCTTATAGGTCTGTCCTTCCACGGTCACCGTGTTCGGTACCGTGAATTTGTCATCGACCTTGTGCAATCCCAGTTGCAGCATGCCCGACATGGCCAGCACCTTGCCGATGGAGCCAGGTTCGAAGGTCTCGCTCACCGCCCGGGAGGCGCCCATCTTCGCCTGGTCGCTTCCGGCCTCGGTCGTATCGCTGTCCGCCAAAGCGAGGATGTCGCCCGACTGCACGTCCTGGACCATGGCGATGCCCCAAGCGGAATGGTATTTGTTTTCGCTGTCGCTCAGCACTTTCTCGGTGTACCACTGCACATCCCGATCGATGGTGAGGGTGACGTCGGATCCGTTGACCGCGTCTTTGGATTCGGTCATGGTTCCGGGGATTTCGACGCCGCTGTTGCCCTGTTGGTACACCTGGTAGCCGTCACGGCCCGTCAATGTCTTGTTTTCCATCTGCTCGATGCCGGCCACGCCCTTGCCGTCGGCGTCGACACCACCCAATAGCGAACCCATCAAAGTGCCGTTGGAGTACAGACGTTCGTTGCTTAGTTCCGCGTAGACGATGCCGCCGAGGTTCAGCTTGGAGATTTTACGTTTGACCGCAGGCGTCACGTCCTTCTTCAATACCACGTATTGCCCGCTGATCGACAGTTTGGCGCCCAGTTCCGTGGCGTCCATGCCCAATACGGGGGCCAGCAGACGAGCCACGCTGCGGCTCCCGTCACGCCGACCGGCTTGCCGTTGATCTGGTGGCAGTTGCTGCCGGTCTGTTTGGTGCAGGTGGTCGGTATGAACGCCTGCGCCTGTTCGGGGTTGCCGATGATGGTGTAGCGTTCGACACTTTGCGCGAGAATCGCGCCATTGGTATCCATGATCTTGCCGCGTCGAGCCTTCAACGTCACGGTGGTGGTGCGGCTTTGCGCCGCGGCCTGCGCCATCCTTTGCCGTTGACCAGTTGAATATTGGCAAGTTGGATAAGGCAGGTGGTGCCCATCAGCGCCAGAACGACGCCGATGGCCATGGTTTTCGTCAACAGGTTCTTGTGGAAGAACGTGTAGATCCTGCGGATAGGGTTCACCGGGTCTTGTCTCCACTTGCGTTTGCCTGATAGCCGTTCAGATCGATGGTCAATGCGCCTTTCTGCGGGACCATGCCCATCTCTTCGGCCTTGCTCGGCAATGAGGCGTCAAGTTCGTCGAGCTTGGCCTGATCGTCCTCGACGTCCTGGGTCAGCTGGGTGATATGCGTTTCGATTTGGCTCGCCTCGAAGGAATTCTGCACCATTGGGTACGCAGCATCAGTGAGCCCAGCAGGCATACACCAAGGAACACCGCGGCGATGACCAGGTGCAGCAGCGGCGTGCTGCGGGTCCGCGTCCATGTGATGAGTTGTTCGAAGCCGTGACGGATGCCGTTGCCTTCGACTCTGGTCCCTTTGATGACGTGCAGTTCGGGACGCGTGGTGCCGATGGTCTCGGTCTGGCTTTTGCGGCCGGCCGGAGCCGCATTCGAAGCGATCGTTCTTGGTGCCGCCACTTCAGTCCCTTCTTCCTTGTCTGGTCATGCTTGCGTAATCCGCGCCTTGGTCGAACCGTTTGCGCCATCGTGCGGGAATCGGTCTGGTCAATTCCACCGCGCGCAATCTGACGGACGCCGATCGTGGATTGTTGGCGATTTCCTCCGCGTCCGCCTTGATGGCGCCGCGGGTCAGTTCCTTGAAGAACGGCATCATGTCGGGCGGCACCACGGGCATATCCGCCGGAGCGTCGACCTTAAGCCCTTGGTTCATGAAGGCTTTGACGGTTTTGTCTTCCAACGAGTGGTACGACTCCACCACCAGACGTCCTCCCACTGCAAGGTGGTTGGCGATTTGCGGCAGCGTGCCGGCAAGCTTGTCCAGTTCGCCGTTGACTTCGATGCGCAGCGCCTGGAAGACGCGTTTCGCGGGGTTGCCGGCGGGACGGTGGGCCTGCGGCACGACCTCGTCCACCAAACGATTGAGCTGGCCCGACGTGGTCAGCGGCTCGGTTTCACGCCGGCGTACGATTTCCCGTGCGATCTGCTTGGAGAACCGCTCCTCGCCGTATGTGCGGAAGATACGCACCAAATCGGCGAACGAATATTCGGCGAGCACCTGCTCTGCGGTCAGGGGCTGCGTCACGTCCATACGCATGTCGAGCGGCGCGTCATGGGAATAGGAGAAGCCACGTTCCGTCTCATCGATCTGCAGGCTGGACAATCCGAGGTCCATGAACACCGCGTTGACCTTGTCGACGCCTTGGTCGGAAAGCACTTGGGAGAAGTCGTCGAATGCCGCGTGCACGGGCGTGAAACGGTCGGCAAGGCCTTCCATTTCCATGCGTTTCGTGGCGAGCGCGAGCGCCTCGGTGTCCCGGTCGATGCCGATCAGGCGGGCGTTGGGGCTTGCTTTGAGGAACGCTGTGGAATGCCCGGCGAGGCCGAGTGTGCAATCCACCGCGATCGAGCCGGGCTTCGCCAATGCCGGTGCCACCAGGTCCACGCAATCGCGGAGCAGCACCGGCTGATGAATCGTCGTCACGTCTGTCATTAGAACTCCATCGCCGGCAATACGTCATCGGCAATGTCGGAATATCCTTGTTCCTTGTCGGCCAAGTAATCCTCCCATGCCTGTCTGTTCCAAATCTCGGCCCGTTCCCACGCCGATCACCACAATGTCGCTGCCCAGATTCGCGTAATCGCGGAGCATCTGCGGCACAAGCACACGTCCTTGCTTGTCTGGCTCCTGGTCGACCGCGCCGGAAAGGAACACACGCAGGTAGTCGCGTGCCGCCTTGTTTCCCATGGACGTGCGTTGGATCTGCACCGCGATCCGTCTGAATTCCGATTGCGGCAGCAGGTAGACGCATCGTTCCTGGCCTCTTGCCATCACCATGCCGGAGCCCAGTTGGCTGCGGAACTTCGCAGGCAATGCCATACGTCCTTTGGCGTCGATTTTCGGAGTGTAGGTGCCCAGCAGCAATGGCGGCAAGTCCGCCATCATGCCGCCGGATTGAGCCGGGTCATCGTCGGAGACGGATTCTGTTCCAATGTCATGGACCATTACCGCACCTCCTTTTTGCCCACACTCGGCCCACCAATCCGAGACACTTTCCCCACTCTACCCCACTGCTCACCATTTTTCCCCACGAAAAAGCAAAAATGCCTCAAAATATTGTCGATTTCTCCCCATATTTGAGATTGCGCGTCCGCACCGTACAGTTCCGTCGCTGTCAGACCGTCGCGATTCGCCGCGATCACTCGCCGCTCGTAGAAGCCTTGGGGTACATTAGAGTGCCTTAAGTTTTTGATGAAGGGACAGCAATGTCGAGTTATTCCGCCCAGTTGCGTGAGGAGCAACAGGCCGTCAGCCGCGCATATGATCGTCTGGACGCGTTGAGGGCGCAGGCTCGGTCGCGTCTCGACACGGTCCGGGCCGCAGGATCGCACGGTTCGCCCACGCAACGCACCGAACGCGATTCCTTCGCCACCATGTACGAGGACCGTCTCACCCAGCTTCGTGCGGTGGAGGATCGTCTGGTTTTCGGCAGGCTCGACGACGTGCATGGCGCGCATCGCTACATTGGGCGTATCGGCCTGTCCGATGAGGATCATGAGCCGATTCTCACCGACTGGCGTGCCGACGCGGCACGCCCGTTCTATGAGGCGACGCCTTCGAATCATGCGACATCGTCATGCGCCGGCATATCACGTTGAGTTTCCGGGAAGTGGTCGGCGTCGAGGATGAGGTGCTCGACGTGCATTCCGATCAGGTCGGCGAGGCGTCCTCCAATGGCACATTGACCGGCGAGGGTGCTCTGCTTGCGTCGCTTAACGCCAAACGCACCGGCAAGATGACCGATATCGTGGCCACCATCCAGGGCGAGCAGGACCGTATCATCGTGCGGACCTCAACCAGGCGGTGGTGGTGCAGGGCGGTCCGGGAACCGGCAAAACCGCGGGTCGCGTTGCATCGCGCGGCCTACCTGTTGTATACGCATCGTCGCGCGTTGCAGCGTTCCGGAGTGCTGGTGGTCGGCCCCAGCTCGACGTTCCTGCATTACATCGACCAGGTGCTCCCCTCGCTGGGTGAGACGGGTGTGGTCAGCCGTACCATCGCGGATCTGATTCCCGGCATCATCGCCACCGCGCATGACGACCCGTATGCGGCCAAGCTCAAGGGTGAACGCCGTATGGCCAAGGCGATCGCCAATGCCGTGGCGGCTCGTGAACGCGTGCCTTCGCATCTGCCGGTCATCCGCATCAACGGTTTCAACGTGCCGATGGTGCGTGCGGATATCGAGCAGGCCATCGCCGATGCCAAGCGCACGCGGCAGCCGCATAACAAGGCGCGCGAGACCTTCGTGCGCGACATGCTGTCGGCCATGCGCAACCGGTACGTCGAACGGCTTGACTACGAGCCGGAGCAGGCCGAGCTTAACGATGTGATGCAGCAGTTGCGTATGAACGACGATTTGTGCAAGACGCTGAACCTCGCATGGCTGCCGATGACCGGCGAATGGCTGGTCGACCAGCTGTTCGCGAAACCGCAGCAATTGCGCCGTTTCGCCCCCTGGCTCGAAGAGCGTGACATCGAGACGCTGACGCGTCCGAAGGCTCGCCCTTCACCGTCAGCGACGTACCTCTGCTGGATGAGGCCATGGAATTGCTTGGACCGGATCCGAAGGCCGTGGCCAGGCAGAAGGCGTTGGATGCCAAGCGCGCCGAGGAAGAGCAGTTCGCCAAGGACACGCTGGCGCAGGCCGGTATCGGTTCCGGCATCGTCACTTCGCAGATGCTGGTGGACAATATCAATGGCATGGACGCCGAATTGACCGCGCAGCGCGCCGCGGCCGACCGCGAGTGGACGTATGGCCATATCGTGGTGGATGAGGCGCAGGAGCTGACCGCGATGGATTGGCGCATGCTGATCCGTCGTTGTCCGTCGCGCTCGTTCACGATTGTGGGCGACGTGGCGCAGACCTCCGCGTTGGGCGGCACCCGGTCCTGGCGTCGCATGATGGATCCGCTGTTCGGCGAACGCAACTGGCAGCTCAACGAGTTGACGATCAACTACCGCAATCCGAAGGAGGTGTCGCAGCTCGCCAGCGATTTCGCCTCGTCCGAAGGCCTGTACATCTCCACGGTGAACGCCGTGCGTGGCGTCCCGGATTCAGTCAAGCGTCTCACCTTGCGTGACGATAGCCTGATCGGCGACGCCGTCGCGCAGCAGACCGTCGAGTTGGTGCGCGCCTACGTTTCCTCCGACGGTACCGGTCGTGTGGCGATCATCGCGCCGGACGATATGCTCAAGCCGTTGCGCGCACGCGTATACGCACAACTTCAGGATGAGCTCGACCCGAAGGAATTCGACAGGCTCGATGCCCAGAGTTCCTGGGACGAGCAGGTCACCGTATGTTCCACACAGACCGTGAAGGGTCTGGAGTATGATGCCGTGATGGTGGTCCAGCCCGGACGAATCGAGGAGAACGCGCCGTCGCGTATCGTAGCGGCCTCCGATTTGTATGTCGCCATGACGAGGCCCACGCAGCGTCTGCTTATACTGCGGACAAAAGACGACGAAAAGCTGCTCAAGCTATAAGGTAGGAACCATGCCTAAAGCATTGTTACTTGAAAACATCCATCCCGACGCGGCGCAGTCGCTGCGCGACCATGGCTTCGAGGTCGAGTGCCTCAAGGGAGCCTGAGCGAGGACGAGCTGATTGATGCGTTGGAAGGTGTCGACCTGCTCGGCATCCGTTCCAAGACCAGTGTGACCCGCAAGGTCATCGACGCGCGTCCGACGCTCACCGCGGTCGGCTGCTTCTGCATTGGCACCAACCAGGTGGATCTCGAATACGCGGGCAAGAACGGCATCGCCGTCTTCAACGCGCCGTATTCGAATACCCGTTCCGTGGTGGAGCTGGTGATCGGCGACATCATCTGCCTGATGCGCCGCATTCCCGCGCACACCCATCATATGAAGCACGGCATGTGGGATAAGTCCGCCTCCGGCTCCCATGAGGTCCGAGGCAAGACGCTCGGCATCATCGGCTACGGCAACATCGGCTCCCAGCTTTCCGTCGTCGCCGAGGCGCTTGGCATGCGCGTGCTGTTCTACGACATTGAAGAGAAGCTCGCCATGGGCAACGCCCACCGTTGCGACACGCTCAACGAATTGCTGGAACAGTCCGATGTGGTCACGCTTCATGTGGATGGACGCAAGTCGAACACGGGATTCTTCGGCGAAGACCAGTTCGAGCATATGAAGCAGGATGCCATCTTCATCAACCTGTCCCGTGGTTTCGTGGCGGATTTGGATGCGTTGAAGAAGCATCTGGATTCCGGCCATCTGTCCGGCGCGGCGGTGGACGTGTTCCCAATCGAACCGAAGAAGACCGGCGACGAGTTCCTGACCGACCTTGCGGACGAGGACAACATGATCCTCACCCCGCATATCGGCGGCTCCACGCTTGAGGCGCAGAAGTCCATCGGACAGTTCGTCTCCCAGCGTCTTGAGGATTATTGGTTCAAGGGTTCCACCATGTTGTCGGTGAATCTGCCGCAGATCACCCTGTCCGACATCAAGTCGAATTTCCGCATCGCCCACCTGCATGCGAATCTTCCGGGTGTGCTGGCACGCGTCAACCGTGTGCTGGGCGAGGACGGCATCAACATCGCCGCCCAGGCCTTGGGCACGGAAGGCGAGATCGGCTATGTGGTCACCGATGTGGCACAGCGCCCGGACCAGAGGCTCTCGACCAGCTCGCCTCCATCGAGGGTACGATCCGCATGCGCGTGATCAGCTGAGCACGCAATACGAAACGTTACGATAATGCGGGCGTTCAACCATCAGGATTGGAACCCCGCCCGCATTATATATGCTGTATTTGCTTACGGATGCGGCACCCGTCTCACACCATCATTCGGAACTTGCGCCCTTCAGCTCGTCGATGGCCCTTTGGAAGTCCTCCAGATTCTCGAAATTCTGGTAGACGCTGGCGAAGCGCATGTACGCCACCATGTCCAAGTCACGCAGCGGCTTGAGAATCGCCTTGCCGACCTCATCAGATTTGACTTGGGCCAATCCTCGTGAACGAAGATCTTCCTCGACCTTCTGCCCCAGCATCTTCAGATCGTCCTCGTTGATGGGACGGCCCTGGCATGCCTTGCGCACGCCGGAAATCACCTTATTGCGGTCGAATTGCTCGACGTTTCCGGAACGCTTCACGACCAATAGCATGGTCGTCTCCAATGTGGTGAATCGCTTGGAGCATTTCGGGCATTCGCGCCTGCGACGGATGGAGTGACCATCGTCGCTAATACGGGTATCGACCACCTTGGTGTCTGGATTCTGGCAAAACGGGCAATGCATGTTGTCCAGAATAGACTGAGCCCTTGAAATAAGCCACGCTTGGCGGCCCCTACGCCTCATGGGGAACAATGAGGCGCTGCCCCGCATGCAAAGACACCGTATCAAGGTTGTTCAGCCGCATCAGTTCATCCACCGTATCTCCGACATTGCCACCCTCCGGAGTGATGCTCGCCGCATACCTCCACAAGGTGTCGCCGGGTTGCACCGTATACACGGCGACAGCGGTGGAATCCGGCGCGGACTGCGCACTTCCGGGCGCGATGAATCCAAAAAGACACCAGGCAAGACCGGCCGCCATGATCGCCATGGCGATTCGATTTGCCACATTTCCGATATTCGCCGCACCGTTCACCACGCCACTCCTTTTCGAACAGCTGTTCTATCGAACGCTTGTTCCAAGTATGGCACATATGTTCGATAAACGCAAACACACCTCGAACAGATGTTTGATTTTATCGGCGTTTCGCGTTATGCTTCTAAGGAACTACGAAAGGAGCCCATCGTGAGCACCATCCCCTTCACGCCCAAGAAGAGCGACGAGCGTCCGGATGAAAGCACGTTGACCGACCGCCAGCGCAAGGTGCTTGACGCCATCAAAACGCATTTGGCCAAGCAGGGATTCGCTCCTTCGTTCCGTGAGATTGGTGAGGCCGCAGGGCTTAAAAGCCCGTCATCCGTCAAACACCAGCTTCAGGTTCTTGACGAAAAAGGCTTCATCCGCATGAACGCGAACAAGGGGAGGGCCATCGAAGTGGTGAACCTCAATGACGAGGAGCCGAATGGAAAAGTCGCCCAGGTCATCCCGTTCCCCAGTCAGGACGACGCATGCGGCTCCATCATGGCCTCGCATGACGTTCCACTGGTCGGGCGCATCGCCGCCGGCGTGCCGATCACGGCCGAGCAGCATGTCGATGATGTGATGAGGCTTCCCGAACGGCTTACCGGCACCGGCAATCTGTTCATGCTTGAAGTGCACGGTGATTCCATGATCGACGCCGCCATTTGCGATGGTGATTTCGTGGTGGTCCGCGAGCAGAACAGCGCGGAGAATGGCGATATCGTCGCCGCATTGCTGGATGACGAGGCCACGGTCAAGACGTTCCGCAAGGATCACGGCCATGTCTGGCTGATTCCGCACAATCCGGCCTACTCCCCCATCGACGGCACGCATGCCGAGATCATGGCAAGGTCGTCACCGTGCTGCGCAAGATCTGATTGCTTTCACACGTTAAACGGCAAAGGGCGTCGAACATACCATTTTGAGGCATGTCCGACGCCCTTTGCCATACCCTTTGCCATACCGCGCGTTGTGCATTCACCTTGCGAATCCATCAAGAATGAACGCGAGGGCATTTCAAAATGTCGTCGCATTCTTGAAGTTCGGGAGCACGGTTCAGGAATGCAGTTCCTTGCGGCTGTCCGAATCGTATCCTTCAGGTTCAAGCTGGAAGGTGGTGTGCGGCACGGATACGGGGAAGTGCTCACGCAGGCAGTTCTGCAATTGGGAGAGGATGTCGGCGGCATCATCCATGGTCAGCCCGCGCTCCACTACCACATGGGCCATGACGACGGGCATGCCGGTAGAGACGGTGCTGGCGTGCAGGTCGTGCACGGCCACCACGTGCGGCACCTGCTCAAGATGTTCGCGCACCTCGTCCAGATCGAGTTCCTGTGGGGTTTCCTCCAGCAGCACGCGCACGGCGTTGCGCAGCAGCACGAACGCCCGGGGGATCATCATCAATGCGATGATGCCGCCCGCGACGGCATCGAAGCCGACCCAGCCCGTTGAGATCAGCACGATGGCTGAAACGATCACGGCCACGGACCCCAATGCGTCGTTCATGACTTCGAGGAACGCGGCTTTCATGTTCATGTTGTCCTCGCTTTGCCCCGCGAGGATGAAGATCGAACCGACGTTGGCGGCAAGGCCGAGTATGCCCATGAACAGCAGCAACCGCACGTCGTGCACTTCGTCGGCGGCTCCGCCGAACAGCCTCATGCCGGCTTCGACGAGCGCGTAGATGCCGACGATCAGGAGCACGAGCGCGCCGACCGCGGCGGTGAGCACTTCGAGTCGCGCCCATCCCCAGGTGCGTTTGTTGCTAGGTTTGCGTTGCATGAGCACCGCGGTGACGGTGGAGGCGATCAGCACCGACATGTCGGTGAGCATGTGGCCGGCGTCGACCAGCAGCGCCAGCGATCCGGTGACGATGGCGCTGACCACTTCGGCGATGAACACCGTGGAAGTCAGCCCAATGACATCATGAGTCTTTTCTGGTGTTCGGCCCCGCTTGCGGCGGTCGTGGCGTCCACACCCGCATGGCTGTGTGCATGATGGGTTTCCTTTCGTCGTCTTTGGTTCGATCCGCGGCTATTGAAACCGCTTCTCAATACCATTTTCATTCGTCTCAAAACGCAGGAAACCCCAGTCCGAAGGCTGGGGTTTCCAAGTTCTGCTGACAGTCTAGCGGCTCACCGCTCCCCTGTCAATAAAGTCAAACCGTCAATTAAAAACCGAACTGGGCGGCGGTTTCCTTCAGCGTCTCCGCGGAGCGCTTCAGGGCCGCGAGCTCACGGTCGGACACCGGGGTGTTGATGGCGGTATTGACGCCGGAACGGTTGAGCAGGGTCGGCACGGACATGCACACGTCGGAGATGCCGTGGAAGTCGTGCAGCATGGAGCTGACTGGCAGGATGCGGTTGGAGTCGCGCATGACGCTTCGATGATGTCAACGCCGGACATGCCGATGGCGTAGTTGGTAGCGCCCTTGCCGTTGATGATCTTGTAGGCGGCGTTCTTGACTTCCTGGTGGAT
>ENA-OQHA01000364-OQHA01000364.1-human-gut-metagenome-genome-assembly--contig:-NODE-364-length-23291-cov-2.846227_pt1 | contig 23291 bp, 37 predicted proteins | sample MGYA00242558_ERZ504707 | MGnify/ENA primary metagenome ERZ504707 (study PRJEB26092, sample SAMD00036197) | human gut metagenome | host: Homo sapiens | study: EMG produced TPA metagenomics assembly of...
ACCGTCACCAACGACGTGCTGTACAAGGAGGGCCTGGACCTTCTCGTCGTGCCCTCCGCCGAGCTCTCCCGCGGCCGCGGCGGCCCGCGCTGCATGAGCATGCCCTTCTGGCGCGAGGACCTCTAAGTCTTTCCGTTTCCGGTGCGGTCCCCCTACAACCGCACCGGCTTCGCCCGTTAAACGGGCAACACTGATACTTACGTAATTCATTTCTTCGAAAGGAATCGAACCATGGGTGTTAACCTCTCCGGCCGTAGCTTCCTCAAGCTTCTCGACCTCACCACCGAGGAGATCGAGTACCTGCTCAAGCTCTCCAAGAACTTCAAGGATATGAAGCGCGCTGGCGTTCCGCATCGCTATCTCGAGGGCAAGAATATCGTTCTGCTCTTCCAGAAGACCTCCACTCGTACCCGCTGCGCCTTCGAGGTCGGCGGCATGGATCTGGGCATGGGCGTCACCTACCTCGATCCGGGTTCGTCGCAGATGGGCAAGAAGGAGTCCATCGAGACACCGCCCGCGTTCTCGGCCGCATGTATGACGCATCGAGTTCCGTGGCTTTGCCCAGGACGACGTCGAGGAGCTCGCTGCTAAGTCTGGCGTGCCCGTGTGGAACGGCCTGACCACCGAGTGGCACCCCACCCAGATGCTCGCCGACATCCTGACCGTCCAGGAGAACTTCAACTACGACATCAAGGGCAAGACCCTCGTCTTCATGGGCGACTGCAAGAACAATGTCGCTCGCTCCCTCATGGTCGTCTGCTCCAAGCTCGGCATGAACTTCGTGGCCTGCGGCCCCGAGGAGTGCATGCCCGCTGACGACGTCATCGAGGCCTGCAAGCCCATCGCCGAGGCTAACGGCTGCACCATCAAGCTGACCACCGACGTCAAGGACGGCGTCACCGGTGCCGACGTTATCTACACCGACGTGTGGGTCTCCATGGGCGAGCCCGACGAGGTCTGGGCCGAGCGCATCGCTCAGCTCACCCCGTATCGTGTCACCTCCGAGGTCATGGCTATGGCCAACCCGGGTGCTATCTTCCTGCACTGCCTGCCCAGCTTCCACGACACCAACACCACCATTGGCGCCGAGAAGTGCGAGCAGTTCGGCATCACCGAGCAGGAGGTCACCGACGAGGTCTTCGAGAGCCCCGCTTCCAAGGTCTTCGACGAGGCCGAGAACCGCATGCACACCATTAAGGCTGTCATGTACGCCACGCTCAAGTAAGAGCATCTAGCATCTCGCTCGGGGTGTATTGCTGCGCACTCCGAGCGGTTTTATCTGGTAATAATCTCGCATCAAGCGGCAGGCACGGCACGGAAGAGCCGCTTCTGGCGAGATCAGTAAATGATTTATGAAGGGGGGATGAGAACTATGACTGAGACCGCTAAGAAAAAGCGCGGTATGCCTTCATCGTTCACCATTCTTCTTGCTCTGCTGGCAATTGTCGCAGTGATTACCGTTATCGTCTCCGGCACGTCCGGCGGCGCGGTTACTGCCGCCCGTCTGAGCGATTTCTGCACCGCCCCGATTAAGGCTTCGCTGACGCTCTGCCCGTCTGCCTCTTCGTTATGATCCTGGGCGGCTTCCTCGGCATGATGACCGAGACCGGCGCTCTGGACAACGGCATCGCCGTTCTGGTGCAGAAGCTTAAGGGCAACGAGATTATGCTCATTCCCGTGCTGATGCTCATCTTCTCCCTCGGTGGTACCACCTATGGTATGTGCGAGGAGACCGTTCCCTTCTACGCCCTGCTCGCCGCTACCATGATGGCTGCTGGCTTCGACCCATGGTCGGTGCCGCTACCGTCCTGCTCGGCGCTGGCTGCGGCTGCCTGGGCTCCACGGTTAACCCGTTCGCCGTCGGCGCTGCCGTCGACGCTCTGACCGGCGTTGGCATTGAGGTCAACCAGTCCATCATCATCGGCCTCGGTGCCGTCCTGTGGATTGTCACTACCGCTATGTCCATCTTCTTCGTGATGAGCTACGCCAAGAAGGTCAAGGCTGACAAGGGTTCCACCATCCTGTCGATGCAGGAGCTCAAGGACGCCGAAGAGGCTCACGGCAAGGCTGCTTCCGAGGTCCACAAGGAGGTCAAGCTCACCGGTCGTCAGAAGGGTGTTCTGATTGCCTTCGCCTTCACCTTCGTCGTCATGATCGTCGGCTTCATTCCGCTGGCCGACCTCAACGAGGGCGTCGCTAACTTCTTCGACGCTGGCGCTGTCTACGACGCCGACGGTAACGCCGTCGTCCAGGGCTGGTCTGCCCTGATCACCGGCCTGCCCATTGGCCAGTGGTACTTCGACGAGGCTTCCACCTGGTTCTTCCTTATGGCCGTCCTGATCGGTATCATCGGTGGCCTGTCCGAGAAGCAGATCGTTAACACCTTTATCACCGGCGCTGCGACATGATGTCCGTTGTTCTCGTCATCGCCCTCGCCCGTGGTATCTCCGTCCTCATGGCTAACACCGGCCTCGACGTCTTCGTCCTCGACGCTGCCGCCAATGCTCTGGCTGGCCTGTCCGGCGTGATCTTCGCTCCCATGAGCTTCCTGGTCTACTTCGGCCTGTCCTTCCTGATCCCCTCGACCTCCGGTATGGCCACCGTCTCCATGCCCATCATGGGACCGTTGGCTGTTAAGCTCGGCTTCTCGCCTGAGGTCATGGTCATGATCTTCTCCGCCGCCATCGGTGTCGTGAACCTGTTCACCCCGACCTCCGGCGCCATCATGGGCGGTCTCGCCCTGGCCAAGATCGAGTGGACGACCTGGCTCAAGTTTGCCCTTAAGCTCATCGTCGCGCTCTCTGTCGTCTGCGCCATCATCCTGACCGTCGCCTGCGTGTTGATCTAAGTACCCAACGGGTACCCCACGGAAACCTTGACGATCCTGTAGAGGATCACCTGGTCATCGTCTGTCCGGTGGGGTAAACCCACCGGTAGACTCCTACCTTTAGCCCCTTCCGTTCCGTGCGCGGGAGGGGGCGACTTTTTGTTCCGCGGTTTTACCAAACCGCGGAACCGGTCGACGCTACGCGCCGTCCAGAACGACAATTTGTCATTCAAAAGGCAAGGCATGACCAAAAGGTCTATGCCTTGCCTTTTTCATGCCAACTTGTACGTTCTGGACGGCGCTCGCTGTCCGTCCTCTGCCTGCGGCGCTTTCCATTGTTGGTGCAGAGGGCGCTTTGCCTACTCTGGTGGGCTTTCGCTGGCTTATGCTCAACCTGCGACGTTTCCATTATTGATACAAAGGCCAGGTTTGTTTGAACCAAAAAGGGGAAGTTGCGGTGGAATAGTTCCTGTTTGGCCGTCTTGAGGGGTTAAACGGGAACTATTTCACCGCAACTTATCGATGGCGTGTTTGGTTGGTGCCAGTTGATTGCTTGGGCGTTGGGGAGGGTCTGCTCCGTTATAATCGCTAGAACATTAAATGGAAACGGGACGGGAGCCATATATGCGCCAGGGTTTCGACAACGCGAAGTATATCGAGCTGCAGGCTGCTCACATTAAGGAGCGCATCTCACAGTTTGGTGGCAAGCTCTATTTGGAGTTTGGCGGTAAGCTGTTCGATGACTATCATGCGAGCCGCGTGCTGCCGGGTTTTGAACCGGACAGCAAGTTCCGCATGCTCAAGAGCATCGCCGACGATGTCGAGGTTATCATCGCGATCAACGCGAACCACATTGAGAAAAACAAGGCTCGTGGTGACCTTGGCATTACCTATGACGAGGATGTGCTGCGCCTGGTTGACCTGTTTCGCGGCAACGGCTTTGCTGTCGCGGCTGTGGTCATCACCCAGTACGCCGGCCAGCCCGCTGCCGATGTGTTCCGCAACCGCCTGAACGCGCTCGGTATTCCCGCCAAGCTGCACTATCCCATCGAGGGTATCCGCACGATGTCGATCTGATCGTGTCCGACGATGGCTACGGCAAGAACGAGTTTGTCGAGACCACCCGACCGCTCGTCGTGGTCACTGCCCCCGGTCCTGGCTCGGGCAAGCTTGCCACCTGCCTGTCTCAGCTCTATCACGAGCACAAGCATGGCACGGCCGCCGGCTATGCCAAGTTCGAGACCTTCCCTGTCTGGAATCTTCCTCTGACGCATCCGGTCAATATTGCCTACGAGGCCGCCACGGCTGACCTCGACGACGCCAATATCATCGATTCGTTCCACCTTGAGGCCTACAACAAGACCACGGTCAACTACAACCGCGACGTCGAGGCCTTCCCGGTAGTCCGTGCCCTGATGGAAAAGATCCTGGGCAAGAGCCCCTACCAGAGCCCTACGGACATGGGCGTCAATATGGTCGGCTTTGCCATCACCGATGACGATGCCTGCCGCGACGCTTCCAAGATGGAGATCGTCCGCCGCTACTTTACCGCGGTCGAAAATGTGCGCCGTACCGGCGTGGGCGATGAGCAAGTCGACCGTCTCAAGATTATTATGAAGAAGCCGGCATCGATAAGAACTACTCACCGGCGCGCTCGGCGGCCCTCACCAGGGAGCAGCTGACGGGTGGTCCCGTGGGTGCCATGGTCATGCCCGATGGCTCCGTGGTGACCGGCAAGACTTCCACGCGCCTGGGCGCCGCGAGCTCGCTCATCATGAATGCACTTAAGCATGTCTCGGGCGTCGACCTTGAGCTCGAGGTCATTAGCGATGAAGCGATCGAGCCCATCAGCAAGCTCAAGACGCATTTCCTGGGCAGCAAAAACCCGCGCCTCCACACCGACGAGACGCTTATGGCGCTGTCGATCACCTCGCCACGAGTGAGACGGCCGCTCGCGTCCTTTCGGGCCTGGAGCAGCTGCGCGGTTGCGATGCCTTCTTTAGCGTGATTATCTCGCCGACGGACGAGACAGTACTGCGCAAACTGGGTATCAACGTGTGCTGCGAGCCCAAGTTTGAGCGCCGCGGTTTCTTCCATCGCTAAGTTTGAAGCACCGCGGTAATTGCATTGCATTTTGGCCGTATCGGGTTAGCGCCCGGTACGGCTTTTTGATCAATAAAGCGCCTATTTCGGCGAAAAATAGCTGTTTACCTGCCTAGAAACAATTTGAGCGGTATACAATAACCGTAACTGTTTCATCCTTAGCGGGATGCCGCATGATGGATATTACCTGCCATCGTGAGGTGTGTCGGTCGCGCACGGCGCGTTAGATGCTCGTGCTCGGTTTGAGGAGGCTGCTATGGCGGGCAAGGGTCGTGCGAGTGTCAACGATATGAAGCGTGTCGAGGTGCTGGTGTTGATGGAGATCGACCGGCAAACCGAAGACAATGGCGGGCCGTATGGTTTCTCGCGCAAAACGCTTGCCGAGCGCGTGGGGGTTTCGCCGTATCGTGCCCGCGCCGCAATCGATCGCTTGGATTCCGAAGGCATGATTGATGTCGTCTCGCGTTATAGCGACGACGGCGGTCAGCTTGCAAATGGCATTTGCCTCACCGAACGTGGCGAGTGGTATCTTGAGGGCGTCCGTACCGGCATGCTCGTTCAAGAAATGCTTGAGGACGAGGTTGCTGATCGATAGCAGCATGTAACCCTTGCCATAGCGACGCCGCCTGGGAAACCGGGCGGCGTTTTGTTTCAAGATTGAGAAATGCAATCGCACGCGAGAAAAATTGCGAACGGTCCGCGGCGCGAGTATTACAATGAAGACCCGTAAGATGTGGATAAACAACTTCTACGGGAAGCGCAGGTAACTCAATATGACCAAGCATGTGTTCGTAACCGGTGGCGTGGTTTCGTCTCTGGGCAAGGGTATCACCGCGGCCTCGCTGGGCCGTCTGCTCAAGTCGCGTGGCTACAAAGTAACGATGCAGAAGGCCGATCCGTATCTGAACGTCGACCCCGGTACCATGAGCCCCTTCCAGCATGGTGAGGTCTTCGTTACCGAGGATGGTTACGAGTCCGACCTGGACCTGGGTCATTACGAGCGCTTTATTGATGAGAACCTGACCCGCGATTCCAACTTTACGACCGGCGCCATCTATAAGAGCTTGATCGCCCGCGAGCGTCGCGGCGACTTTTTGGGCGGTACCGTGCAGGTGATTCCTCACGTCACCAATGCCATTAAGGACAAGTTCCGCCGCATCGAGGAGCAGACCGGCTCCGATGTAGTCATCACCGAGCTGGGCGGCACGATCGGCGACATCGAGTCCCAACCGTTTGTCGAGGCCATCCGTCAGTACCGCAAGGAGCCGGCCCCGAGAACGTCTGCTACATCCACGTGTCGCTCGTTCCCTATATCGCCGCCGCCCACGAGGTCAAGACCAAGCCCACGCAGCATTCCGTCAAGGAGCTCCGCAGCTTTGGCATCCAGCCCGATATCATCGTGCTGCGCTCCGACCACCATATCGATGACGCTATCCGCGGAAAGATCGCAAGCTTCTGCGACGTCGACACCGATTGTGTCTTTACCAACGAGGACTGCGCGAGCATTTACGATGTTCCGCAGCTGCTTGCCGAGCAGGACTTTGACCTGCGCATTTGCGAGCGCCTGGGTCTGGACCCGCGTGAGCGCGACATGAGCGAGTGGAATGAGTTCCTGCGCAAACAGAATCACGCCAACCATCACGCCGACAAGGTGAAGATCGCCGTCGTGGGCAAGTACACGCAGCTGCCCGATGCGTACCTGTCGGTTATCGAGGCCCTGCACCATGCGGGCGTCTTCTACGATCGCCATGTGGACGTCCAGCTGGTCGACGGCGAGAGCCTCGACGAGCAGAATGTCTCCGAGGTTCTGGGCGACGCCTCGGGCATCCTGGTCCCCGGCGGCTTTGGCAAGCGCGCCCTGGAGGCAAGATCCTCGCGGCCGAGTTTGCCCGTGAGCACAAGATTCCGTATCTGGCATTTGCCTGGGTATGCAGGTGGCCGTGTGCGAGTTCGCCCGCAACGTCGTCGGCCTTGCCGGCGCCAGCTCCTCCGAGTTCGATCCGGACGGCCCGTTTAGCGTCATCGATCTGATGAGCTCGCAGGAGGACGTGACCGAGAAGGGCGGCACCATGCGCCTGGGCGCCTATCCGTGCAAGCTCGCCGCCGATACCCTTGCTCGCGAGGCATATGGCGAGGAGCTCGTCTACGAGCGTCACCGTCACCGCTTTGAGTTCAACAACGCCTTCCGTGACCAGCTCGAGGACGCCGGCTTGGTTATCTCGGGTCTGTCGCCCGACGAGCGCCTGGTCGAGATGGTCGAGCTGCCGCGCGACGTGCATCCGTGGTATGTGGCAACCCAGGCTCATCCCGAGTTCAAGAGCCGCCCGACCAACCCGCAGCCGCTGTTCCGCGAGTTCGTGCGTGCCTCGATCGGTCAGCACGAGGGTGTCGACCGTCTGCAGGTGACGCCCATGAACCTTGCTACGGACTAAGGGTGCCGGCGAATAAGGAACATACCGAAGCTACTCCCTCGTCGCTCGCTGTGGCGGCGGGGGAGTATCTCGATTACCTCGCGGTCGAGCGGGGTTTGGCGCGCAACACGATTGCGGCCTATCGTCGTGACCTGACGACGTACTGCGCCTATCTGGAGCGGGCGGGTATTGTGTCTTTTGAAGAGGTGACCCGTCAGGTCGTGGAGGGCTTTGTCGCCGACCGTCGCGATGGGGGCTATTCCGATGCCTCGGTGGAGCGTGCGCTTGCGGCTGTGAAGGGCCTGCATGCCTTTTTGGTGCGCGATGGGGCTGTGGCCCAAAATCCAACGGCGGCGTTGCGCCTGCCTAAAAAGGCTGATCGTTTGCCGGAGTATCTATCGGTGGAGGATGTCTCGGCGCTGCTCGATCAAGACTTCCCCGAGGGCGAGATGGGCTTGCGCGACCATGCCATCTTGGAAGTGCTCTACGGATGCGGTTTGCGTGTGAGCGAGTTGGTGGGGCTCGATGTGGGCGATATCCATATCGACGATGGTTTTGTGCTCGTTCGCGGTAAGGGCTCAAAGGAACGCCTGTCCCCGCTGGTGGGAAGCGCGGCGCGAGCTCTGACGCTCTATGTAACTGAGGGGCGTTCTCGCTTGGCGGCCCATGCCCGCGGAACCGAGACCTCGGCGGTCTTTTTAAATAAGAACGGCCGCCGTCTGTCGCGCCAGGGCATCCATGCCATCTGTGAGCGTTACGGGCGCCAGGTGGGCTGGTGGGACTCCATCCCCATACGCTGCGTCATTCCTTTGCTACCCATATGCTTGCGGGCGGCGCAGACCTCCGTGTGCTACAGGAGATCTTGGGACATGCCGATATATCGACCACGCAGGTCTATACGCATGTCGATCGTACGCAACTGACCGAGGTCTATCTGGCGGCGCACCCGCTGGCACATCGTTAACACATCGCTGACCTGCATATTTATAGGTATTTGGGGACGGGCCCCAGATTGCCGCGGCCTGCTTTTGCGCTGCGCATGGGCAATCTGGCCCCGTCCTATTTTTCGCCACTTGGCGTCGCGGTGGTGGGCCGCACGTGCCTTGGGTGGGGGAGTTTGGGGGCGATGTGAACGGCATGTAAAGGGACGCAAAAATCGCCTCAAGGTCAACTTGAAGGTTGAGGTTGAACGGCGGGGTGCCACAGGTGGCATCCCGCCGTTGATGTAAACACAACATATTGTGTTTTCGAACATATGCTTGGAGGTGTTTTGCAATATATGGTGGGTGGAGTGGTGGGGCGGAGTGGGGAAGAGGTGGGGAAAGGTGTTGAAAAATGGGGCGGTTCCCCATATTATTAATGACGTCGACAGGCGGGGTGGTTCCCCGCGTACGTGCCATCTGAGTAACCGAGGGGAGGGCGCACATGGGAATGACTGGTGCATACGAGCGCAATCTCGATGCAAAAGGTCGTCTGTCCCTGCCTGCACCCCTTCGCGAGGAGCTTGGAGAGCACGTTCGCGTGTTCAAAGCCCTGGATGTCGATGCTCTGTACGTGTTCTCTGCCGAGGCCTTCGATAAGTGGGTCGAAGGACTCTTCGCGGGTCGTGAGGGCCACGAGGGTTTTAACCCGCGTGACATTAACGACCAGAAGCTCATGAGGGCGATCAACAAGCGCACCACGTCGATGGACGTGGACAGCGCCGGTCGTATCGGTCTTTCCGAGTCTCTCCGCAAGCAGGCGAACCTCGACCGCGAGGTCACGGTTGTGGGCAACTACGACCACCTTGAGGTTTGGGATCGCGCCGCGGCCGATGAGGACGATGACGATGAGCCTTGCTGGACCTCTTCTTCTCGTAAGGGCAAGGCACGGGTAACGGATGGAGCGTGGGATCTTGACACAAGAATATCGGCATGAACCTGTCATGCTCGGCGAAGTGCTTGAGTCGCTGCGGCTAAAGAGCGGCTCCGTTGTCTGCGATTGCACCCTTGGCGGTGCCGGCCATTCGGTAAAGATGGCCGCGCAGGTGGGGAGACGGGCCTTCTGCTCGGCGTCGATCAGGACGACATGGCCCTCGAGGCCGCTGGCGCCCGTCTGGACCGCGAGGTTCCCGGCGTTCCGCACCAGCTGCTGAAGGCAACTTCGGCGACTTGGACGAGCTGCTTTGCTCGGCCGAGGTGCCCGGGGTCGATGGCTTCCTGTTCGATTTGGGCGTTTCGTCACCGCAACTCGATATCCCTGGCAGGGGCTTTTCGTATAACGAGGACGCCCCATTGGACATGCGGATGGATCCGGGCAATAACACCTTAAACGCAGCTGAGGTCATCAACACCTATAACGAACACGACCTCGCCCGGATTCTACGCGTCTACGGCGAAGAGAAGTTCGCCTCGCAGATCGCGCGCGAGATCGTGCGCCGCCGCGAGCAAGAACCGATCGAAACCACCGGCCAATTTGTCGAGATCATCAAGGCGGGTATCCCGGCTGCCGCTCGTCGGCATGGTGGACACCCGGCCAAGAAAAGTTTCCAGGCCATTCGCATCGAGGTCAATCACGAGCTCGATGTGCTCGAACGAGGGCTTGATGCCGCCACCAGGTGCTCAACCCGGGCGGACGTATCTGCGTCATCTCGTATCACTCGCTCGAGGACCGTATCGTAAAGAACCACTTTAAGGAGATGAGCCAGGGGTGCACGTGTCCGCCGGAGATTCCGGTGTGCGTGTGCGGCAACGTGCCGATACTCAAGGTCATCACCCGCAAACCCTGGTTGCCCAGCCTGATGAGGTTGAGCGCAACCCTCGGGCGAGATCAGCCAAAATCCGCGTGGCGCAGCGTCTGTAGCGCGACCGCGCGATATTGGACCTCCCGCTCGCACCATAAACGAAGCTTAAACACACTACCAACGTACTCGGGATGGGAGGCGGCATATCATGGGCTACAACACTTCAAGCGCAGCACTCGCCTATGATATGAACGCCATGCCCGCCTATCGTGAGACGCCGCAGGCCCCCGTTGCTCCCCGTGAGCAGCGCACGCCGCGCTTGATGTCTACACGGCGCGGGCCGTCAGGCAAACCAGGCGGTAAGCCCGGTTTTCATGAGCGTTCTTAAAACGTTTTGCATCATTGCGGCTATCTTCATGACGATCGGCGTCGCCCGCGTGGCGCTCGCCGGCGTTACGGCCCAGGTGCTCAACAGCAACGCCGAGCTTACCAGCACGCTCGAAAAGGCGACCGATGAGAGCTCCGACCTGGAGGTCATGCATTCGGTCTATGGCGCCGACACGCGCATTCGCGACCTTGCGGGCGCTTATGGCATGGTGGAGCCCAGCGAGAGCGTTACACTTGACTTTTCGCAGGATGCAGCCGCGGGCGCCAACGCGACCGCGACCGCTCAGTAGCAAGACGGTAGCTGAGTATGACAAATGACTATCGCCGCGGTTCCGATGGGGGCCGCGGTTCTGGACGTCTCTCGTCGCGGGGACGTTCTGGTTATCAAGGAACGGGTCGGCAATCTTACAACGCCGGGCGGTCCCGTGGCAACGACCCGGCGTCGCGACTTCGCGGCTCGGGCGGCCTCAAGTGCATAACACCAGGTCGCGCAAGAGTTCGTCGACCGAATGGCTCACAGGCGCGCCTCTGCCTCGCCGCAAAGCCGTCATGGGCTTCATTTGGGCTTGGCTTGGGGCTTGGGCGTCTTTCGCCTTGCCGACTATCAAATTGTCGAAGCCGATAAACTGCGCGAGCGTGCCGATGCGCGCCGCCTGCTTGCGCAGACCCTCTATGCCAAACGCGGCACCATCTACGACCGCAACGGCAACGTGTTGGCGTCGTCGGTCGAATGTCGCAACATCGCCGTGAACCCGCAGCTTGTCGAGGATGTTGACAAGACGGTGTCGGCGCTGGTCAAGGCAACTGGAATCGATAAAAAGACCTGCCGCAAGCTCGTCGAGTCCGATGGAACCTGGGTGTATATCAAGCGCCAGGTGGACGAAGACGATGTTGCGGCGCTGGAGAAGAAGAACCTGCCGGCGTGCTTTTTGAGCAGGCCATGAAGCGTGTATATCCATACGGCAATCTGGCATCGCAGGTGCTGGGTGTAGTGAATGTAGACAACGACGGCTTGACGGGTCTCGAAAAGCAATACAACAAGCTTCTGACCGGCACGAACGGTTCTCTCGTACGCGACGCGCGAGGGACGGCAGCTATATCGCGGGCGGTGCCTATAAAAAGGTGGCTGCGGTCGACGGCGTTGATATCGTGACGACGCTCGACGTCAATATCCAGCGTGCGGCCGAGGATGCCCTGGCAGAGGCTGTCGAGAAGACAAAGGCCAAGAACGGCTCGGCGCTGGTCACCGATCCTACGACAGGCGAGATCTTGGCAGCCTGCTCGTACCCGACTTACGACCAGACCGATCTGGAGAACGCCAAGACCGAGGATATGAACCTGCGCCTGGTCACTGACGCCTACGAGCCCGGCTCGGTCTTTAAGACGCTCGTGGCGGGCGCCGGCTTCGACTTGGGTGTCGTGCGATCGAGTACGTCGTTTGAGGTGCCGGCGAGCATCAAGGTGGGCGACGATACCGTCACCGATGCGACAAGCGCGACTATGCCATGACCATGGATGTGCGCGAGATGATGCGCCGTTCGTCCAATGTGGGCTTTGTCCTAGTGGGGCGCAAGATCGGTGCCGACGACTTTGCCGCCTATGTGGACAAGTGGGGCATCGGTCACAGCTCGGGTGTCGATTTTCCGGGCGAGAGCTGGGTATCGTCAAGGAGCGTGACCAGTATGACGGCGCCACGCTGGGCTCGATGAGCTTTGGACAGGCACTGTCCGTCTCGCCAATTGAGATCGCACGTGCCGTGGGCGGCATCGCCAACGGCGGCGTGATGATGACACCGCACTTCTATAAGTCCAGCAAGGGCGACGAGAAGGACTGGGGCGAAGGCGAGCGCGCGATTTCTGAGGATGCCGCATCCCAGGTGACATCGTGCATGCAGACGGTCGTGTCCGAGGGTACGGGCGTTGGCGGCGCGGTTGACGGCTATGACGTGGCGGGTAAGACCGGTACGGCCGAACGTGCCGACGAGAACGGCGGCTACCTCAAGGAGAACTACATGTCGTCCTTTATGGGCTTTGCACCGGCACAATCGCCCAAAGTGCTGTGCTATATCACGCTCGACGGAACGCCGAGCGGTTCAGATGCCGCTGCGGTGCCGTTCCAGTCCATTATGGCCAACGCGCTCGACGTGCTGGGTATCCCGCACACGAAGTAGGGGGTTACAATCTTTGGGGCGTTGTTTGTTGTCCCATATGAGGGTGTTCACATGCCTGCACCACGCATGTGCGGCGCTGGGATACAATACGCCGATAGCATTATTAGGTTTACAGGGGAGCTGCAATGATAGAGATCGCCGTCAACAACCTCGCGGCCGCAACAGGGGCCCGAACCGTGACGGGAGAAGCCGATCGGGTATGCCGCGGGTGCGTTATCGACTCGCGCCAGGTCGAGGAAGGGACGATTTTCGTCGCCTTTCCCGGTGAAAACGTCGACGGCAATGATTTTGCTTCCCGTGCCGTCCAGTCGGGTGCCGGCGCCGTCGTGATGACGCGTGAGCCCGAGGCCGAGCTGGTCTCGCTGGCGCAGGACAAGGGGTGCGCCATCCTGCTGACCGATGATCCCGAGGAGTTTCTGCTGCGTTTGGCGCACACGTATCGCCTGGAGCTTGGCTGCCTGGTCGTTGGCATTACCGGTTCCATCGGCAAGACGACGACCAAGGACGTGCTCGCCGCCGTGCTCGCCAAGCGCTATCGTGTCTGGGCCACCAAGGGCAATTTCAATAACCTGATCGGCATGCCGCTCACGGTGCTTTCCGCTCCGGCCGATACCGAGGTCCTGGTGCTCGAGATGGGCATGAACCATTTCCACGAGATCGAGCGCCTGTCCCAGTCCGCCAATCCCAACCTTGCCATCGTGAGCAAGATTGGTACCTCTCATATCGGCATTTTGGGTAGCCGCGAGAACATCGCCCGCGCTAAGGCCGAGATTGTCCAGGGTATGTGCGCCGCTGGCGACTTCTTGCCGCTGCTGGTTTTGGGCGGCGAGGACGACTTTACGCCGTTCATTCGCGATACGTTCGCCCAGCCTGCTGGTATCGACGTGATGCTGGCCGGCGTCTCGGACGATGATGAGGTCCGTGCCCGCGACGTTCGAGTTGATGACGAGGGCCGTCCGGTCTTTACGCTCGATTTTGGTCAGGGCGAGACAATCGATACCATGCTTGCCATCCCCGGCGTGCAGTCCGTCCCAAATGCCGTTAAGGCCGCCGCGGTTGCCTATCGCCTGGGCGTGACGCCCGAGCAGATCGATGCTGCCTTTAGGGGCCTCACGATCACCGGTCACCGCCAAGAGATCAAGCGCGCCAAGAGCGGTGCCCGCGTCATCGACGATTCCTATAACGCCAGTGCCGAATCCATGGCTGCTGGCCTCGATCTGCTGTGCTCGCTTTCGTGCACGGGGTCTCGCATGGCGATCCTGGGCGAGATGGGCGAGATGGGCGATGAGGCTCCTCGCATGCATGAGCTCGTGGGCGCCTATGCCGCCGCCAAGAAGCTCGACATGCTGGCGTGCGTGGGTGGTGAGCTGGCCCAGCTTATGGCCGATGCCGCGCGCATGATGGGCATGGACGAGGACCGCATCCAGGTGTTCTCCGATTATCAGCAGGTGCTCGACCGCATGGGCGGCGCGCTTGAAAAACATGATGTTGTACTGGTCAAGGGTTCCCGTTTTGTTGAGCTCGACCGCTTTGTGGAAGGTGTGTGCTAGCCCATGTTCGGCAATCCCTCGTATCCAACGTATCAGGCTTTTTGGGGCTTGGCATCGCCGCTGCCATTGCGCTGCTGCTCATGCGTGGTGGATCAAGCTGCTCAAGGTCGAGGGTATCGGCCAGCAGGTTCGTGCCGACGGCCCCAAGCGTCATTTGGTTAAGCAGGGAACGCCCACCATGGGTGGCGTTGTCATCCTCGTCGCGATCTCGCTGACCTGCCTGCTGATGGCAAGCTCACCACCGAGCTCGTGCTCGTGCTGCTCGCCACGCTGGCGACCGGCGTGCTGGGCCTGATCGACGACCTGACCTCCGTTACGCACGGGCGCTCGCTCGGTCTGACGCCTCATGCCAAGATGATCGGCCTAACCATTATCTGTGTCACCTTTACGGTACTTGCCGTCAACTGGTGCGGCGTCGCCCCCGAGATTCGTTTTCCCGGCGGCCTGACGATTGACCTCGGTGTTCTTTCGACCACCATCTGCGGCCTTTCGTTCCCGTGGCTCTACGTTGTCTTTTGCTGGCTGATGATCGCCGGTCTTTCTAATGCCGTGAACCTGACCGATGGCCTTGACGGTCTTGCTGGCGGCACCTCCATGATCGCCATGCTCGCCATGGCTGCCATGCGTTTTTACACGGAGACGTGAACCTGTCCATCTTCTGCACCGCGTGTGCCGGTGCCTGCTTGGGCTTTCTGTGGTTCAACTGCTATCCGGCGAGCATCTTTATGGGCGATACCGGCTCGCTTGCCCTGGGCGCCGCGTTTGCCTGCACGTCCATCATGACCAACACCGAGGTCGTCTCCCTCATCATCGGCGGCCTGTTTATCGTTGAGACCCTGTCGGTCATGATTCAGGTTGTCTACTTCCACTTTACGCACAAGCGCGTCTTCCTTATGGCGCCCATCCATCATCATTTCGAAAAGAAGGGCTGGGCCGAGACCAAGGTCGTCATCCGTTTTTGGATTATCGCTGCGGCCTTTGGTGCCGTTGGCCTTGCTTTGTTCTTCCAGTTGGGATAGTGGTCTTTCATGCCTCTTGCTGATGTCTTTAGCCTGCTCGTTTTGGGTCAGGGCAAATCCGGTCTCGATGTCGCCCGCTGGGCGCTGGCACATCCCGAGCGCGTAAGCGCCGTTACCGTGTATGGCGGCGGCACCTCTGAGCCAATGACGCCACGCGTGCGCTCGAGGCTGCTGGTGCGTCGTTTGTCTATGGGGCCGAACAGGTCGAGGGCGCCTATGACGTGTGCGTGACATGCCCGGGTATTTCGGAGTTCTCGTCCTTCTTTAAGGCGGGGCGTGAGCATGCCGCTCAGATTATGGGCGAGCCCGAGTTTGCCTATCGCTTGTCTCCCCAAAATTGGATTGCCATCACGGGCACCAACGGCAAGACAACTACCACGTCGCTGACTGATTATCTGCTCAAGCGCCGGTGAAGCCAGCGTGGCCGTCGGCAATATCGGTGAGCCGCCCGTGAACGAGATCGACGGCCGCGCACATAATGAGTGGTTTGTGGCCGAGCTGTCGAGTTATCAGATTGCTACGACCGCCGAGCTTCATCCTCGCGTGGCGGTGCTGCTCAACATCACGCCCGACCACCTGGCTGGCACAAGAGCCACAAGAACTATGCACTTGCCAAGATCAAGTTGTTCGAGAATATGGTCGACGACGACCTCGTGGTTATCGACGTTGAGGATGCCGGCATCCATGAGTTCGATGAGTACATCTACATGCCGGGCCGCCGCATCTGCAAGGTCGCTTTTGACGAGCCCGAGGTGCAGACGCCGCCTTTGTGCGCGACGGCAAGTTGGTCGTCCGCCTGAAGGGCGTCGAGACTCAGCTTGTCGCCACTTCCGAGCTCAAGATCTCGGGCCATCACAATGTCATCAATGCCCTATGTGCTGCCACGGCTGCTTTGGCCGTCGGTGCCGATCCCGAGGGCATTTGCCGTGGTTTGGCATCGTTCCAGCCGCTGGAGCACCGCGTTGAGCCCTGTGGCGAGATCGATGGCGTGCGCTACGTCAACGATTCCAAGGCAACGAACACCGATGCAGTCGAAAAGGCCCTGACGGCGTTTCCCGACGACGATGTGATTTTGCTGCTCGGCGGCCACGATAAGGGTACGCCGCTTGCGGACTTTGCCCGCGTCGTTATGGACAACGTGCGCTCGGTCGTTTGCTTTGGCGATGCGCGCGAGCGCTTTACCGCCGCTATGGACGAGGCCGATGTCGATGGTGACGTGGATATCGCCCAGGCGGATGACCTGCGCGATGCCGTGGACGTCGCCCGTTCGCTGTCGAGCCGTGGCGACGTGATCTTACTTTCTCCTGCCTGCTCTTCGTTCGATGAGTTCTCGGGCTATGAGGAGCGCGGCCGCGTGTTTAAGGACTATGTGGCCCAGCTTGCCGCTGCGGCGAAATCGCAAATGGAATAGGGGTTGCCGGTGAGAGAGGAGAGCCCCCGACAAGGTATGAGGAGGCCCGACTCGGACCGTGCTTCCTCGCGGCGCAGCACACCGCGTTCCGGTCGCGGCAGGCAGACGTTTAGCGAACGCTATATTGCCGGCGTTCCCGCCCGTATCATGCGCCCCCGTTTGATATTCATGGCCTGCCTGTTTACCTTGGTGTGCTTTGGCCTGCTGATGGTGTACTCGGCGTCTTCGGTCGAGGCGCTGCACGAGAATGGCTCGGCGACGTTTTTTCTGTTTCGACAAGCCGCGTTTGCCGGAGTTGGCGTGCTGGCTATGGTTGCCATCGTGCGCATCTTGCCGGACAGTTGGTTTGGGGAAGACGTGCTCAGGATCTTCCTCATAGGCATGATAGGGCTACTGTTTCTGGTGTTCTTGGTGGGCAGCGGCAGCCGTGGCGCCACGCGCTGGCTCAACATCGCCGGCATTCAGTTCCAGCCTTCCGAGTTTTTAAAGCCATTTGCCATTGCGTATTCGGCCATCATGCTCGATCGCTTCTTTTCGCCCGGTGGCAACATCAACGAATTCCTTCGCAAGATGGGCATCTACCTGGGCATTTCGCTCTTTCTGATCTTTATCCAGCCCGATTTCGGTACTGTCCTGATCATCCTGTTGACCCTCATGTGCATGGCGTTGTTTGCGGGTCTCGACCCCAGATTTATCATCGGCGTGCTAATCTTCGGCATTCTCGTGATCGTGATTGCGCTTGTCGCAGAGCCGTACCGTATGGTGCGTATTCAGGTTGCCTTGAACCTTGGGCCGACGAGTATGGTGACGGCTATCAGGCCACGCTTGCCATCATGGCCTTTGCCTCGGGCGTCTGTTCGGCCGTGGCATCGGCAACTCAACCATGAAGTACTCGTATCTGCCCGAGGCGCACAATGACTACATCCTGGCTATCATTGGCGAGGAAGTCGGCTTTGTCGGAACCGTGCTGTTCTTCTTGGTGTTTGCGATGCTGATCTACTCGGCGTTTCGCATTGCCGAGCAGGCGACCGATCGTCGGGGCGCGCTCATGGCGTCTGGCTCCGCGGTCATTCTCGCAGTGCAGTTTTTGATTAACGCGCTGGGCATCCTCAACGTGTTTCCCATGACGGGCAAACCGTTGCCGTTTATTAGCTACGGCGGTTCGTCGATTATTGTGTCGCTTATGCTTGCCGGGTTGATCCTGCGCGTTTCGTACGAGAGCGCCCGCCGCGATGAGTATGACCGCCGCCGTGAGAGCTTTGCCGTTATGGACGAGAGCACCGCCGGCGTAGCCATGTGCGCGGTGAACGACCTTCGCGTAGCGGCTTTACCGTTCTGGATGGTTCTGCATCCGAGCCGGCAGCTCGTCCACGCCCGCGAATGGCTCCGCAAGGTCGTCCGCAGCGCCCCAGCCTCGCAACGCGGGCGGCGGATATAATCGAATCGATTGAACTCGGACCCGTCGGCGCGTCTGCGTACCGACGACCAGGGACCGCGTGTACGAAGGGACTACCATGACCGATAAATGACCGTTGCTATTGCAGCCGGCGGCACGGCAGGACACATCAACCCCGCGCTCGCCTTGGCCGAAGAGCTGCGTGACCGTGGCCACCACGTTGTGTTCGTGGGCCAGTCGCGCAAGCTCGAGGGTCGTCTGGTCCCCGAGCTGGGTTTGATTTTGTGCCCATTACGGTCACGGGCTTCGACCGCTCCCGTCCTTGGACGGCGCTGACCTCGCTGTGGCGCGTCAACAAAGCCAAGCGTGCGCTCGCCAGTCATTTCTCAAAGGTCGGCAAGCCCGATGCCGCCATTGGTTTTGGTGCCTATGTCGAGGTTCCGCTGCTGGGGTGGTGCAAGGGCGCGGGCGTTCCGTATCTGCTGCATGAGCAGAACTCTGTTCCGGGCCTGGCCAACAAGATGATGAACTCCCACGCCGCCCGCGTGTGCATCTCGGTGCCGGCAGCGCGTTCGGTCTTTGAGCGCGAAGGTGACCCTGACCACGTGCTCATGACCGGCAACCCCGTACGTCGCTCGGTGATCGAGGGCGATCGCGCTCGCGGCCGCAAGGCACTTGGCGTTCCCGAGGACGCTACGCTGCTGCTCGTCTTTGGCGGTTCACTTGGCGCCCAGCACCTCAACGAGCGTGTGGCTTCGCTCAAAAACGAGCTGCTTTCGCGCAAGAACCTCTATGTGTTGCATTCGACGGGTGCCGACGGCTTTGAGGAGACCGAGCGCGCTTTGGCGCTGACGCCCGAGGAGGCGAAGCATTACCGCGTCCAGCCTTACATCGACAACATGGGCGATATGCTGGCTGCTGCCGATTTGGTGCTCTCGCGTTCGGGCGCATCGAGCGTGGCCGAGATCGCTGCACTCGCCGTGCCTTCGGTGCTCGTGCCGTACCCGCATGCGACGGCCGACCACCAAACCACCAATGCCCGGTATCTGGTCGACGCCGGGGCCGGCGTGCTCTGCGCCGATGCCGATATCGACGGTTCTGCCTTTGCCGATGAACTGCTGCACCTGGTCGATGACGCGGCGGCGCGCGACGCCATGCGTCAGGCGGCGCGTGGTCTGGCTCAGGATAGGGCCGCCGCTCTTCTGGCGGATGCGGTAGAGGGTTTGCGTTAGTTAGACGGGATATCGTCGGTCGCCCTCGCGCTGATGCGGTAGGTGCGGTACAGTTAACGGGTTACAGGCAGTGTTTACGCAAGGAGTACACGAGCACATGGCTGATTCCCAGACTGCAACCTCCGCGCCCGAGTTTAAGAGCGCCCACTTTATCGGTATCGGCGGCGCGGCATGAGCGGCATCGCCCTCGTTCTGCACGAGCGCGGTTATGCCGTTACCGGCTCCGACTTAAGACGTCACGTTATATCCGCCAGCTTACCCGCGCTGGCGTGAAGGTGCATGTGGGCCATGAGGCCGCCACGATCGACGAGGTCAAGCCCGACGTGGTTGTTGTCTCCACCGCTATTCCGGAGTCCAACCCCGAACTCGTGCGCGCTCGCGAGCTTGGTATTCCCGTGTGGCCCCGTGCCAAGATGCTCTCTGCTTTGGGCCACGGCTACACCACCGTCGCTGTTGCCGGCACGCATGGCAAGACCACCACGTCTTCGATGTGCGCCACCATGCTCGACCGCATGGGTCTGGATCCGAGCTTCTTGATCGGCGGCATCGTCGAGGGCTATGACACGAACGGCAAGAACGGCTCGGGCGACTACTTTGTCGCCGAGGCCGACGAGTCCGACAGCTCCTTCCTGTTCCTGAACCCCAACGTAGTCATTGTGACCAACGTCGAGGCCGATCACCTCGATCACTACTCGGGTATCGAGGAGATCGAAGCGACTTTCGCCAAATTCATGAGCCTGGTGGGCGAGGACGGCACCGTCATCGTCTGCGGTGAGGACCCGCATCTGTCGAGCTCGCCAAGTCGACGGGCCGTCACGTGCTTTCCTACGCTTTGCCGAGAGCAACGACATCGTCTGCATGCACCCGGATGTCAAGGGTATCCAGAGTGACTTTATCGTTCGCTTTGAGGATGGCACTGAACATGCCGTGGAGATCAAGAGCAATCCCGGTCGCCACAACATGCTCAACGCCACGGCGGTGCTCACCGTCGCCCATGTCCTGGGCCTTGACATCGACGCCGCCGCCAAGGCGCTCTCGAGCTTTGAGGGCGTTCGCCGCCGCTTTACCCACGTGGGCGATATCGATGGCATCACCGTGGTCGATGATTACGGCCATCACCCCACCGAGATCAAGGCGACGCTTGCTGCCGCTTCGTCGCTGGCTACAAGCACGTCGACGTCGTGTTCCAGCCGCACCGCTATTCGCGCCTGCAGGCCCTGTGCGACGACTTTGCCGATGCATTTGCCAATGCCGATAAACTGCTGCTGATTGATGTGTTCTCGGCTGGCGAGATGCCCATCCCGGGTGTCACCTCTAAGATGCTCGCCGATACCGTGCGCGCCAAGCATCCTGGCAAGGAGGTCGTGTACTGCTCCAGCCGTCTTGAGCTCAATCAGGAGCTCGAGCAGATGGTGGGCGAGGGCGACCTGCTGCTCACTATGGGTGCCGGTGACGTTACGACCGTCGGTCCCGAGTTTATCGAGTATCTGACTGCCAAGAAAGACGCTTAAGTCTAATGGGTCTGTTTAACGCCGTCATGGCGCTCTCGGGCATGATCGACACGGATGTGATCGAGGACGAGCGCCTTGCGCGTCATACGAGCTATCGTATCGGCGGCAAGGCCGACCTCTTTGTGACGTGCCATAGCTATCATGCCCTCCGCCGCGCCGTGGCGGTGCTCGATCGCGAGCAGGTGCCGTGGGTCATCATCGGCAAGGGCTCCAATCTGCTGGTTGCCGATGGCGGTTATCGCGGCGCCGTCATTTCGCTCGGACGTGAGTTTCAGCGCACGGTTGTTGCCGATGACGGTTGTACGCTGACGGTCGGTGCGGGCGTGATGTTTGCGCGCCTGGTCAACGATGCCCTGTCGCGTAGCCTCTCGGGCCTTGAGTTTGCCGTTGGCATCCCTGGTTCGGTCGGCGGTGCGATATCTATGAATGCCGGCACACGGACCGAGTGGATTGGCTCGCTGGTTGAGGATGTCGTAACGTTTGACCCGGCATCCGGTATCAAGCATTATGCGGGGTCCGAGATCACTTGGGGCTACCGCGAATGTAGCCTTCCCCGCAATGAGATCATCCTCGAGTGCGTGCTCAAGCTTAAACCGGCGCCCAAGGCCGACATCCGCGAGCGCATGGAACGGTACCTGACGAGGCGCAAGCGTACGCAGCCCATGGGTCGCGCATCCTGCGGGTCGGTCTTTCGCAACCCGCCCGATGCGAGTGTGGGCAAGCTTATCGAGGATTGTGGATTAAAGGGTTTTTCGATTGGCGGCGCGGAAGTTTCGCCCGTTCACGCTAATTTTATCGTTAATAACGGAACTGCCTCGGCCGATGACGTTGCCGCGGTTATCAGACATGTGCACGGAAAGGTGAGGGAGGCGTATGGCATCGAGCTCAGACCGGAAGTTAAATTCCTCGGCTTCTAGAGCATCGAAACCCACCTTCCGCCGCGCCGGAGGGCGTTCCGGCGCGCCTGCCAAACCTCAACGCAATACCGTCGCGCATTCTAAGTCTGTCGGGCATGCTCGACAGACCAGTCGTCCGGTCGTTGGCTCGCAGCTCGGTAATCGTCCGGCCGCAAAAAAGTCCTCGCGTCCCTCGGTGACGTCAAAGCCTGTTATGGGCGCCAAACCTGCCCGTCCCATGGCAACTCCTAAGCCCTCGACGGGAACTAAAGCGCCGCGTCCAGGTCGCACGCTGGGCGCATCGAAACCGCGCTCGCTGACATCGGTGCCGGCTACCGCCAAGAAGCCTTCGGGTAAAAAAGCGTCAACCGTTGTCTTCACTTGGGGCGATGGTAAATAAAACATCAGACGCCGCTTCTGTCGTTACAGGCAAAGGCAAAATCGTTGGCGGCGTTCTGGCCGTCTTGGCCGTGCTCGTCGTCGTTGCCATCGTGGTGATTAACTCTGGATTGTTTACCGCCACTGATATTCAGATTCAAGGCAGCGAGCATGTGACGAAGCAAGATGCTATCCAGCTGATCGATTTGCCCGAGGGAACGTCGCTTTTTAACGTCGATCCCGACCAGATTACCGAGGACCTCAAGCAGAACCGTGGGTCTCGGGCGTAGATGTCCAGCGTCAGTTCCCGCATACGCTCATCATTACGCCGATGGAGCGCAAGGTCATCGCAATTGCCTATATCAGCTCCGATGACCTTGCCTGGGCCATCGGGGATGATGACACCTGGATCGCCCCGCTGTCGACGTCGGTCGAAGTGGATGACCAGGGCAACGTTATCACGACGGGGCAGGGCTCAAATACCCTGACCGGCATTGATGCCGCGCTGGCGCTCGCTAAGCACTATGGCGCGGTGTTGTTGACTGATGTCTCGGCGGATGTCGCTCCGGTTTCCGGCCAGGCGGTGAGCTCCAAGGCCGTTAAGGCTGGCTTGGATTATGTGCGTGGTTTTTCGAGCGAGTTCTTGGGACAAGTCAAGGATATTTCCACGCCTTCGGTCGAAGCCATCTCGGCAAACCTCAATAACGGCATTGAGGTGTCGCTGGGCGATTCGGACGATATCGTCAAGAAGGAACGCGTAGTCACCAAGTTGCTTTCGCAGGTAGAGGGCGTAACGTATATCAATGTGCGCTCTCCGGGTAACTATACATTTAGGAACGCTCCGACCTCGTAGCGCTGGTTGATGCTTTGTTGAGGGGCCATACCACGCCGTTTATCTGGTTTGTTTGGTTTTCACGGTCAATTATTTGACTGATACGTTCATAATGTGCAAACATAATACGGTTTACCTTTGCATTTACTTTCAACCTGAAGGTTAATGTGCGCAGGGGTCGACCCATGCTATGGCTATAACCTTTGTTCGGAGGACCGACATGCACGAGACAGAGATCAACAACTACCTTGCCGTCATTAAGGTGGTCGGCGTCGGCGGCGGCGGTACCAACGCGGTCAATCGAATGATCGAAGAGGGCATCCGCGGCGTCGAGTTTGTTGCCATCAACACCGATGCTCAGGCACTCGCGATCTCTGATGCCGATATCAAGGTGCACATCGGCACCGACCTTACCCGCGGCCTGGGCGCCGGCGCCAACCCCGAGG
>ENA-OQHA01000365-OQHA01000365.1-human-gut-metagenome-genome-assembly--contig:-NODE-365-length-23288-cov-2.474418_pt1 | contig 23288 bp, 32 predicted proteins | sample MGYA00242558_ERZ504707 | MGnify/ENA primary metagenome ERZ504707 (study PRJEB26092, sample SAMD00036197) | human gut metagenome | host: Homo sapiens | study: EMG produced TPA metagenomics assembly of...
CACTTTCCCTAAAATTTCCATTATTGTTCTTCCTTCCTTCGTATCCTGTAATAAACTTCTCATATTTTAACAAAATACTTTCTCTGATGCAAGGAAGATTTTTGTTCTCCCCCTTCCTTTCCTCTGCTATTTTTTACTAATATCTATCCTCTTTTCTCCCATAATACGCTTCGGCCCGTCCAGATATCTCATTATAAAATGCTGCCTCAGCCGCATAACGATATGGATTAATAAAAATAAGTCCTATTCCAAGCGTTAATATTCCAATAATATACCATCCAATAAAGCTGAATCTTAAACAAAATAGTTCCCATTTATGCTTTTCATAATCTGTTTCGTATGCTTTAAATGCCTCGTGCACTGTAAAGTCTGGTCTTTCCTCAAGAATATATGGCACCATCGCCATAGGAATATTTTGTGATAATTCCTGGCGCAATCAGCAAGACATATCCCAGTGACAGAGCAAAAAACAATGTAATCTTTGCACAAAGCACTCTCCACCAATCAGACATTCTGCTCCCCAGACGATAGATTCCGTTCTTTCTTCTGTCTAAGAGAGCCAGATTAAAATCAATATAACCAAGACGTATTACTCCTCCAATAAAAAAGTAAATCAATGCTATGATTGTCGTACCAAGAAATAAAATTGGATAAAATCCCGGAAGGAATTCAAGAAAATAAACAAGGATAACCGCCACTAAAACATATCCTGCAATAAACAAAAAAGAGGACGAAAAAACGCCAAGCCATCCTGCTGCAAATCCTGCTGCAATCGCCTTCGTCCAATTTCCTTTCAGCGCATCCCGCGCAATCTCTTTATACATACCTGAACCTAGTTTCATAAATAAAATCCTTTCGTTTGCCATAGGCAGGAAACCCAACCTACCTTTAGGTGGTGGGAGGAGCCTTGTTAACTGTTACCCAATATGCTACAATAGCCGTAGCAGTTCTTAAAGAGAAAACCGTTAGATGTGCTGCTCATTAAAGACACTCTTTTGTACATTGACAAGATATGAGGTTGCAATACGAAATTCGTGTATTGCGTAAAATCTTAACCGTAAAAGATTTTTTACTGTATAGCATGGGAAGTTTAGTACCTGATACAGTTACAGATGAGTATATCTTGTCTGTAAGGATGCTGTCAACCACCCTATGATGTAGCGCCACTTTAGGCAGCAATACCTATTGGGGATAAAAGGTCGGAGGTGTAAACCGTTAGTACGACTGGGCAGTTACAAGCCCATTGCCTTTAGGTAATGGGTAGTTGACAGTTATACAATAGTAAGTCACAAACTCACATATGAAACATATACTAATATCGAGAACTGCAATCTATTATTGTCAGATTCCACGACAACTGCCGGAATGTCCTGTAAAATTACAGTCTGCCGGGCAGACTGTCTAGTCTGACGATATAAGATTTTCCAGAGGTGATACTTTTCTATGCTGTTTAGTCGTCATACCTCAGATGATCCGGAATTATCCGGTACATCCTGTTGTAACAATAACAATCGCTGCAGCTGTGACTGTCAGGGACCTCAGGGGCCGCGCGGTTGTCCTGGTCCTACCGGACCCAGAGGCTGTCCCGGTCCCGTTGGTCCAATGGGACCTCAGGGCCCCCAGGTGAACCCGGACTTCAAGGCTACCCAGGTCCTGTCGGACCTGTTGGAGCCACTGGCGCTACCGGACCTGTCGGAGCTACCGGAGCCACTGGCCCTGCCGGAACAGTAACCCCGGCAGCTGCTGTTGGAAATGCAACAACGGTAGATGATATTGTGGAGGATTTTAATGCACTTCTTGCAAACCTTCGTGATGCAGGACTCCTGGAAAGATAGTGAAATGATAAACACACGTTACTGTGCGGCTGCGTATTTTATGCAGCCGCTGCATATTCTCCATAAAAATATTTCATTGTAGCTTTCCGACGAAAGGTGCTATAATATTCTTATGTAAGTATGAACATGGGGGATGAAATCGTGAAAAAAACAAGTATGAGATCGATATGTGTAATGGGTCGATCATGGACAAGCTGATTTCGTTTTCACTGCCGCTGATGCTGTCCGGTATCCTGCAGCTGATGTTCAATGCAGTGGATATCGTGGTAGTGGGACGTTTCAGCGGAAGTGAGGCACTGGCGGCAGTAGGCTCCACTACCGCACTGATCAATGTGTTTACCAACCTTTTTATCGGAATCTCTCTTGGTGCCAATGTGCTGGCAGCCAGATTTTATGCTTCCGGTAAGGATGAAGAAATGTCAGAAACAGTACATACATCGATCCTGCTGGCTCTGATCAGCGGAATCATCATGGCATTTCTGGGAGTGATCTTTGCCAGAATCTGCCTGGAGCTGATGGATACGCCGGAGGATGTGATCGATCTTTCCGCTCTTTATATGCGTATCTATTTTCTGGGAATGCCGTTTTTTATGCTGTATAACTATGGCGCAGCAATTCTGCGTGCAGTGGGAGATACCAAGCGGCCGTTGGTCTTTTTGATCATTTCCGGTTGCGCCAATGCGCTTCTGAACCTGTTTTTTGTGATCATTTGTCATTTAAGTGTGGCAGGTGTCGGAATCGGAACCGTGATTTCTCAGCTGATCTCCTGTATCCTTGTTCTCCGATGCCTGTATCAGACAGAGGGAAGCTATCAGCTGCGTTTTTCGAGTTTGTCCATAAATATGGAATATCTGAAACAGATCTTTCAGGTAGGGCTTCCAGCAGGAATCCAGAGTACGGTGATTAATTTTTCCAATGTGCTGCTCCAGTCCTCTGTAAATTCTTTTGGCTCCATTGCAATGGCAGGATATACGGCAGCAAACAATATCTTCGGATTTCTGTATGTGTCTGTAAATTCAGTTACCCAGGCCTGCATGAGCTTTACCAGTCAGAATTATGGTGTGCGAAAACCGAAACGTATGGACCGGGTACTTGTTGACTGTATGATCCTGTCCTTTGTCGTATCCTTTGCCATGGGCTGTGGTGCATACTTTTTCGGTCCGCAGCTCCTGAAGATCTATACGGAAGACCCTAAGGTTATCCAATGCGGAATGGAGATTCTTGCCTATACCACAGTTACCTATTTCCTCTGCGGACAGATGGATCTGTTTCCGGGAGCACTGCGCGGAATGGGACGCTCCGGTGTCCCCATGATCCTGTCGATCATCGGAACCGTCGGACTCCGGATCGTGTGGATATTCGGAATTTTCCCGGCACACAGATCATTGAAGGTACTGTTTATTTCCTACCCGGCATCCTGGATCCTTACGATCATCATGCAGGTGACCTGTTTCTGGTTTGTAAGGCGGAAAGTTCACAGGCAGCTTCTGGGAGAGACTGCAGAATAAAAACGAATACACAGAATATCAGAAAAAGCGGATAGAATTCCGCTTTTCTGTGTTTACGGGGAAAATAAAACAGGTCAACTCATGTCCATTTTGCAAACAGGAGACATTGGAGCTGGAAAATAAAGAATATGGAGGAAACATGGAATTATTAAAACCTGATTATTACGACGAATTTACCTGTATTGCAGACAAATGCACCATCAGCTGCTGCAGGGAATGGAAGATCAACATAGATGATGAAACCTACAGAAACTGGAAAACCATCCAGCCGCCGTCAGAGGTGCCCGGACACAGAAGCTGCCTGCAGGCCTATACCATGAAAAGGACGGCAGCCGGATCATGAAGATGACGGAAGAGCACGATTGTCCTTTTCTTGCAAAGAACAGACTGTGCTATCTGGTAAGTGCTTATGGGGATTCGATGCTTTCAGAGACCTGCCAGATTTTTCCAAGGGAGATCCATGAATTTCAGGATCATAAGGAAGCGACCATGATGCCCTGTTGCCCGGCTGTCCTGGACATCTGGAAGGAGAAGAAAAGAATCGCTTTTCCGGAAACTCCAAAAGAAAAGGAACAGCCGCTTTTTCTTGTGCGCCGGAAGGTTATGGATCTTATAATGGATCCTGAAAAAACACCGGAGGAAATCCTTCTTGAAAGTTTTTATGTTCTGAAGGAGCTTCACTGGAACATGCCGCTTACCACAGAGCTTGTGGAAGATTATTTTTCAGAGAAAACGATTCGCCAACTGGAACATGCTATTAATGAAATAGAGCTGCCTGTTCTGGATACCATGGACGAATGCAATGAACTTTTGCAGGACCTGGCTGTAAATTACCGGAAAGAGGGACTTTACCGGAAATATCTGGAGCCGGTGATGGAGCTTGCGGAGGAATTGTCCGAAGAATATGAGGAAGAGGAACTGGTGGAAGCCCGGGAGGATTTTTATCGGAAATTTCGTGTATATGAAGACCTTCTCCGGAGCTTTCTTGCCAACGAAGTATATTCAGATCTTCTGACACCGGAGGGAGATTTGGAAGATGCCCTGGTCCATATGCAGTGGATCGGTATGGAATATGCCACCATCCGCCAGGCTGTTTTTCTTCGGTGGCAGAAAGATGGACGGGGATCTCTTCCTACGAAACACTCCGGGATTATATGGTAGTGATCTCCAGAATGACCGGATATGAGGAAGACGATATCCGGGAATATCTTGAGAACAGTTTTGAAGAGCTTCTGTGGGAGTGGGGATATTTTGCGCTGATCACAGGGAAATGACTTTATAACTTAAAGTTATATTAAGTATTAAAAATATACATTTTAATTATATGATGTTTTGTGTTAGAATATAGGACGAATAGGGCAGCGGAGGAATGACTGCCCTGAAATGGATAACGATCAGAAAGGAACTTGTTTTATGGATAAGGGAACAATTTTTAAATTTCATAATGACCTTGATACCGATCAGATCATTGCATCCCAGTATCTGCTTCTGCCGAATCTGGATGAAATGAAAGGCCACACATTTGAATCACTGGATCCGGATTTTCCAAAAAGGTTAAACCGGGAGATTTTGTAGTTGGAGGAGAGAACTTTGGATGCGGATCCTCCAGAGAGCAGGCACCGGGTGTTCTTAAGGCACTTGGAGTAAAGGCAGTTATTGCGAAATCTTTTGCCCGTATTTTCTTCCGCAATGCCATCAATATCGGACTTCCGGCAATTGTCTGTAAGGACCTCCCGGATGATGTGAAGACCGGAGATACCATGGAGCTTCATATGTCCGAGGGAACAGCGGTTGCCAACGGAAAGACTTATTCCTGCACAAAACTGCCGGAATACATGCAGAATATACTGAATCAGGGAGGACTTATCGCTTCTCTGAACCGTGAGGAGGAATAAGAGATGGGAATGACGATCGCAGAAAAAATCATCGCGCAGCAGCCGGTGTGGACAGCGTAAAACCTGGAGATATCTATACAGTTCAGCTGGATCATCTGATGAGCAATGACGGAACCACACATCTGACTGTTGACATGTACAACAACAAATTAAAAAATCCACATATCGCAGACACAAAGAAACTGGTATTTATCGTAGACCACAACGTACCGTCTGACAGCCCGAAAACAGCAGCGTCCCAGAAAAAGATGAGAGATTTTGCAAGAGAAAATAATATTGATTTCTGGGAAGGAAAGGGTGTCTGCCACCAGATCATGATCGAGAATTATGTCCGTCCGGGACAGCTGATCTTCGGTGCTGACAGCCATACCTGTTCCTACGGAGCACTTGGTGCTTTCGGTACTGGTGTAGGATGTACAGATTTCCTTTACGGAATGGTAACCGGAACTTCCTGGGTCATGGTTCCGGAAACCGTAAAATTTAACCTGACAGGGAAGCTTCCTGAGGGTGTTTACGCAAGAGATCTGATCCTTACCATTATCGGTGAGATCGGGGCAAACGGCTGCAACTATCAGGCAATGGAGTTTACCGGTGAGGGCGCCAGAACTTAAGCATCAGCGACCGTATGGCACTTTGCAACATGGCTGTTGAGGCTGGTGCGAAGACAGGAATCTTTGAGGCTGATGATAAAGCTCTGGAATATCTGAAAGAGCATGGACGTGAGCCAAAAGCGGTATATCACAGCGATCCGGATGCTGTTTACGCAAGAGAGTATACCTTTGATCTTTCAAAAGTCCGTCCGGTTGTAGCGAAACCAGACTTTGTTGACAATGTGGTTCCGGCTGAGGAAACCTGCGGCATCAAGATTAACGAAGCGTTCCTTGGCTCCTGCAATAACGGCCGTATTGAAGACCTCCGTGTAGGCGCAGAGGTGATCAAAGGCAAAAAAGTTGCAGAGGGAGTTCGTTTCCTGGTTGTTCCTGCAAGCCAGACCATCTATCGTCAGGCATTAAAGGAGGGGCTTATCGATATCTTCATGGAAGCAGGGGCTATTGTTATGAACCGAACTGCAGTGTATGCTGGGGAAGCTGCCAGGGTGTTATCGGCGAGAATGAGGTTCTGATCAGCACAGGAACCCGTAATTTCAAGGGACGTGCAGGGCATCCGAGCTCCAAGGTTTACCTGGGATCTGCGGCAACAGTTACTGCATCTGCCGTTGCAGGTGAGATTGCAACTGCTGACAGAGTATAAGAGTTTCAGAAAAGATTTAAATAATATATTCAGAAATTATCAGAGGATGATCCGTTTCGGCGTGGGTTCTTATAACAGGGCAGACAGAAAACATTTGCCTGATGATACGGAACGGAATAAACAGGAGATATACATATGGAAGCATTTACAGGAAAAGTGTGGGTACTTGGTGATGATATTGATACGGATATCATTATCCGACGGAGTACCTTGCACTGAAAACCATTGACGATATGAAACAGTACGGATTCAGTCCCCTTCGTCCGGAGCTGGCCGGACAGATCCAAAAGGGCGACATTATTGTAGCAGGAAAGAACTTCGGATGCGGATCCTCCAGAGAGCAGGCACCGGAGATCATCAAGGCACTGGGTGTGCAGTGTGTCATTGCGAAATCTTTTGCCCGGATCTTTTTCCGCAACTCCATTAACAACGGCCTTCTTCTTATTGAGCAGCCGGATCTTCATGACAATGTAAAAGAGGGAGATCAGGTTACGGTAGTAATGAATGAGCATGTAGAGCACAATGGAAAACAGTACCCGATCGCTTCTCTTCCGGAGAATCTGATGGATATCATCCAGGCTGGCGGACTGGTAAAAGCCATGCGTAAGCTGAACGGCCTGGACTAAAAAACGGAGAGGAGAGAAATAATGGGCGAGACGATCATTGAAAAAAATTATCAGACATAATACAGGCAAGGCAGTAAAGCCTGGTGATATCGTGACGGTCAATGTGGACAGAGTGATGATCCATGATATCTTTATTCCGTTTGTAGCGGAAAATTTGAGGAGATGGGCTTTCAGAAGCTGTGGGATCCGGACAAGGTTGTTCTGATCTATGACCATCTTGTACCGGCAAGTCAGCAGGATGATACCAGACATTTCCATGTGGGAGATGCTTTTGCAACTAAATATGGCATGAAAAACGTACACAGAAGTGATGGTATCTGTCATCAGCTTATGACTGAGGCAGGTTATGTTAAACCCGGTAATATTGTATTTGGCACAGACAGCATACCACGACTTATGGATGTGTCGGTGCGTTTTCTTCCGGCATCGGTTACACAGAGATGGCCAGCATCCTGGGAACAGGAACCATGTGGATCAAGGTTCCGGAAACCATAAAGGTTGTGATCGACGGAGAACTTCCGGAGAATGTCATGTCCAAGGATATCATCCTCCGCCTGATCGGTGATCTTCGTGCAGATGGAGCTACTTACCGTGCTTTGGAATTTTCCGGAAGCACCATTGAAAATATGTCTGTGGCAAGCCGTATGACTATGGCGAATATGGCAATTGAGGCCGGTGCGAAATGTGCACTTTTCACACCGGATGAGAAGACAGCTGCTTACTGCAACGTAGAGCTTGATGATTATCAGAAGAGTCTTGTGGGAGATGAGGATGCTGTCTACATGAAGACCATAACTTATAAAGCAGAGGATTTTGTGCCGGTAATGGCATGTCCGTCTCAGGTGGACAAGATCCGTGATGTCAGTGAGCTTCAGGGTGAGACCATCGACCAGGTATTCATCGGTTCCTGTACCAACGGACGTCTGGAGGACCTTATGGCGGCAGCAGAGGTGCTGAAGGGCAAAAAGGTTGCAGACTTTGTAAAGCTGATCGTGACTCCTGCCAGCCGCAAAATTTACCGTCAGGCTATTGAGCTTGGCATTCTGGATACTCTTGCGGAAGCTGGGGCTATCATTACACATCCGGGCTGCGGACTTTGCTGCGGAAGGACCGGCGGAATCCTGACAGACGGTGAAAAGGTTGTGGCAACCAACAATCGTAATTTCCTGGGACGTATGGGAACTTCCAAGGTTCAGATCTATCTGGCATCTCCGAAAACAGCAGCAGCCTGTGCCGTTGCAGGCAAGATCGTAATGCCGGAATAAGAAGCAGAAGATCCTGAGAGAAATACTGCTGCCAGAAACAGATAAAGAAACGTATGAGAAAGACAGATTTTCGCAGAGGCGTCAGTCTGTCTTTTTTACCGGATCAGAAGGATCCGGGATAAGTCATTTTTACAGAAAATGGGATTTATTGTATTATAATAACAGCCAGTGTGACAACATAACATATATTACATAAGACTCGAGGGATAAGGGTATGGAGAAAAGATCAACCATCAGTAAAAAGACACTGAAGATCATACTTGGGATCTGCATTGGCGTAACGATCCTGGCAGTGGCAGGGTTATTTGTCTATACATACTTGGCAGATCACAATACGCTGGGACGGAAGATTTCCATATGGGGAGTGGATGTTTCCGGACTGGATGCAAAGCAGGCAGAAGAAAAGATCACTGCGGAATTTGCAGATCGTCCGGTATCCTTTCAGGAAAATGATCAGGAAGTTTACAGTACTACTTTGAAAGAGCTGGGCTACAGTCTCAATGAAGAAGCCCTTCTGAGTAAGCTTACAGAAATTCAGAAACAGCGGGAAGAGAGCCGGAAGCTTTTTCCAAAGGAAGAAAATATAGAACCGGAATGTCAGATCGAGGAAGATGAGGAGCAGGAAAAGCAGGCTCTCGATCTTTCAAATTTTGGTACGGAAGAAAGAAAAGCTTCTGTTGATGCAGCCATTCAGTACGATAAGGAGAAAAAAGAATTCACCCTTGTGAAACAGGTACAGGGGACGGAGATCGATCCGGATAAGCTGGAGACTACCGTGGACACAAATCTGAACGCAGCATTTGATACGGCTCTGCTTGGGGATACCATCACAGTACCGATCAACAAGCATGTGTATGTAAGCCCGACGGTCACTGTAACAGAGGATATGAAAAATAAGATTACAGACCTGAACAGCCAGCTGAAGAAATACCGCAGCAGTACAGTAACTTATACATTCGGAAGTGAAACGGCTGTTCTGGATTCCGATACGATCACATCCTGGCTGAAGGCTGAAGGGGAGACGCTGACTTTAGATGAAGAAGCCATTAAAGCCTACATCAGTGAGCTTGCCAACAAATACAATACCATTTATGTTCCCCGCACCTTTCATACATCTACGGGAACGGATGTGACCATTGAGGGAAATGAGTACGGATACCGGATCGATCAGGACGGAGAATATGCTCAGCTTCTGGAAGACCTGAAAAGCGGTACTGCTGTAACAAGAGAGCCTGTTTACAGCAAAAAAAGGATACCAGAGAAACGGAACAGACGATCTGGCAGGCAGTTACATAGAGGTCAGTCTGGATGCACAGCATTTGTGGCTGTATAAGGACGGAAGCCTTGTGACGGAAACAGATATTGTCAGCGGTAAGCCGGTGAAGGGGCGTGAAACATATCGTGGTGCATGGCCGATCGCCTACAAGGCGAGTCCCTATAATCTGTCAAGCTCTGAGTATGGATACAACGTAAAGGTTAATTACTGGATGCCTTTTGTCTACGGACAGGGACTTCATGATGCGTCCTGGCAGTCATCCTTTGGCGGGAACCGTTATAAAACCAACGGAAGCCACGGCTGCATCAATCTGCCTAAGGATCAGGCAGCACTGATCTATAACACTATTGATGCAGGTTATCCGATCATTATTTACTGATAGGAGCAAAAAAGCTTCGGAGAGATCCGGAGCTTTTTTTTATGCCCGAAAATGAAAATTATCATGGAAGCAGGATCGTAAATGATAAGGTTTTTCAAAAGTACGTTAAAAAAAACACAAAAAATATCGAAAAAGCCTTGTCGAAACAGAAATAACGTGATATGATGATTTCGGAAATCGAGCTAATACACTTCTTAATTGCGGAGGAAGAGTGTTTTTCTCTTTTATTTGGGTGCAAATTGATAAAAAAACTCAAATAAGTGTTAGTTGAGATTTCATTTTTTTATTCATGTATCGTTAAAAAAAAGACAATATATGAACAAGAATATCTACTATAAACGTCAGATTTTAGACTAAGAAAGGATAATGAAAGGTATGAAGTACAGTTATTATCCGGGTTGCACCCTGAGAACAAAGGCCAAAGATCTGGATGAGTATGCCAGAGCCAGTGCCACAGCCCTTGGGTTTGAGCTTGAGGAGATCGAGGACTGGCAGTGTTGTGGTGGTGTTTATCCGCTTGGCACAGACGAGATCGCCACAAAGCTTTCTTCCGTCCGTGCGTTAAACCAGGCAAAAGAAAAAGGCCAGGATCTGGTGACGATCTGTTCAGCCTGTCATCATGTGATCAAGCGTGTCAATGATGACATGAAAATGTGGAAGATATCCGGACCAGAGCCAACAATTATATGCAGTTGGAAGCTCCCTATGAAGGAGAGACAACCGTTCTCCATTATCTGGAGGTTCTCCGGGACAGAGTCGGTTTTGATAAACTGAAAGAAAAAGTAGTAAATCCTTTTACCGGAAAGAAGATCGGAGCCTATTACGGATGTCTGCTTCTGAGACCTGGAAAGATCATGGCATTTGATGATCCGGAAAATCCAAGGATCATGGAGGATTTTATCCGTGCCCTTGGCGCTGAGCCTGTGATCTATCCTTACAGAAATGAATGCTGTGGAGGATATATATCCCTGAAAGAAAAAGAAATGTCACAGAATATGTGTGAAAAGATTGAAGAAAGCGCAGCAGGCTTTGGCGCAGATATGCTGATCACTGCCTGTCCGCTCTGCAAATACAATCTGAATAAAAATTCCGGAAATAAAATGCCGGTTTACTATTTTACAGAGCTTCTGGCAGAAGCCCTTGGCGTCAAAGAGGAGGTGGCAAAATGAGAGATAACCATTCTGCTGCGGAAAAAATAAAGGAGATCAGCGGGACCAATCCTCTGAAATGTATGAAGTGTGGCAAATGCTCTGCTACCTGCCCATCCTTTGACGAGATGGATATCAAGCCTCATCAGTTTGTGTCCTACGTGATCAATGAAAATATCGAAGCACTTGTAAATTCAGCATCCCTGTGGAAATGTCTTTCCTGTTTTGCCTGTGTGGAGCGCTGTCCGCGAGACGTAAAACCCGGAAAGATCATTGACGGGGCAAGACAGCTGGTTGTTCGGGAAAAAGGCGGAGACTATCTTTCACCAAATGAAATTCCGGAGCTTCTTGATCCGGAGCTTCCTCAGCAGCTGCTTGTAAGTGCGTTCAGAAGATACAGGAGGTGAGAAAGTGCAGAGAATCGGTGTATTTGTCTGTCATTGCGGAAGTAATATTGCCGCTACGGTAGACGTGAAAAAGGTTGTGGAGATCATTGCAAAGAGCCAGGAGTTGTCCATGCAGAAGATTATCAGTATATGTGTTCCGAAGCAGGACAGTCCAGGATCCAGGAAGCCATCCGTGAAAAAAATCTCACAGGAGTGGTTGTCTGTTCCTGTTCTCCGCGTATGCATGAGGCAACTTTCCGTAAAGCAGTGGAAAAGGCCGGCCTGAATCCATATATGGTGGAGATCGCAAATATCCGTGAGCACTGTTCCTGGATCCACAAGGATATGCAGGAGGCTACGGAGAAGGCCGTGATCCTTGCAAGAGCAGCAGTAGCAAAAGTCAATTTAAATGCTCCTCTTCAGCCGGGAGAAAGCCAGGTTACAAAGAGAGCCCTGATCATCGGAGGCGGTATCGCCGGAATCCAGACGGCTCTTGATATTGCCGATGCAGGCTATGAAGTTGATATTGTGGAAAAAACACCAAGTATCGGCGGAAGAATGTCACAGCTTGACAAAACCTTCCCTACTCTGGATGCTCCGCATGTATCCTTACTCCAAAAATGGTGGAGGCTGCAGCTCACGAAAAGATCAATATCTATACATACAGTGAAGTAGAAAAAGTTGCAGGTTTTGTAGGAGATTTTACTGTTGATATCCGCAAAAAAGCGCGAAGTGTCAACATGGACAAATGTACAGGCTGTGGAGTCTGCCAGGAAAAATGTCCTTCCAAAAAGATTCCAAATGAGTTCAACAGAGGGCTGAACAACCGGTCAGCTATTTATACTCCGTTTGCACAGGCGATTCCAAATGTTCCTGTGATCGACAGAGAGCATTGCCTGAAATTTAAGACAGGCAAATGTGGTGTCTGCTCCAAAGTATGTCAGGCAGGAGCCATTGATTACGATCAGCAGGATGAGATCGTAACACAGAAATACGGAGCGATCGTGGTGGCAACCGGATTTGATACCATTAAGCTTGACAAATATGATGAATACGCATACAGCCAGAGCAAGGATGTGATCACATCTCTGGAGCTGGAGCGTATCATGAATGCTGCAGGACCTACAAAAGGACATCTTGAACGTCTTTCCAATGGAAAAGCACCGAAGGAGATCGTGTTTATCCAGTGTGTGGGAAGCCGTTGCTCCGATGATCGTGGGAAACCATACTGTTCCAAGATCTGCTGTATGTACACAGCTAAGCATGCCATGCTGATCCGTGACAAATATCCGGATACCAATGTGACGGTATTTTATATTGATGTCCGTACACCTGGTAAAAACTTCGATGAGTTTTACAGAAGAGCAGTTGAGCAGTATAACGTAAACTACATCAAAGGTCAGGTAGGAAAAGTAATTCCGCAGCCGGATGGAACACTTCTTGTTCAGGGCTCGGACCTTCTTGATAATAAGCAGATCTTCAAGAAAGCAGATATGGTAGTTCTTGCAACAGCCATTGAACCGAATCCGGATGTACGTAAGATTGCTACCATGCTTACTGCAAGTATTGACACCAACAATTTCCTTACAGAAGCCCATGCAAAGCTTCGTCCTGTAGAATCACCGACAGCAGGAATTTTCCTTTCCGGTGTATGCCAGGGGCCAAAGGATATCCCGGAGACAGTTGCCCAGGCAGGAGCTGCGGCTGTAAAGGCCATAGGGCTTCTTGCAAAGGACAAGCTGACAACCAATCCATGTACGGCAAAATCCGACGAGCTTCTCTGTAACGGATGCTCTACCTGTGCAAATGTATGTCCTTACGGAGCGATTTCCTATGAGGAGAAACAGGTCAACGATCACGGTATCCGTGAGACAAGAAGAGTTGCGGTTGTCAATACAGCACTTTGCCAGCTGCGGTGCCTGCACAGTAGCCTGCCCGTCAGGAGCCATGGACCTTCAGCTTCTCCAACAGACAGATTATCGCGGAGGTGGATGCAATATGTCGATAGAAACAAAGGAAGAATTCAGACCAAAGATCGTGGCATTCTGCTGTAACTGGTGCAGTTACGCCGGAGCAGACCTTGCCGGAAGCAGCCGTTTGAGCTATCCGGCGGATGTAAAGATCATCCGTGTTCCATGTTCCTGCCGTGTCAATCCCATGTTCATCCTCCGTGCCTTTGAAAAAGGAGCCGATGGTGTGATCATGTGCGGATGCCATCCGGGAGACTGCCATTACAGTACCGGAAACTATTATGCAAGAAGACGTATGACACTTCTGTTTTCAATGCTGGATTATATTGGGGTGGAAAACGGAAGAACACGTGTGGAATGGGTATCTGCCGCAGAAGGCGTGAAATTTTCACAGACTATGAATGAGTTTGTTGAGAAGATCCATTCACTTGGTAAAAACGTGAGATTGGAGGATATAAGATGCAGGAGCTGATAAAACGTGCAAAAGAACTGCTTGCAGATGGCACGGTAGTCCGGTTCTTGGGTGGAAAGCCGGAGATCTTGCCTTTAATCCGGAACCAGCCTATTTTGAAACACCGGAATCTCTGGAGGATTTTGTCTATGATGGATTCTGCGGTGCCAATTTAAGCAAATATATGATCGAAGCTTCCAAGCTGGAAGGAAAAACCATGGTCTGTCTGAAGCCCTGCGATACATATAGCTTTAACCAGCTTTTGAAAGAGCATCGTGTAGACAGAGAAAAAAGCCTATATCGTAGGTGTTGGCTGTAAAGGAAAGCTGGATATTGAAAAGATCCGCAAAATGGGGATCAAGGGTATCCGGGGAATTTCCGGAGCAGAGATTACCGGAGATGCAGAGACATTGACTGTGGATACTGTTTACGGAGAAAAAACCTGTGCATACAAAGATGCCATGCTGGAACGCTGCCATGTATGTAAAGGAAAAGAGCATAAAATTTACGATGAACTGATCGGTGAGTCAAAGGAGACAAAGGACGCTGACCGTTTCGCAGAAGTTGAGCGGATCGAGCAATGAGTCCGGAAGAAAAATTTGCATTTTGGCAGAGCAAGCTGAGTAAATGTATCCGCTGTAATGCCTGCCGTAATGTATGTCCGGCCTGCAGCTGCCGCAAATGCGTTTTTGACAGTAACAAGTTCGACAGCGCCCAGAAGGCAAATGTGGATTCCTTTGAGGAAAAGATGTTCCATGTGATCCGTGCCTTCCATGTAGCCGGAAGATGTACGGACTGTGGCGAGTGCAGCAGAGTCTGCCCGCAGGGAATTCCCCTTCATCTGTTTAACCGTAAATTTATCAAGGATATTGATGCGTTTTACGGTGAGTATCAGGCAGGCGAGGATGCGGAGTCAAAGGGTCCGCTTACCAGCTTTACCTTTGAGGATGTAGAGCCAGGGATCGTGGCAGAAAGGGGATAATGTATGTATAAGATCGCAGTAGAAATCTGCCGCATTATTCCGGAAAATTGCCGCAGACCAGGAATTATATTTACCGGTAAAGGTAAGTGAACAGGTGAACTTCAAGGCATGGAGTGAGGATGCAGAAGTTTCCCTTGAAACACTGAAAACCGTGAAATCACCGAAGGATGCTTTCTTTCCGCAGAGTGAAAATCTCTATACCTGTAAAAAAGACGGAAAAAATATCAGCATTGAGCCTCAGGCACTGAAAGACCAGAATTTTGTTGTATTCGGAATGAGAGCCTGCGATGTACAGGGTGTGAAGGTTCTTGACAATGTGTTCCTTGGAGATCCGGTGGATACTTTTTACCAGGCAAGAAGAGAACATGGAACTATCGTAGCTCTTGCCTGTCATGAACCGGAGGAAAGCTGTTTCTGTAAAGTATTTGGCATTGATGCTGCAGATCCGGAAGCAGATGTTGCAGCCTGGATCATCGAGGGAGAGCTTTTCTGGAAGCCTCTCACAGAAAAGGGAAATGCTCTGACAGAAGCTGTGAAGGAGCTTTTGGAAGATGCTGATGAGACAAAGGTAGAAGAGGAGAAGAAGGCGATCCGTGATATTATCGAGCTTCTTCCATATACACATCTTTCACTGGAAGGATGGGCGCAGGAAGAATACATGGACCGTTTCAATTCTCCTGTATGGGAGAAACTGTACAAGCCTTGTCTTGCCTGCGGAACCTGTACCTTCGTATGTCCGACCTGTCAGTGCTATGACATTAAGGATTACGACACAGGGCACGGTGTTCACCGTTACCGCTGCTGGGATTCCTGCATGTACTCTGATTTTACCATGATGCTCACGGAAACAACCGTACCAGCCAGATGCAGAGATTCCGTCAGAGATTTATGCATAAGCTTGTTTATTATCCGTTAAATAATGACGGCATGTTCTCCTGTGTTGGCTGCGGCCGCTGCGTGGAGAAATGTCCGGAATCTTTAAATATCGTAAAAGTCATCAAGGCCTTTGAAAAACAGGGAGGTGAAAAGAATGAGTGAATGTACCTGTCATAAAAATTATACACTGGATACGCTGATCCCAAAGGTTGGCGTGATCACAGATATCCGTCAGGAGACACCGGATGTAAAAACCTTCCGTGTGGAAGCTCCGGAGGGTGGAAAGCTTTTCGAGCATATGCCAGGACAGTGTGCCATGGTCTGTGCACCAGGCGTCAGTGAAGGTATGTTTTCCATTACTTCTTCTCCGACTGTAAAAGATTATCAGGAATTCAGTATCAAAAAATGCGGATCCCTTACCGATTATCTCCATAGCCTTCAGGTTGGAGATGAGATCGCAGTCCGCGGACCATACGGAAATCATTTTCCGGTGGAAGATAAGTTAAAGGGAAAAATCTCCTGTTCATCGCAGGTGGAATCGGTCTGGCACCTCTTCGTTCCGTGATCAATTATGTGCTGGATAACCGTGAGGATTACGGAACAGTAGATATCCTCTATGGTTCCCGTTCCGCAGATGATCTGGTGCAGCTTAAGGAAATCCAGGAGTATGGATGAAAACAGAAGGTGTAAATGTATATCTTACCATTGACCGCGAGCAGGAAGGCTGGGACGGTCATGTGGGATTTGTTCCGAATTATCTGAAAGAGATTGGTTTTGATACCAATAAGACCGCTCTGGTCTGCGGCCCACCGATCATGATCAAATTCGTTCTGGCAGGACTGGAAGAACTGGGCTTCTCCAGAGATCAGGTATACACCACACTGGAGCTCCGCATGAAATGCGGCATCGGAAAATGCGGCCGCTGCAACATCGGAGACAAATACGTCTGCAAAGACGGCCCGGTATTCCGGTGCGATGAAATAGATGAATTGCCTAGTGAGTACTGATAAGCAAAAGAAAGGACTGGTAATCTCAAATGGAAAATAATATGGTAAACGTATATTTTTTCGGTAAAAAATACAGCGTTCCCGGTGATCTGACCATTATGACAGCTATGGAATATGCCGGTTATACATTAAAAAGAGGATGCGGCTGCAGACACGGATTCTGTGGCGCTTGTGCAACCATTTACAGGATCAAAGGTCAGAATGAGCTGAAAACCTGCCTTGCCTGTCAGACACAGGTAGAAGAAGGCATGTATGTGGCAAGCATCCCGTTTTTCCCTACAGACAAGAGACTTTATAATATAGAAGACCTTAAGCCAAACCAGCAGGTAATGATGGAGCTTTATCCGGAGATCTACAGCTGCATCGGATGCAATGCCTGCACAAAGGCCTGTACACAGGACTTAAATGTCATGCAGTATATTGCATATGCGCAGAGAGGCGAGCTTGAAAAATGTGCAGAGGAATCCTTTGACTGTGTAAGCTGCGGCTGCTGTTCCGTAAGATGTCCGGCAGGAATTTCCCATCCGATGGTAGGCCTTCTTGCAAGACGTCTCACCGGAAAATATATCGCGCCGAAAAGCGAGCATCTGGAGAAACGTGTGGAAGAGATCCACGAGGGCAAATTTGACGATATGATCGAGAAGATCATGCAGAAGCCGATCACAGAGATGCAGGAACTTTACAACAGCAGAGAAATCGAGAAGTAGGAGGGCGTAAAACATGTATGCACCATATCCAGAAAATATGATGGAATCCATCAAAAGGTAGAGGCTACAAGAGCGGAGCGTATGGCAACAGAGCCAAGACGTCTGAGTGCAGATGAGAAAGATGCTCTTCTCAAAAATTCCAATCCGGATTATAACCCGGATGCATTTGCAGAGATCAAGGTAGGACCGAACAAGGGACAGAAAGCACCACTGGAACTGACAAAAATGCTCCATTCAGAAAGCCGTCTGCTCAACGAAAAAATCGATCTTACAAAAATCGATTATGATGTAGATGTACTGATCATCGGCGGTGGCGGAGCAGGCTCTTCCTGTGCCATCGAGGCCCACAACGCAGGTGCCAACGTTATGATCGTTACAAAGCTCCGTATCGGTGATGCCAACACCATGATGGCAGAAGGCGGGATCCAGGCAGCAGATAAAGAAAATGATTCTCCGGTACAGCATTATCTGGACTGCTTTGGAGGCGGACATTTTGCCGCAAAACCAGAGCTTGTAAAAAGACTGGTAATGGAAGCACCGGATGCGATCAAATGGCTCAACGACCTTGGTGTTGAGTTTGATAAAGCAGAAGACGGAACCATGGTCACTACACATGGCGGCGGTACCTCCAGAAAGAGAATGCATGCTGCAAAGGATTATTCCGGATCAGAGATCATGCGTACTATCCGTGATGAGGTCTTAAATCTTAAGATCCCGGTAGTGGAATTTACCTCCGCTGTAGAACTTCTGAAGGATGAAAAAGGACAGGTTTCCGGCGCAGTCCTTCTTAACATGGAAACCGGAGATTATTCCGTTGCAAGAGCAAAAACAGTTGTAATTGCAACCGGTGGTGCAGGAAGAATGCATTACCAGGGATTCCCGACCTCCAACACTACGGAGCAACTGCTGACGGACTTGTGCTTGGCTACAGAGCAGGCGCTTCCCTTCTTTATCAGGATTCTATCCAGTATCATCCAACAGGTGCGATCTATCCTCACAGATCCTTGGTGCCCTGGTAACAGAGAAGGTTCGTTCCGTTGGTGCACAGCTTGTAAATGCAAACGGAGAAGCTTATATCCATCCGCTGGAAACCCGTGACGTAAATGCTTCCGGTGTTATCCGTGAGTGTGAGGAAGGCCGTGGCGTTGAAGTTCCAGGTGGACGAAAAGGTGTATGGCTGGATACTCCGATGATCGAGATCCTGGGCGGTGAGGGAACTATCGAAAAGAGGATCCCTGCCATGTTCCGTATGTACATGAATTACGGCATTGATATGAGAAAAGTCCCGATCGTGATCTACCCGACCCTTCATTATCAGAACGGCGGACTTGAGATCAACGGAGACGGCTTTACAAAAGAAATCCCGAACCTTCTGGTTGCAGGAGAGGCAGCAGGCGGAATCCACGGAAGAAACCGACTGATGGGAAATTCTCTTCTTGACGTAATTGTATTTGGAAGAAATGCAGGTAAAAAAGCAGCTGCCAAATGCAAAGAGGTACAGCTTGGCACCATGAATCTGGATCATATCAGAAAATATGAAGAGGAACTGAAAAATGCAGGAGTTGATACAGGAGACGTATCTCCTATGCTTCTGCCGAAATATGCCCGCCACGAACGTTAACAATATGTTATGATAATAAAAACATATGAGATAAGCGAAAGGAGTCTATTATGAGAGAAATCGAAGTAAGCAGACTTACAGAGGTTATCGAAAAACTCTGTATCGAAGCCAATGAACATCTCCCGGAAGATGTGAAGGATGCTATCAAAACCTGCCGTGCCTGCGAGGACGGCGAGATCGCAAAAGGTGTCCTTGATAACATTATCGAGAATTTTGATATCGCAGACAGTGAGAATGTTCCGATCTGTCAGGATACCGGAATGGCATGCGTATTCCTTGAAATTGGTCAGGATGTCCACTTTACAGGCGGAGATTTAAATGATGCCATTAATGAAGGTGTACGCCGCGGATACGATAAAGGTTACCTGAGAAAATCCGTTGTCAAGGATCCGGTACGCCGTGGAAACACAGGTGACAATACACCGGCTATGATCTATACAGAGATCGTTCCTGGAGATCAGGTGAAAGTAACTGTAGGACCAAAAGGCTTCGGAAGCGAGAATATGAGCCAGATCCGTATGTTCAAGCCATCTGCAGGCCTTCAGGGAATCAAGGATTTCATTCTTGAGGCTGTAGAAACTGCAGGTCCGAACCATGTCCGCCTATGGTAGTTGGTGTTGGTATCGGAGGAACTTTTGACAAATGTGCACTTCTTGCAAAGAAAGCGCTGATGCGTCCTCTGAATACAGAGAACCCGGATCCTTACTATGCAGATCTTGAGAAAGAGATGCTGGAGAAGATCAACAAGCTTGGTATCGGACCTCAGGGCTTTGGCGGAAAGACCACAGCTATCGGTCTGAACATTGAGACTATGCCTACTCATATCGCAGGTATGCCATGTGCAGTTAATATCAACTGCCATGTAACACGTCATAAAACGGAGGTGCTTTAATATGGAAAGAAGAAAGATCACACTGCCTCTGACAAGAGAGCTGGCAAGAACTCTCCATGCAGGCGACCAGGTTTTATTGACAGGAACTATCTATACATCCCGTGATGCAGGTCACAAGAGAATGTGCGAGGCCCTTGCAAAAGGAGAAAAGATTCCTTTTGACCCTACAGATGCTACTATTTACTATGTAGGTCCGACTCCGGCAAAACCAGGCGAAGTCATCGGCTCCGCAGGCCCTACAACCAGCGGCCGTATGGATGCCTATGCACCGACCATGATGTCCGTAGCGCCAGAGGAATGATCGGAAAAGGTGCCCGCCTTCCGGAAGTCGTAGATGCAATGAAAAAATATGACGGCGTATATTTTGGAGCCATCGGCGGTGCGGGTGCACTTCTTGCAAAATGCATCAAAAAAGCAGAGCTTATCGCTTACGAAGACCTCGGAGCAGAAGCACTCCGCAAGCTTTATGTGGAAGACATGCCGCTTGTAGTCATCATTGACAGCGAGGGAAATAACCTCTACGAAGAGGGACGTGCAGAGTACCTGAAAGACCATGCAGAATAATCTTTTGCTCTACAATATGATATTGTGATATATTTCAAAAAGGAATAAAAAGGATAAAAGTCCGACAGTAAATGCTGAAGATCCGTGCAGAAGCATTTGTTGTTGGACTTTTTAATTTGATCCTTTTTGAAAAAACATCACGATTAACGCAAATGCTGCTGCATAAACATCCTCCTCTGTGAAGCATAAAATTTTACCCGGATTTACAATAAATTTAACCATAAATCCGGTTGACAAAACCCGGCCGGGAACGTTATAATGGCCGTTGATAATAAAATTTAAGAAAAAAAGGCAGGTGAACAGAATGGACAGTTGTGATTCTCATGGGCGAAGTTGTAGCTCTCAGAGTGAAAGATGGAAAGAACAGAGCGAGATGAGACTGTTCCATTCTGTTTTAAGTGTACAGAATATTATGTCTGTATATCAGAAGGATATATTTGACAGGATGTATCGGTGACATCAGAATCTGTACGGTATTATTACATTATAATTGTAGCAGGATTATAATAGATATCTTTTTCATTCTTCTCATTCTGAGAATCTTACAGTAAGGCGATCATGTATAAATTCATTTCGCTTTATACTCAAATCCCAAGGAAACACAATCGAAAATCAAACAGCACATAGACATGCTTTAACATGTCTGTTTTTGGTGTGCGTGTTTTGTGCGAAACTATGTGAGGAGGATGAGAAAATGACAAAAAGAAATCAGGATTTTTCAAAAGATATTCTGAGTCTGATCCGAAGCAGTGTTTCTCCGGCAGTTTTAAGTGAAAGGCTGCAGGATTTCCACGAAAACGATCTGGCGGAAGTATTAAGAGAATTAAGCACTGCGGAGCGCAGCAGACTATACCGTATCCTGGAAAGCAGTATGCTGGCAGATGTTTTTGAATATCTGGAGGAAGAAGAAACTGTACAATATCTGGAAGAGATGGATGTAAAAAAAGCGGCAGCCATTCTTTCCAAAATGGAAACCGATGCCTGGCAGATGTTTTAAAGCAGATCGATAAAGAAAAACGCAAGCTTCTGATCCAGCTTCTGGATGAACAGGTGCGGAAAGATATTGAAATGATCCGCTCCTTTGATGAGGATGAGATCGGAAGCAGAATGACAACGAACTGCATTGTGATCCGTGAAAACCTGACCGTAAAGCAGGCCATGAGTGAGCTGGTTTCCCAGGCGGCAGATAATGATAATATTTCTACGATCTTTGCAGTGACGGACAGAGGGGAGTTTTATGGAGCCCTGGATCTGAAGGATCTGATCACAGCAAGACAGGACCACCCTATGGAAGAGCTGATCGTAACTTCCTATCCATATGTGTATGGTACTGAGCAGATCGACGACTGTATGGAACGGCTGAAGGATTATTCTGAAGATTCCATTCCTGTATTGGACGATGACAATCGTTTCCTTGGAGTGATCACATCCGCAGGGATCATCGATCTGGTAGACGATGAGATGGGAGAGGATTATGCAAAGCTGGCCGGTCTGACTGCAGAGGAAGATCTGAAAGAACCTCTTTTTGAAAGCCTGAAAAAAAAGAATGCCCTGGCTGATCGTTCTTCTGGGCTTGGTATGGTGGTATCTTCTGTTGTGGGAATGTTTGAAAAAGTAGTTACCTGTCTGCCGATCATCATGTGCTTTCAGTCTCTGATCCTGGATATGGCAGGAAATGTTGGAACCCAGTCCCTGGCTGTAACCATCCGTGTACTGATGGATGAAACGCTGACGGGCAGACAGAAAGCAGAGCTTGTGCTGAAGGAAATGCGGATCGGTCTTTGCAACGGTGGTCTGCTCGGCATTCTGTCTTTTGTACTGATCGGATTGTATATTTTCTTATTCAAAGGAAAAACACTCGTATTTGCCTATGCGGTATCCGGCTGTATCGGATTATCCCTGCTGGTGGCCATGCTGGTATCCAGTGCAGTGGGAACCTGCATACCGCTGTTTTTCAAAAAGGTTGGTGTGGACCCGGCAGTAGCCTCAGGTCCTCTGATCACTACGATGAATGACCTTGTAGCCGTGATAACATACTATGGAATGAGCTGGATATTCCTGATCGAGATGTTCCACCTGGCTGGCTGAGAGTAAAATGCAGCTATGCTCATAAAAATAGACAGATATCAGAAATCTGTCGAATAACAGAAAAGTTACCAATACAAAAAAATTCCGGATCGAAAGATTCGGGATTTTTCTTTACATACAAACAGAAAGCTATTATAATGAAAGACACGCTTTGCCCGTTTAAAACGTTGCAGAAATAAATACAAACAACGGGCAGAAAAAGAGAACAAAACGATCACATGGGGTGATTGGGGAAAGGAAACAGTAACATGATAGTAACAATAATCGAAAAGGTCTATACATTTCTGTGGGGAGATCTGATAAGGATCCCGCTTCCGGGAGGAAGTACGCTGGGAATCTCACTTCTGATCCTGCTTCTGATTCCGACCGGTATCTATTTTACCATCAGGACAAAGCTTCTGCCGATCCGTCTTTTCCGGATATGGTACGAGCCCTGTCAGAAAAGAAAAGTGACAAAAATAAATCTTTCAGCATTTCAGACGCTGATCGTATCTACAAGCTACCCGTGTGGGAATGGGAAACCTGGTCGGTGTGGTAGCTGCGATCTCGGCAGGAAGGTGC
>ENA-OQHA01000366-OQHA01000366.1-human-gut-metagenome-genome-assembly--contig:-NODE-366-length-23280-cov-2.361854_pt1 | contig 23280 bp, 27 predicted proteins | sample MGYA00242558_ERZ504707 | MGnify/ENA primary metagenome ERZ504707 (study PRJEB26092, sample SAMD00036197) | human gut metagenome | host: Homo sapiens | study: EMG produced TPA metagenomics assembly of...
CTGATCAGCGTTTCGGACCGCAGTACAAGCTGATTACCTATACGACAATGAGTGCCAACCTGATGGTGCGTGAAATAGGAATATCTCTTCTTCCTTGCCTGCGTCGGACTTGGAGCCGGAGAAGGATTTGTGGATACGATCATTCACGGAGGAGGATATGTGTGGATTGCTTATGGTGCCATCATTACGGTTGTGCCGTTGTTCGTTGCCGGACTGATCGGGCGTTATGCATTGAAGCTGAACTATTATACTCTGATCGGAGTCCTTTCCGGTGCAACGACGAATCCGCCCGCATTGGCTTATTCCAACGATCAGACCTCCTGTGATGCTCCGTCAGTAGGTTATGCCACGGTTTATCCGTTGACTATGTTCCTACGCGTCTTGACCGCTCAGTTGCTGATCTTGTCGCTGGCTTAACAGGTTGTGATAACGGGTAAATAAAACTCATCATTATCTGTTTATGAGATGCATAAAGTCAGATTTCTTGAGGACTGTGCTTGTTGCAAGCATGATTCTAGTGGTTGGTTGTCATGGCAAACCTGAGTTCATCTGACACACTGGAAAAGGTCATGCAAACTGACTTGAAAACATGTTGAATCTGCTCTTGGGAGCTGAAAATTGTAAAGCCAACCAATTCAATGCTGTAGGTATGAATTGGTTGGCTTTACTTATGCTATGACGCTTGTCTCAGCTTATTTCTTGCCAAACTCCGGATCTATTTTCAGTAAAGCCGTGACACCGAAAGTGACCAGTGTGCATCCCATGATCCAGATGAAGAACAACTGATAGCCCAGACTTCCTGAAGCCAGCCTGCAATCATGCCCGGGAGCATCATGCCCAAAGCCATAAAGGCAGTACAGATGCATAATGAGCCGTTTGTTGTGTACCTCGGGAGAAATAGATCAGGTACAGCATGTAGCCGTAAAACCGAAGCCATAGCCGAATTGTTCCGTAAAAATACAGGCGTTGATGGTCAGCAGTCCCGGTGAGTCGGCATAGCTGAGATAGACATAGACTATGTCCGGAAGGGAGATGGCCCATACCATAGGCCAGAGCCACCGTCTGAGTCCGTGACGGGCAACTGCAACACCCCCCAGAATTCCTCCTAAAGTGAGTCCGATGGTACCGATTGTTCCCTGGGCAAATCCCAGCTGTTCGGTTGTCATTCCCAGTCCTCCTACCTCCGGAGTATCAATAAGGAAAGGAATACTCATTTTGGCGAGCTGGGCTTCGGGAAGCCGGTATAGCAGCATGAACAGAAGAGCGATGCCGGCCTGTTCTTTCTGAAAGAATGAACGGAACGTGTTCAGAAAAGCCTGAAACAGGCCGGAGGCTGAAGTCTGGCCTGCTGAAACAGCCTGTTCGGGACGGGGAAGACAAAATACGTGATAAACCCAGAGGCCCAGAAAAAGTCCGCTCAGTACAAAGAACGTCAGGCTCCAGGCATAAGTAATCCCCAGGGAAGTTTTTTCCAGATAACCGGCCAGCATAATCAGCAATCCTTGTCCGGCAATCGTTGCAATACGGTAGCAGGTGCTTCGGATACCTACATAGAGCGCCTGCTGGTGTGAAGTAAGAGCCAGCATGTAGAATCCGTCGGCAGCGATGTCATGGGTTGCAGAACCAAAAGCAGTCAGCCAGAACAGAGCCAGTGTTGTCTGAAAGAAATGAGGAGCCGGAATCGTGAAGGCTACTCCGGCCAGACCGGCACCGATGAGCAGCTGCATGCTGACGATCCACCAGCGTTTCGTCTTGAGCAGGTCGACGAAAGGACTCCACAAGGCTTAATGACCCATGGAAGGTTCAGCCAGCTGGTGTACAGGGCAACTTCCGTATTGGAAATGCCCATTCGCTTGTACATGACAAGCGAAAGAACCATGACTGCGACGTAGGGAAGCCCCTCAGCAAAATAGAGAGTGGGCACCCATTTCCAGGGTGACAGGTTTTGTTTCATGGTCAGTAACGTTTTTCAATGTCTGCTTCTTTGTAATAATGTTTCAGGATTTCCCGGTAGTCGTAACCTTGTTCGCCCATGACGGCGGCTCCGATCTGGCAAAGACCAACTCCATGTCCCCATCCGGCTCCTGTCAGATGGAACCATTCGGGTACACCGTTCTGTATAGGTCCCCGGTCAACGACAAAAGCGGAACTGAACAAGTGACTTTCAGAGAGGATGCGCCGGATTTCCAGTTCCTTGCCGATAATCATTGTCTTGTGGGTTCCGACAATTTTCAGTTTACTGATGCGTCCGGACTTTCCCCGTTCAACAGGTATCAGATCGATGATCTCACCATAATCACTTCGGGTGTTCCGGTTGATCAGTCCGGCAAGTTCTTCCTGAGTGTAATGTTTTTCCCACCGATAGAAGTCTGTTGTTTCGTAGTCGTAATTGTTCAGGATCAGTGAAAGGATCTGTTTGTCGTGCGTATTGCAGAAGCTTTCCGGTTGGGAACGAATCCATTTTCCAGCTTCCTGTTCGTTGGTAAGATCCGGAAGGGGGATATTGGCCGTGCAGTCTCTGACTGCCTGAAGATACGGATAATTCTTCTCTTCCCAGCAATAGCTGAATTCCTCGGTAACTCCGCCACAGCATTTGGAAAAACGGGCATCGCATATTTCTCCTCCTTCGGTCAGTACCTCGCCGCTGGTCGTACGGACAGCTTCCGAAACATTGGGACTGGTAGCCTTGGTGATGCCTTGATACCGCTGGCAATGATCATCGGCGCATACATCGAAGATGGTGTGTTCTTCGCGGTCGTACCATCTCAGGTACTCATTCTCGGTCTTGATGAATGAGAAGAATTCATTTCCTTTTTTCTCAGGTTGCTTTCTCCGTTGTATCTGGGCGAGCAGCCAGCTGCGTGAAATGACTGCATGTGCTTTCAGAAACTCCAGTGGTGCCGTGGCATTCATTTCGGATGAGATGACGCTTTCCAGATACACTTCGGCCGGAAGCAGATTGATGGCAGCTATTTTCCCTTCGTGCACGACGAGTTTCAGAATACCCGGGAAAACCTGTGTCTCCTGCCGTTCCCAGTGGAAACCGATGCCGATGGTTACATTCTCCAGAGAAAAAGAGCAGGATTTCTCCAGGGGAGAAAAGGTCAGTTCGTGATAAATGTTTCCATTCCAGAGAATGCCTCCTTCGTGGAATGCAACGTCTTGCTGGTCGCAAACCGTACTTCCTTTGGCGGTGAAGTGTCCGTTCAGCGTAAACTGGATGGCCAGTGCGCTGACAATGCCTACGCTTATTTCAGGTTCTTTCATATTGCTTCGGTGTGATTAAAAGGATGGGGAAAGGCTGTTTCCGGTTTCCTGATAAATTTGGCAGATATCTTTTTCGGTTATTTTCTCAAAATCTTCTTTTCTTGGTGTGACGATCAGTCCGGCCATATCGAGTGCCCCCGGGCTGACCAGCAGTTGCTGGTCTCCTGTCGCTGAGTAGCAGGCAGGACGATGCCGGTTTCTGGGAATATAGACGGTGATAAATCCCAGCCGGGCATCTTTCCAGGCAAACAGGTTGTAGCGGGGTTCATCTTCGCCGGGATGCTGGCTGAGGCTTCCGAGGTATCGTTCCACGAGGACGGTACTTGTTTCATATTCCCGGTCAGTAATGAAGGCCTGAATCGGGCAGACATACCCCGGAATTTCATAGCTGGTGCAACAGCTTCCGTCGGACAGTGTGTCTGATCTGTCTTCCGGGCCTTTTCCATCAGCCGGTTCCATTGCCGGATGAGAGGAATATTCTGTTGGGGAGCCGCCTGAAAGTGGAAGTGGTCGGGGGCAGATGCTCCGCAGTGTGCGCCGTTGTAGAACAGCGCGTATCCCGAATTGAAATGAGTTTCCAGCCAGGCAGTCAGTTTGCCCGGCAGCTGGCGGCCGGTTTTTCCCGCAAGGTTTGCCATTGATGTTTTTCACTGGAGATGGTCAGATGATCCGGAAGGATCGGGTAGGGATTCAGACGCAGGATGAACGGTTCGTCAAGTTCGATACGGATTTCTTCCTGTTCTTTCGGCTTGTTGGCCGGACAGAGAAAGCAGGGCCGTGCTTCCAGCGAAGCTTTATCCAGTTTGGCATAGGTGGATACCGCTCTTGCCGGATTGAACTGTACCGTAATTTCGTTTTCTCCGATCCGGAAGGTACGGCATTGCACATGTTCCAGTGCCTCATGATTCTTGCGTGCCAGTTCCCAGATTTCCAGCTGATGACGGATGAATCCCTTCGTGAGTTGCTGGCGTAACTTGATTTCCAGGGTACGCAGACTGTCCTTATAGCTGTTGTTCTGGTTGATTTTTTCGATACTCAAGGCTGCATCAGAATTTCCTTTCCAGCGGCGGCAAAGGTAGAGTACCTCATAGATGCGTCCGATGCGATATTGACGGGAGAAAGCCAGTCCCAGTGCGTAGTCTTCTCCGTAACTGGTGTTGGGCACACGGATGTCACGCAGCAGTGGTGTATAGAAGGCCCGGGGTGCTCCCAGTCCGTTGATGCGCAGAGCATTGTTTGCTCCGTTCTCGTCCGTCCATTCCCGGTGGTCGATGATACCCGGAGGAAGTGTGTTCAGACTGAAATCAGTCATGCGGTATGTTCCGATAACCATGGCACATTGCTCTTCGTGAAACTTGTTGACAATGGTCTGCAGGGTAGCAGGACTGCTGTAAAGGTCATCGCTGTCAAGCTGAACCGCAAAGCGTCCGCAGTCCGGATGATGCACACCCAGGTTCCAGCATCCGCCGATTCCCAGATCCGTTCGCTCGGGAATAAGATGAATGACTTGGGGATGGGAAGCATAGCGCTGGATGATTTCAGTGGTTCCGTCGTCAGAATGATTGTCGATGACAATCAGATTGAACGGAAAATCTGTCTGCTGTTCCAGTACGGAACGGATGGCATCTTCGATGGTCCGTACCCGGTTGCGTACAGGGATGATGACAGATGCTTCGTAACGGAAGTCTCCGGCCGTACAGTCTATCCGGCGTTTATCCGGAGACAGCCAGGCATGAATATCCTTGAGGTAGCAGGTGAAAGCTGCTTCGCGTTCCAGCTGGACTTGCCGGTTGCGCGGATCCACATAGTCGAACTGCTTCTCACCTGAAAGCCGGGTATCCTCTTCTGTTCGGCATAAAGGTATTCACGGATATGGATCAGTTCTGTCTCTTTGTCAGAGCCAGCCGCAGAGCGTAGAGTCCGGAATAGAGATAGGCAGCTGACAGGCAATGCAGTCAGCAGCTTTTTGAAGTGTTCGGAGCGGAACATCAGCAGGGGACCGAAGTCGAAGTCATCGCGTACGCTGCCTGTCTGATAATCGATGACGGGATGATTTGTGCGTTTGCCTGCGATCCATTGGTAGCGGTCGGCATAAGCCATACCACAGGAAGGAGCTTGCAGGTAGTCACAGAATCGTTCCAGTGCCATGTATCCAAGTTCAACTCCTTGTTCTTTGGTCAATAATAAAATATAAGGTGTCTGGGTATGGGAGGCTATCTGAAGCATAGCGTCTGTGCCGGCGGGTGATTCTACGGACAGTTGCTGACAGCGGGCATATTTTCCCTGGAGGGTTGCCGGAGTTTTTACCAGCAGATATATCTGGTGGATGCAGGGATGATCCAATAAGGCTGCCAGTGTTTCTTCCGGCAGAGCTCCCTTTCCGTAAGGATGAAGCATGTGATTGTCTTTTTCATGTCTGAACGGTTTATTGGGACAAATATAACGAGAAGTCATGAATTTTTTAACTTTTGCGGTCACGAAATCGAAAATCATTTGTTTGAGCCCCGCTAGCGGTTGGATTTTCTGTGTCTGCAGGCTGCCGTGATATTGTGCGGTCATTGCGGCTGAATCGAGCGGTCGTTGAGGCTGAATCGTGCGGTCGTTGCAGTCGAATCGTACTACTCGATAAAACCGCATTGAATGCCTTTTTGCCGGAAGGCTGGCTGTTTGAGGATGAGGAAACGAAACTTCTTTCTAAAAGGTTTATTATCAGATAAATATTGTTTTATTCTGTAAAACATGGGGGAAATATTTTATTTTTTGACTAACTTTGCACATTAATTATATAGATTAAGCATAGAATGGATAGTACAAAAAGCTCCGTTGTTGGGCAAGACTTTAGACGAACTGACGCAGATTGTGCTGGACTTGGGAATGCCTAAGTTTACGGCCGGACAGATTGCTTCATGGCTGTATGGCCGCAAGGTTGCATCGATTGATGAGATGACAAACCTGTCGGTGAAGAACCGGGAACGGCTGAAAGAGTGTTATGAAGTAGGAGCTACGGCGCCTGTCCACGAGATGCGTTCGGTGGATGGAACCGTGAAATATCTGTTCCGCACCCCTGAAGGTGATTACGTTGAGTCAGTATACATCCCTGATGCAGACCGTGCTACCTTGTGCGTGTCTTCTCAGGTTGGCTGTAAGATGAACTGCAAATTTTGTATGACAGGAAAGCAAGGTTATACAAACAGCCTGACTGCAGCTCAGATATTGAACCAGATATATTCCATTCCTGAGCGTGATACGCTGACAAACGTGGTATTTATGGGAATGGGAGAGCCGTTTGATAACCTGGATGAAGTACTTCGTGCTTTGGAAATCCTGACTGCCAGTTATGGATATGCCTGGAGTCCGAAGCGGATTACCGTATCGTCTGTGGGACTTCGTAAAGGTTTGAGACGCTTCCTCGACGAGAGTGACTGCCATCTGGCTATCAGTCTTCATTCGCCGTTCCCTGCTCAGCGACAGGAACTGATGCCGGCGGAGAAAGCTTTTTCCATAGTAGAGATAGTGGATATTCTCCGGCAGTATGATTTCAGCAAGCAGCGTCGTCTTTCTTTTGAATATATTGTTTTCAAGGGAGTCAACGACAGTCTGATTTATGCCAAGGAACTGGTCCGCCTGTTGCGGGGGCTGGATTGCCGGATGAACCTGATCCGTTTTCATGCCATACCGAATGTGGATCTGGAGGGAGCGGATATGGAAACCATGCTGGCTTTCGTGATTATCTGACGCAACATGGCCTGTTCGCAACAATCCGTGCTTCACGAGGAGAGGACATCTTTGCTGCCTGCGGCATGTTGTCGACAGCCAAGCAGCAGGCCAATAAACAAAATAATGAAACCGTTTAATACTCGAAGAATATGAAAAACTGATTTAGGTTTAAGTACAATGCTGGTGATGCTGGCTTCTACTTCTTGTGGTGATGGGAAAAGCATGGTAACTCCGATCTCCAGCGGACGTCCGTACGAGGTATTGGTCGTAGCAGACGACAAGTGCTGGATGAGCCCGGACAGTGCGCTTTTTCATGTATTGGATACCGATGTGCCCGGACTTCCCCAGTCGGAGCGCTCTTTCCGTATATCTCGTGTAAGACCTGAATACTTGAACGGGCCATGCGTATTTTCCGCAATATCATCATTGTGGATATACAGCCCAGTGTCTATACGCAGACAAAGTTTAAATATACCCGCGATGCTTATTCTTCTCCGCAGATGATCATGACTATCCAGTCGCCGAGTCAGGAGGATTTTGCGGATTATGTATCCAAACATGGAAATGTCATCGTGGATTTCTTTACCCGTGCTGAGATGAACCGTCAGATTAAGTTACTGGAGAAAGAACACAGTTCTCTGGTTTCTGCACGCGTAGGCAGTCAGTTCGACTGTGACATCTGGATGCCGGAAGATCTGACATCGTACAAGACAGGACAGGATTTTTTGTGGGCTTCAAACAATCTGAATGACCTGAACTTCGTGATGTATTCCTATCCTTTCAGAGACAACCGTACTTTTACGAAGGAGTTTTTCATTCACAAGCGTGACTCTGTCATGGCTATCAATATTCCGGGAGCACGTGAAGGTATGTATATGGAAACGGCCGACTCTTCGTTGGTCAGCGTAAAGAATATTGCAGTACAGGGTGACTATGCATTCGAAGTACGCGGACTCTGGGAAATGAAGAATGACGCGATGGGCGGCCCGTTTGTTTCACATGTACGGGTTGACCGCGCCAATGCACGGGTAATCGTTGTGGAAGGATTTGTGTATAATCCGTCTAAGCTGAAGCGTGATCCCATGCGTAAGCTGGAAGCTGCCCTTTATACGCTGAAATTACCGCAGGAAAAAGGCAAGGGCCTGTCAGAACTGCCGGTTGACCAGTCTATATCCGAAGAGAAAGCAGTGAAAGAAGCAGAACAACAGAAATAAGAAATAATAGAGAATGGAAGAACGTAAGATAAAGGTGGGTATCACCCACGGAGATATTAATGGCATCGGCTATGAAGTCATTCTGAAAGCTTTTGCCGATCCTGTAATGCTGGAACTTTGCACGCCGGTTATTTATGGATCTCCCAAAGTGGCTGCATATCATCGTAAGGCGATGGATATTCAGACGAACTTCAGTATTGTTCCTTCGGCTGCGGAGGCACAGGACGGACGTGTGAATATTGTCAACTGCACGGCTGATGAACTGAAGGTGGAATTGACCAGACCGAGTGCTGAAGCGGGAAAAGCTGCATTGGATGCACTGGAACGTGCTCTTCAGGAATATCAGGAAGGATATTTTGACGTGCTGGTAACAGCTCCGATCAATAAACACACCATTCAGTCGGACAATTTCCATTTCCCCGGTCATACGGAATACATTGAAGAACGGGTGGGAGAAGGACAGAAAGCGCTGATGATCCTGCTGAAGAATGACTTCCGTGTAGCTCTGGTAACGGGACACGTGCCGGTTAGTGAAATTTCCAGTCAGATCACGAAAGAACTGATCATGGAAAAACTCGATATATTCCACAAATCCCTGAAGAAAGACTTTGGTATTGACAATCCCCGTATTGCTGTGTTCTCGCTCAATCCGCACGCTGGAGACGAAGGTTTGCTGGGTACGGAAGAACAGACTGTCATCATACCGGCCATGCAGGAGATGATAGCCAATGGTGTGCAATGCTTTGGTCCTTATCCGGCTGACGGCTTTATGGGCTCAGGAAACTATACTTATTTCGATGGAATCCTGGCAATGTATCATGATCAGGACTGGCTCCTTTCAAGCTCTTGCCATGGATGAAGGAGTGAACTTTACGGCTGGTCTTCCCATTGTACGCACTTCTCCGGCTCACGGAACCGCGTATGATATTGCCGGCAAGGGAGTTGCTTCGGAAGATTCTTTCCGGCAGGCTGTTTATGTGGCTATAGATGTCTTTCGCCGCCGTTGCATGGAAGCAGAAATTAATGCTCATCCGTTGCGCAGACAATATTACGAAAAACGGGACGACAGTGACAAACTGAAACTGGATACTGTAGAAGATTAAGAGATAAAAATGAAGTTTGCTATTATTTCAGCTGGGGAAGGATCGAGACTTGCCCAGGAAGGCGTTCAGCTGCCTAAGCCGTTAGTGCAGCTGAACGGCATGGCTATGATTGACCGTCTGATCCATATCTTTGCGAAGAATGGAGCAGAGCAGGTTGTGGTAATCATCAATAACGAGGTGGCTCAGACGAAAGAACATCTGGCTCTTCTGAAAAAGGTTTCTGAAGTGCCTCTGGAAGTTATCGTGAAGACAACTCCCAGTTCAATGCACAGTTTCTATGAGTTGAGTACTTATCTGAAGGATGACAAGTTTTGTCTGACAACGGTTGACACGATATTCCGTGAAGAAGAGTTTTCACGGTTTATTGAGACTTTCAAGGCTTCGGACAAGGATGGACTGATGGCTGTTACCGACTATATTGATGATGAAAAACCTTTGTATATATCGACTGATGAGGAGTTGAATATTACAGGATTTCACGATGCACGTACACCGGACTGCCGTTATATTTCCGGGGGAATCTATTGTCTGACACCGAAGTCAATCGATACTTTACAGAGATGTATGGAAAATGGTATGTCACGTATGCGGAATTTTCAGCGTCAGCTGGTAGCCGACGGGTTACATCTGGGCGCTTATCCTTTTTCAAAGATATTGGATGTAGACCATGCTAGTGACATAGAAAAAGCTGAGGCTTTTTTGAATGGTAAGGATAACTAAAGAAAGTAAACAATAAGAAATGTTAGAAACAGAAGAAAGTCTTCGGGTGATCGGAGTCAGCCGCGGAAGTGAGTTCTCGCCGAACCACGTGGATAACGATGCGGCTATCTTTCGGATCACTGTCGAAGAATTGAAGAAAAAAGGCTGTGAAGTCACAGTATATCCCGAGAAAGAATTTGTAGAGAAACGTATTGCCGGGGAATTTATATTTGACATGGCTCGTGACAGAGCTACGATTGACCGTCTGAAGGAACTGGAAGATGAAGGGTCATTGGTGGTTAATTCAGCATACGGTATCGATCGGTGTGTGCGGAAGGCTATGACTGAATTGTTGATGGCCAATGGAATTCCACACCCTAAAAGCTTTATCATTCCGACCGACCGTAGCTTTGAACCGGACATTTTCCCATGCTGGATCAAGCGGGGTAATTCGCACGCCATGGTAAAGGAAGATGTTGTATTTGTGGAGTGTCGGGAGGAAGCAGAGCACGTTCTGGCAGATTTTCGCAATCGCGGAATTCCGGAAGCTGTGGTCAATGAACATCTGGTTGGAGACTTGGTGAAGTTCTATGGTGTGCAGGGCACAGACTTTTTCTATACGTTTTATCCTTCGGAACAGTCGCACAGCAAATTCGGACTGGAAGCCATCAATGGTGAAACGCGCGGTTATCCCTTTGATGTGAAAAACTGAAAGCATACAGTGACCGGGCTTCGGAAGTGCTGGATGTTCCTGTTTATGGCGGTGACTGCGTCGTATCTTCCAGCGGAGAGATACGTATCATTGATTTCAATGACTGGCCCAGCTTTGCACGGTGCAGGGAAGAGGCTGGCAAGAAAATCGCAGAATGTATTTATAACCGGATTACAGATTCTAGAAAGAAATAACATGAGTACAGAAAAAAAAGGTATTGAAGCTTCTTTCAAAGTCGATGGACACAGAGGAGTTTCTGGATATTTATTTTAACCGGCCTGTCGGATATGCCTGGGCATTGTTCTTCAAAAAACTGGGGGTACACCCGAATGTCGTAACTATTTTGTCGATCATATTGGGAATGGCTGCCGGTGTCATGTTCTATTCCCGGACATGAAACATACGCTGATCGGTATCTTCCTGCTTATGTGGGCTAACCATTATGATAGCTGCGACGGTCAGCTGGCCCGTATGACAGGGAAGAAGACTCGTTGGGGACGTATGCTCGACGGGTTTGCTGGTGACCTGTGGTTCTTTACTATTTATGTGGCTATCTGTCTGCGTCTTACCAACAGCCATGCCTTTCGGTATCGGTGCAAGTGAGGGCATGACGTGGGGAATTTATATTTGGTTGCTGGCACTGCTTTCAGGAACCATCTGCCACAGCAAGCAGTGTACACTGGCCGATTATTACCGGAATATTCATCTTTTCTTCCTGAAAGGAAAGACCGGAAGTGAACTGGATAACTTCAAGCAGCAGCGTGAAATCTTTCACAGTCTGCCCTGGAAGGGAAATTTCTGGTGGAAGGCATTCCTTTATTTTTATGGAAACTATACACGCCAGCAGGAGCAGATGACACCGAATTTCCAGCGTTTCTATGCGCTCGTTCAGCAGAAGTACGGGGATGATATTCCTCAAAGCTTGCGTGATGAATTCCGTGCAGCCAGTCTGCCGCTGATGAAATATACCAATATCCTGACGTTTAATACGCGTGCCATTGCGCTTTATATCAGTTTGCTGATCGGTGAGCCCTGGGTTTATTTCATGTTCGAGATTGTAGTAATGACCGCTTTGTTTGTTTACATGCGTCACCAGCATGAAGCGCTGAGTGCACGTTTCTATCAAAAGTATGCCTGATGAAGGAGAAGTTCAGAAATATATTTTGGTTCTTTGGGATCTTTGCCATTGTCGTCATGTTGTTTACTTTCGACATGGATTATCAGGAACTGTTGCAGAACTTGCGTTAAGGCGGGTATCTGGTTTCCTGCCGTTATTTTACTGTGGGTATTCATTTACTTGCTGAATGCTCTTTCCTGGTATATCATTATCCGTGACGGCAAGCATGCAAAGGTTCCTTTCTGGAAAGTGTATAAGCTGACCATTTCCGGGTTTGCGTTGAACTATGCCACTCCGGTCGGTCTGATGGGGGGTGAGCCTTATCGTATCATGGAACTGACTCCTTATGTCGGAGGCAGTAAGGCTACATCGTCGGTCATTCTGTATGTCATGATGCATATATTTTCACATTTCTGCTTCTGGCTTGCTTCTGTCTTTTTGTATCTGGCAGTTGAGCCGTTGAATGCGGGAATGGCGATCGTTCTGGCTGTGGTAGTTTTCTGTTGCCTGGTTGCGATCTATTTCTTTATGAAAGGATATCGGAACGGGATGGCAGTGCGTACGTTGAAGCTGCTGGGTCATTTGCCTTTTGTGCGGAAATGGGCACGCCGTTTCCTGACAGAAAAGCGTGAGACTCTGGAGCGGGTTGACAATCAGATTGCAGAACTGCACAAGCAGCGCAAGTCAACCTTCTATGCATCATTGGGACTGGAGTTCTCGGCCCGTATTGTAGGATGTCTGGAGGTCTGGTTCATTCTGAATATTCTGACTTCGGATGTCAGCTTTCTGGCTTGTATCCTGATCATGGCTTTTACTTCCCTGTTTGCCAATCTTTTCTTCTTTTCCCCGATGCAGCTGGGGGCCCGTGAAGGAGGTTTTGCTCTGGCTACAGGAGGACTGGCTATTCCGAGTGCCTTCGGAATTTATACAGGACTGATTACCCGTGTGCGGGAATTAATTTGGATTGTAATAGGCGTGTTGCTGATGAAAGTAGGCAACGGCGTAAATAAAGATAAAGAGCATGAATAAATTGACAGATATTAAAGGAATCATCTTTGATTATGGTGGTACCATTGATACAAACAGCCGTCATTGGGCGGAAGTGTTGTGGGAAAAGTATGCAACGTATGAAGTACCGGTGAGTAAGGCTGATTTCGTGATGCCTATGTTCATGGTGAACGCACACTGGCTCGTGTGCCGCTTGTAAAACCGGAACACAACTTCCATGATGTGCTTCGTATCAAGACGGATATTCAGATAAGCTGGCTGATAGAACAGGGAAAGCTGGATGCACAGAAAGCATCTGAACAGGGTTATGCATCAAAGATTGCAGACAGCTGTTATGAATATGTACTGAATGTATTGAAGCGTACACGTCCGGTAGTGCAGAAGTTATCGGAACATTACAAGCTGGTGCTGGTTTCCAATTTTTATGGAAATATTCAGACGATTCTGAAAGATTTTGAACTGTTTGATTTCTTTTCAGACATTGTGGAATCTTCTGTTGTTGGAGTGCGCAAGCCGGATCCGGCGATATACCGGCTGGGAGTGGAAGCTATGGGACTTCCTGCCGGTGAAGTTCTCGTGGTTGGTGATTCCTTTTCAAAGGATGTTGTTCCGGCCAAGGCGGTAGGCTGCAAGGTTGCCTGGTTAAGTGGAGAAGGATGGGGAAATGAAGAGATTGACGAATCGCTTCCCGATGTTATTATTACTGATCTTCCAGACCTGTTGCAATTTATAAATCTGTAAAAGAAGTCATTGGTATAATGACTGGAAATAATCAAAAAGATCAGAATATGACGAAGAAATCTGTTGCACTGGTTGCAAGTCAGTATCGGGTACCTTTTGTGCTTTTGACCTCATTGTTTTTCCTTTGGGGATTTGCTCATGCTATTTTGGATGTGCTTAACAAGCATTTTCAGGAGTTGCTGGCGATTACGCGTGCGCACTCTGCACTGATTCAGGCAACCATGTATATGGGCTATTTTGTAATGGCTATCCCGGCAGGAATGTTTATCACCCGTTGGGGATATCGCCGGGGAGTGGTCTTTGGCTTGCTGCTGTATGGAATTGGATCTCTGTTGTTCATTCCGGGGCAGTACATGATGTCGTTCAATATGTTCCTCTTCTCTCTGTTTGTCATCGGCTGCGGACTGGTGTTTCTGGAAACTGCAGCGAATCCCTATGTGACAGAGCTCGGAGCCCGGGAAACTGCTGCCAGCCGTTTAAACTTGCCCAGTCTTTCAATGGTCTGGGATGTATTTTTGCGCCGTTGCTGGCCGGGCTGCTGTTGTTTTCTGAAGAAGATCAGGCTGCTTCCGGCAATGTTGCCTTACCATATACCTGTATGGGAGTGGTTGTGCTGTTGGTGGCATTGGTCTTTTCACGTGTTCGCCTGCCGGAAATTAAGCATGAAGTGGAACTGGATGATCAGGGTCACCGGTAGGACTGTGGTCTCACCGGCTTTTCATCTTCGGACTTGCGGCTCTTTTTGCGTATGAAATCAGTGAAATTTCCATCAACAGCTTTTTTATCAATTATGTAGTAGAGCAGGGATGGATGACTGCCCGTCAGGCTTCTCTGGTTCTTTCGTTTGGAGGACTTAGTCTCTTTATGGCCGGACGTTTTGTCGGAAGCTGGATCATGAGTCGGGTACGTGCAGAAAAGCTGCTGTTCTGGTGTGCAGTCGGAACTGTTTCAATGACATTGCTGGTCATTGCAGATTTAGGCATGGTATCATTGATTGCTTTACTGTGCTGCTATGCATTTGAAGCTATTATGTTTCCCACTGTTTTTGCCCTGGCTTTGCGGGGATTAGGAAGTCACACCAAACGGGCCTCTTCTTTCCTGATGATGTCTCCGGTGGGAGGAGCAGTCGGACCTCTGTTGATGGGATATGTGGCTGATACTTCTCGATGTCTTTATCGTTTATTGTTCCGCTGCTGGGATATGTTGTCGTATTAGGTTACGCTCGGGCTGTCCTGAAGAAAAGATAAAAGAGATTGTCTCAAAACAGAATTGTGAAATAAGAATCTCCTGCTTTAGCCCTTATTTTTCTGAATTATATGGCTTAAAGCAGGAGATTCTTATTTTTTAATTTATGGACAGCTGAGTAAGTCTGTCCGATTTTTCTGTCTGGAGACAGTTTCTTGTTTTTTAGATAACGGTTGCGTGAAGTTCGCTGTTTCGGATAATATCCCATACCTGCTCTTCCGTACCGGAGAAAGGACCGGACTTTTCCAGTTTGATGGTAGATAATGCAGCTGCGAAACATCCGGCTTCCTCATAAGAAGCCCCTTTATTGCGCATGTACAGATATCCCATGGAATAGGTATCTCCACAGCCCGTAGCATCAACTACGTTCTTGGCCGGATAAGCGGGAATCTTGTAGAATGTGCCTTCGGCATAAATGATGGAGCCTAAGCTTCCTAATGTAAGCAGTACCTCTTTTACGCCCCATTCTGCCAATTGTAAGGCAGCCTGCTTGAAGTCCTTGAATCCAGTCAGCACTTCTGCTTCGTGTTCATTGACCTTGAGGATATCAATGTATTTCAAAGCGTCTCTTTTGTCTTTCCAGTCAGTGGGGTAGACCTGTTCACCTCTGACTTCCCGCAGATAGCCCTGTGCATCGACAGCAAGTTTCCCTTTGCCCGACAATAACTTGACAACATCAAGGGAAAAATCATCAGACAGCAGACTTCCCAGGTGAAAGAACTTGGCTTCTTCGTCTTTCAGTTCTTCAACGGTGAACGGATCAGCCTTGGCAAGCACACGCTGTTTCCGGTCGTCCTGATTCTCTCCGTAAATATTTTCAAAATAAACGGTCTTTCTACTAGGCAGGACTTCTACTTGAATGCCTTTGGCCCGTAAATCCTCGACGGCTTTGTATTCACTCGGTGCCAAGGCGGTGATCAACTTGTAATTTCGAGTATCTTTTAAATGCCGGATGCCATGGGAGAAATAATAAGAAGTACCACCAGGCATGTACGTAGTCTGTTTGGGCGTTATAATTTTATCCAAAGTTATATGCCCAATGCAACAAATATCATTCATGTTTTTGTGATTTCTCTAAAACTGGGCGCAAAGATACGTATAATTTTGCAGGTTGTCAGTCAGGGGACAGATCCAGTCAGTCCTTTTTTAGTTTATATAAACATTATTTAAGAAAGGGCGGTTTATCCCATAGGAATGGTATAAAAGGCATGGTAAAAAGAAGTATTGCTTATGTAATAAGGTGGAATCCTCTATACTGATTGTCGCTGGGCTGGTTTTAAAATGTTCTATTTGTCTGATTTATTGGCAGGATTATCTTAAACAATTGATAAATATCAAGAAAAAGGCTACTTTTTCAGAAACAAAGACGTATCTTTGAAGCAATTTGTTTCTGGTATTCCATAGTGGAATACTTTTGTTGAAATTAAAAGATTAAGAAATGGAAAAAAGCAATGTAAAACCCGCAGATGGAAAGCTGGGTGTATTGTGTGTTGGATTAGGCGCTGTTGCAACGACCTTTATAACCGGTGTTTTAATGGTCCGCAAAGGGTTGGCGAAACCGGTAGGTTCTATGACGCAGTATGATAAAATCCGTGTAGGTCGTGGAGAATCTAAGAAATACCTTCATTATGGCGAGATCGTGCCGATGGCTCAATTGAGCGATATCGTTTTCGGTGCATGGGATGTATATCCTGCCAATGCCTATGAATCAGCCATCAATTGTGAAGTGTTGAAGGAAAAGGATATCAATCCGGTGAAAGATGAACTGGAAAAGATTGTCCCGATGAAGGCTGCTTTTGATCATAATTATGCTAAACGTCTGGACGGAAACAATGTGAAGGATTGTGCAACCCGTTGGGATATGGTAGAGCAGTTGCGTCAGGATATCCGTGATTTTAAAGCTGCAAACGGATGTAGCCGTATTGTTGTTTTGTGGGCTGCTTCTACGGAAATCTACGTTCCTGTATGTGAAGAAGTTCATGGAACTCTGGCTGCTTTGGAACAGGCTATGAAGAACGATGACCGCGAACATGTAGCTCCGTCTATGTGTTATGCTTACGCTGCACTGGCAGAAGGTGCGCCGTTTATTATGGGTGCTCCGAATACAACCGTTGATATTCCTGCTATGTGGGAAATGGCTGAAAAGACAAAGATGCCTATTGCAGGAAAAGACTTCAAGACCGGACAGACTCTGGTTAAATCAGGTTTTGCACCGATCATCGGAACTCGTTGTCTGGGTCCTTTCCGGATGGTTCTCAACCAACATTCTGGGTAACCGTGACGGGCTCGTATTGGACGAACCGGCAAACTTCCACACGAAGGAAGTCAGCAAGCTGTCTACTTTAGAGTCAATCCTGGTTCCGGAAAACCAGCCTGATCTGTATACAGACTATTATCATAAAGTACGTATCAACTATTTATCCTCCCCGCAATGACAATAAGGAAGGTTGGGACAATATTGATATTTTCGGTTGGATGGGATATCCTATGCAGATCAAGATCAATTTCTTGTGCCGTGATTCTATCCTTGCAGCTCCTCTTTGCCTGGATTTGGTATTGTTGAGTGACCTGGCTGCCCGTGCCGGACGTTATGGTATCCAGCGTTTCCTGAGCTTCTTCCTGAAGAGCCCGATGCATGATTATACCGCAGACGAAGTTCCGGTAAATCATTTGTTCCAGCAGTATGTAATGCTGAAGAACGTACTTCGTGAAATGGGTGGTTATGAAGCTGACGAGGAAATCGATTAAACCATTGTTTCATTGCGCAAGATTACTTTTTTAATCGGTCAATAATGTTTTTATATCGATAAAAAACACCTTTTGATTCAAGGCGGATGTCAATAAATCCTTTGCAGATGTTTGTTTTCTGCGGGAATATTGACATCCGCTTTTTATTTGTAAATAGGGCTTAAGGTTTCTGTGAAACATCTGTTTTTGTTCCTTTTAGTTTCCTATTATTCATAAAAAAAGGTAAGAATGTTGTTTTTTTTGAACCTTGTATTTGCTAGGTTTGTTCATGCTATGTAACTTTGTCTACATTTCAGTTTTTAATAGACTAGACCAGTTCGATTTTGTATATGGTAAAAAGATTATTCTTGATTTTGATGATATGTCTGGGAGTCGGACAACTTTCGGCACAGATTCGAGGAGTCGTGACTGATGCGGAAACAGGAGACCCTATTCCTTATTTGAATATTTATTATGAGGGAAAAGGTGTAGGAGCCGTAACCAATCTGGATGGTGAGTATTCTATCTCTTATCATGAGGGATGGAATGAACTGACGTTTTCCATGGTGGGCTATAGTACGCAGGTGCTGAAGGTATCTTCGAAAACCCGTACGCTGAACGTAAAGATGAAGGCCGATCTGGTGCTGGACGAAGTGGTGGTAAAGCCCAAGAAGGAGAAATATTCCCGAAAGAACAATCCGGCCGTTATTATGATGGAGAAGGTTATCAATGCCAAGAAAGCGAATGATCTGAGTGTGAACGATTACTATCACTACAACAAGTATCAGAAAATTACGTTTTCGCTGAATGACATTACAACCGATCGCTGAGAGAATCAAATCTGTTTAAGAAATATCCGTTCTTCCGTGACCAGGTAGAGGTGTGTGAAGTAACGGGAAAGAACATTCTTCCCATATCTGTGGACGAAACGGTTTCGGAGAAGCTGTACCGGAAAAATCCTCATGACGAGAAAACGATCATCAAAGGTTGAACTCTTCGGGGGTAAACGAACTTTTCAATACCGGGTGACATGCTGGACTACCGTACTGAAGGAATGTGTTCCAGGATATCAATATCTATCAGGACCGTTTCCGTTTCCTGCAGTATCCTTTTGACAGTCCTGTATCGAAGGCTGGTATCGGTTTCTATAAGTATTATATTATGGATACGGTTTATGTGGATCGTGACCAGTGCTTCCATCTGTCTTTCGTGCCGAACAATTCGCAGGACTTTGGTTTCACCGGACACCTTTATATCCTTGCCGATTCTACATTCCGCGTGAAGAAATGTGTGATGAATCTTCCCAAGAAGAGTGATATCAACTTCGTGGACCACATGATCATTGAGCAGAAGTTTGGAGAACTTCCTTCCGGTGAATGGGTACTGGAAGAAGATGATATGCTTTGCGAATTGTCTTATCTGAAAAAGCTGCTGGGCTCTTTCCAGGTAAGAAGAACAACCCGTTATTCGGATTTCGGTTTCGAAGAAATACCGGCAAGGATCTTTAAGAAAAAGGGCGATGAGATCAAAGATATCAATGCATGATGCGCGATGATTCGTTCTGGAAGGAATATCGTCCTACCGAACTTACGAAATCGGAAGGAAAGATGGATTCTTTCGTAGAGAATCTGAGCAAGATCAAAGGATTCAAGTATATCATTTTTGTAGCCAAAGCGTTTATCGAGAACTTTGTGGAAACAGGAGTGAAGGGGCGTCCCAGCAAGGTAGATATCGGTCCGATCAACACCATGATTTCAAGTAACTACATTGACGGTCTGCGTTTGAGAGCTTCTGCCCAGACAACGGCCAACCTCCATCCGCATCTTTTCTTCCGCGGATATTATGCTTATGGTTTCAAGGATGAGAAGTCGAAATACAAGGGGGAAGTGGAATATTCCTTCAACAAGAAAGAATACCTGCCCCGTGAATATCCGATCAATTCATTGACTGCGTCTTATTCATACGACAATATGTTGCCTTCGGACAAGTTCATGGGAACAGACAAGGATAACGTGTTCACTTCGTTCAAGGTGACTTCCGTAGACCAGTATAACTATGAACGTACGGCCAGCCTGAAATATGAACTGGAACGTGAAACGGGACTCAAGACTACGGTGATGCTGAAATATGCAAACTATGAACCTTGCGGCGAGCTGTTCTACCGGACGATGGCCGGTGAAAGCAGTCTGCAGCAGGCCCTGGCTTCCGGTGAACTGACTGGGAACCGTTGGGTACAGTCTCCTTATAATGTTCACGACTTTTCCGTAGCAGAGGCAACCGTTGCGCTTCGTTATGCTCCGGGAGAGACGTTCATCAATACCAAGCAGCGCCGTCTGCCTGTGAATCTTGATGCGCCGGTATTCACTCTTCAGCATACAGTTGGTTTCAAAGGGATATTGGGAGCTGACTATGCGTTTAATCTGAGTGAGGTAAGTCTCTACAAACGTTTCTGGCTCAGTTCGTGGGGAAATGTGGATGCCTGTCTGAAAGGCGGTATCCAGTGGAACAAGGTTCCGTTCCCCTTGCTGATCATGCCGGCAGCCAACCTGTCGTATATTATTCAGGATCAGACCTTCAACTTGATCAATAACATGGAGTTCCTGAACGACCGTTATGCATCGCTTGATTTGTCATGGAACATGCAGGGAAAACTGTTCAACCGTATTCCTTTGCTGAAGAAACTGAAATGGCGTGAGTTTATCGGTGTGAAATGTCTGTGGGGAACACTGACGGACAAGAACAATCCGTTGCTTCCGCAGAATGCCAACGATCCTACGCTGATGATGTTCCCCGGTCATTATGATGCTGAGGGGTATATCATTCATCCAGTTACGTGATGGATCCCAAGAAGCCTTATGTAGAGATCAGTGCCGGTATTCATAACATTTTCAAGCTGCTTCATGTGGAGTATGTCCGTCGCTTGAATTATAACGAGCTTCCGACAGCAGCAAGTGGGGTATCCGCTTTATGATTCGTACGGTGTTCTAAGTGTTTTTCCTGCCAAAATTGCGGGTACAAAAGAAAGTTTTTGTACTTTTGTCATGTAACAAGGAGAGAGATTTATGGTAAAGCCAGAAATACAAAGTGTGAAGCTCCGGTTTGGCATTATCGGTAACACCGAAGAATTGAACCGGGCCATTGATGTAGCCATGCAGGTGGCACCGACGGATTTGTCCGTACTTGTCACGGGGGAAAGTGGTGTCGGTAAGGAAAGTTTTCCTCAGATTATTCATCAGTTCAGCCGTCGCAAACACGGACCGTACATTGCCGTTAACTGTGGTGCTATTCCGGAAGGAACCATTGATTCCGAGTTGTTCGGCCATGAAAAGGGCGCTTTTACCGGAGCCATCAGCGACCGCAACGGTTATTTTGCCGAAGCCAATGGCGGAACGATCTTTCTGGATGAAGTAGGAGAGCTGCCTTTGTCTACACAGGCCCGTCTGTTGCGTGTGCTTGAAACGGGTGAGTATATTAAGGTGGCTCATCCAAGGTACAGAAGACCGATGTGCGTATTGTGGCGGCAACCAATGTTGATTTTTCTGAAGCCATTGCCGAGGGCCGTTTTCGGGAAGACTTGTATTATCGTCTGAATACGGTTCCTATTAAGGTTCCCCCTCTCCGGGAACGTCCGAACGATATTCCGTTGCTGTTCCGTAAGTTTGCTGCCGATTTCGCAGAGAAGTACCACATGCCGGCCATCCAGTTGAACGACGCAGCCCGTCAGTTGCTTGTCGCTTATTCCTGGCCGGGAAACATTCGTCAGCTGAAGAACATTACGGAACAGATTTCCATCATTGAAACCAATCGGGACATTACTCCGGAAATCCTCCGCAATTATCTGCCGGCCCAGCAGTCGTCGCGTTTGCCCGCCCTTCTGGGAGTGAAGCCTGCGGGTAACGGAAAGAGTTTCGAAAGCGAGCGGGAAATCCTTTATCAGGTATTGTTTGATATGCGGCGTGACGTGACAGAACTGAAAAAGCTGGTACACGATATTATGGCCGAGCGGGGAGGAACTTCCGTGGTTGCCTCACATGAACCGGTACATTATATACAGGAAGCTCCTGTCAAGCTGGTACATGATGCTCCTGTTGTCATGACCTCTGTGCCGTCTGTTACTCCTTTGTCCGAACCGGTCGTAAAACCTGCCGAGGCACAGGAAGTGCAGGATACTGAAGAATATGTGGAAGAAAATCTTTCTCTGGACGATGTAGAGAAGGAAATGATCCGCAAGGCGCTGGAGCGTCATCATGGCAAGCGCAAGAACGCGGCAAATGATCTGAAGATTTCCGAACGTACCCTTTACCGTAAAATAAAAGAATATGGACTTGATTAAAAATACCGTAAAAGAGTGTGGCTGTTTGCTTCTGTGATGATGGTAGCACTGACCGCCTGCACTATATCCTATAAATTTAATGGTTCTTCCATTAACTACGAGAAGACGAAGACAATTTCTTTCGAGAATTTCCCCAACCGTTCGGCTGCTTTTGTCTGGGGACCGATGGAGTCTATGTTTAATACCGCCTTGCAGGATATTTTCATGCAGCAGACCCGTCTGAAGCAGGTCCGTCAGGGTGGTGACCTGGAATTGTCGGGAGAGATTACGAACTATGATGCCATCAACAAAGGTATCGGTTCGGACGGTTATTCTACGATGGCAGAACTTCGGATGACGGTAAACGTAAGATTTGTCAATAATGCAAACCATGCCGAGGACTTTGATAATCGTCAGTTCTCAGCCAGCCGTGAATATGATGCCAGCCAGCAGCTTTCTGCCGTGCAGGAAGAACTGGTCAATCAGATGATCGACGAGATTGTTGAGCAGATATTCAATGCGACCGTAGCAAACTGGTAAGCCATGACAGAACAGCATTTGCAAGAATGGATCAAGCATCCGGAACATCTGAATGAGGAGAGCCTGCAGGAACTGAAAGAGCTTGTGGGACGCTATCCCTATTTTCAGACGGCCCGGGTTCTTTACCTGAAGAATCTGTTTGTTCTGAAGGATCCTCCTTCCAGGAAGAACTTCGCCGGAGTGCAATTTATATAGCCGATCTCAGCCTGTTGTTCTATTTCATCGAAGGTGAACGTTTTACTATTCGCAAGCATGCCCCGCAGGAAACACGGAGCGGGCAGGGAGAAAGCGACCGGACTCTGGATCTGATAGACCGTTTCCTGGCAGAATTGCCGGAAGAGCCAGCACAGGAACTGCCTCTTCCTGCTGAGGTGAGTGTGGATTATACTTCTATTCTGCTAGACCGGATGACTGAGGGGGATGAGGAAGTGGCTGCCGTTCCTTTGAAAGGACAACATTTGATTGACCGTTTCATTGCCAAGGAAGCAGAAGCGGAAGTACATCCCGTGGATGAAGAACTTCCGGAACAGCCGGATGAGTTGCCGGCAGAACCGCTTGCAGGGCAGGAGGAAACTGAAGAGCCGGCAGAAGAACCGGAAACTGTAGCTGCGTCTGTGTCAGAACCAGCCGGAGAAGGAATGGGAGAGGAAGAAAATCCGGAAGAAGATCCCGAGGAAAGTTACTTTACGGAAACTTTGGCCAAAATTTACGTGAAACAGCAACGTTACGACAAGGCACTGGAAATTATTCGGAAATTAAATTTGAAATATCCCAAAAAAAATGCTTACTTTGCAGACCAAATCAGATTTTTGGAGAAATTGATTATTAACGCTAAATCAAAATAAAAGAAGATGTATTTATTATTTGTTGTATTAATG
>ENA-OQHA01000367-OQHA01000367.1-human-gut-metagenome-genome-assembly--contig:-NODE-367-length-23220-cov-3.853549_pt1 | contig 23220 bp, 30 predicted proteins | sample MGYA00242558_ERZ504707 | MGnify/ENA primary metagenome ERZ504707 (study PRJEB26092, sample SAMD00036197) | human gut metagenome | host: Homo sapiens | study: EMG produced TPA metagenomics assembly of...
TGGAACCAATATAGGTCGCTTTGTCGAGCTGTAACGGTTTTGGTGATTTTTTTCTTTTTGAAAATATGAATAAAGTGTTAATGGAATAGTGCGAAAAAACCGAAAAAAGGGGAATCCATGCTGATTTTAGAGGACTCGATAAAAAGATATAATAACTAACGTGAAGACAACGTGGCCACAGTTGAAACACAAAACAATTCAAATTTGAGAGGAGATTTACTATGAAAAACAATATGGACTACTTCAAGACTATGAACGAGAAAGATCTTGACCTTACAAAAACCGCTGTTGACTGGACGGATAAAGCCTTTAGAGGCAACGGTGACTGCGCAGCGATTGCAAGAACAACGGGTAAAACTTGTAAAGTTGTATTGCGCGATGGCGAAGACACGTCGTTTCTTGAAGGTATCCATATAAAGCGGACGATTTGCAGACGGTTTTGCCGAAAAATGCAAAACTTGAAGAGGGAACGCTTGTGGTTGTAACATTCACAGATACACCGGAAGACGTTTTCGACAAGTGGATTATCGAGAGCAGCATTGAACTGAAACCGTTGGAGGAGACAGATGAAGAAGGCACGCACAGCATCAAGATTATGATGCCAGCGTGCGAAGTTACTATAACTGCGATGGCAAATCCAGTTGCTCCAGAGCAGCCAGATAATCCCGGAGATGGAAGCAGCGCAGGTGGAGCAGCAGCGGTGATTGGAGGTGTAGTGATTGCAGGTGTTGTAATTGGCGCAGGCATAGTGGCTGCAAATCACTATATCACTACAAACCTACCCAAAGGATTTGATCTTCCAACAACACGCCAACAGCTGGCAGTAGTTCTGTGGAACATGGCAGGAAAACCAGAAGTGACTCCTGCGAAAAACTATACAGACGTTGAAAATGTTGAAGCTCAGAAAGCGGTACATTGGGTCGTTGAAAATCAACTGATGGAGCCGGAAAGCGAGAATGTGTTTGGTGCACAGAAATCGGTTGGCAAACTGAAGATTCTCCAGTTGATGATAAAACAAACAACCTGATGCAGGCAAAAGTTCAATGATCTGAAATAGTATAATTAAGTTGCCAAAGCTCTGTTCTCTTATAGTAGGGAACAGAGGCCTTTGTGTTTTTTCTGTCTTGCTCTGCATAAATGCAGTAAACATGGCAGCGGTGCGATGGCTGCTCTGGAGAAATTCAAGTATCGAGCAATCACAGAGATAACGAATAATCTCAAAATATCCTAGGCACACGCTATCGGGAACTGAAGTGCTTTATGGGCAATGAAACTTTCATAAAAGCAAAATTAGGAAGAAATTTTCTGAAACGCTGGAATAAAAACCGAAAATAGGCTATAATAATAGCAGGAAGGAGTTGAAAGAATGCTTTGCCAGTTTTCTTTTCAGAATTTTAAGTCTTATAAGGATGAAACTACATTCGATTTCCGCGCAATGGCGATTCCAGAGTTTCAGGATGCCTTGATTCGGCGGGAGAAAGCGGAAGATTTGCTTCCAGTTAGCGCGGTCTATGGCCCTAATGGTGGCGGCAAGACAAATCTGCTTCAGGCATTCTTTTGCCTGATTAACCTTGTTGTAAAGCCGATCCATGCATTGGAGAAGAACCGACAGCGATGATCTTCCAGCAGGGCAGCAGTGTGGCTCCCTTTATGCTGGATGAAAGCTCTGCAAATGAACCTACGATTTTTCAGGTGTTCTTCCGTGTCGGCGAGAAGGAGTACCAGTATTACATTTCACTCAAGGAAGAAATTGTTTTGAGTCTCTGCTGTGGCGCACTCTTGGGGGCAAGAAGACGGGTCTGATTTTGAGCGAGATGGTCAGAAGATTGAATTGGGTGCGAGTATCAGTAAGGCGAGCATCAATCTGGATGTCAACCCGAAGATGCCGTATCTTTCTTTTTTGGCGATCAATTACAATATCCCTGTGATTGCAGAAGTGCAAATTGGTTTGAATCCTGTATTACGCAGAGCTATGCGAACCCCAGAGCGGAAAATATTGTGCTGGTGTCCAAGAATGAAGCAACCAAGGAAAGCCTGATTCATGCACTGAATGATGTAGGCATTGATTTGTCCGGCTATCGCTATGATGAGGACAGCAAGCATTTGTTTACGCAAAGAACGATCAACGGCAAGGTCTACGAGCTTCCCTTTGAAGCAGAGTCGGATGGAACTAAGAAAATGATTGCAGCCTTGCCGGTTCTGATGGTAGCATTGCAGGAAGGACGCACAGTGGTTGTGGACGAGCTGGATGCCAAGCTGCATCCGAAGCTGCTTCGGTATGTGATTCAGATGTTCAAGAACCCGGAACTGAACAAGAAGGGCGCACAGCTGCTGTTCAGTTCTCACGACCTGACCACGATGAAGAATACCGTTTTCCGCCGCGATGAAATTTGGTTTGCCGCGATGAATGACAATCATGAGAGCGAGATTTATTCGCTTTACGAATTCCGGCAGGAGGACAATACTCGCGTCAAGAGCACAGCGGCCTTTGACAAGCAGTATCTGGAAGGCCGATATGGTGCAGACCCCTATCTTTCCAATATGCTGACAGGGAGGGATTGGGCATGAGTCTGAAACCTCCAAAGAAAAGTGACCTTGCGAAAAGCTGGATGAAGGATCGCCGCGATAAAGCGAGGATGATTCAGCCGGAATACCACTTGATTGCATCTGAAGGTACAGAAACCGAGCCGCAGTATTTTGGCGCAATTCAACGGATTATCAATTCTAAATACCGTGATAGAATCCAGCTAAAGGTAGAGGGCATTGGCGACAATACGGTGAATTTGTTGATGAAAGCTCGTCAATACGTTCAGAATAACGGCATTGTGTTTAAGCACGTCTGGATTGTCTATGACACAGATGATTTTCCGGCAGAAAATATCGACATGGTAGCACAGCTGTGCGAAGAATACAGTGCACAAGGTGAGACGATTTACCATGCTGTATGGTCGAACCAGTGCGTAGAACTGTGGTATTTGCTGCATTTTATGTATATGGATACTGATATTGACAGATCTCGTTACTGGCCGAAGCTGAGCGATTGGCTGAAAAACATTGGTGCAGGGAGTTACGAGAAGAACCGCCCGGATATGTATGAAGTGCTGCGACCTTACATGGACATTGCGATTGCCAATGCAAAGCGATTGGACAAGCAAAACGAAGGACGGAAGCCGTCTGAATCAGCACCCGGAACAAAAGTTTACGAACTGGTTGAGATGCTGAAGCCGTATTTGAAGTAGCTTTGTAATATGGCATTGAGTGATGCCACATGAATAAAAGCCCCGAAACTTATTTGAGTTTCGGGGCTTTATGTAAAAAAACTATGAGTGATTGCTTGCGACAACAGCAGAAAATTGCGATTCTGAAAGGTAAGGCGTTACTTGATATAAATCGATGTTTCTTCCGAACTTCTGTTGTAATTTGGATTTCAAGACGCCTGCAATAGTTTTTCCATAGGCATAAACGCGCTTGTTTTCATCGTATTTGCTCTGGGCAATCGTTATGAAACTACCATCACTCTTGTTTTTATTTAAACTTAGTCGATGCGTAAAAAATTTATTTTTGGATTTTTCATCCTGCTCGTTAATAGAGGAAAGCAAGAACTCTTGTGCTTCTGAAATTGTTAAAGGAAGACTTAAACGATTGCAAATTTCACACACGTGATTTTCATCGCAATAATACATTTCAACATCGTTGAATTTTGAAATAACACAAGTGACTCGAGAATCGAATTCGATAGCTCTTTTAGTTTCGGAACCTCATCATCATATAATCCGTCACGATCACGATAGACAATAATCCTTAAGTCTGGATTGATATCTAATAAGAACTGAGCAAACATTTTTGCGGAGTCAATCTTGGTTACACTGTTATATGAATAAATCTGAAATTCATCTCGCGCATATCCTGATGCTTCTAATATTCCTCGTAAATATTTATGACTGGTTTCTGATGAGTCTTCAGTAAGGATAATGTACTTCAAGTCTCCGTTTCGAATATGATCATATTCATCTAAAGCACCCAATTCCAAAAGTCCGATATAGTGATTATACTCGGAATTAGAAACAGTTCCGTTCTTTACCAAGAAAAATTTGGCATCTTCTTGAAGAGCAGCCATCAGATGCCGTGAGTGAGTAGAAATAAGGACGGTAGTTTGTGTTTTATCAGAGATAGAACCAGAAGTGTTGCAAGAGCGCGTTGATTGTCGGGGTGCAGATGAGAATCGGGTTCATCAAGAAGAAGCAGGGCGGGTTTGAAATAATTAACATATGCAGCAATTTGTGTTGCTTGAAGAACGCCCGTTCCTGCGAGATCAATAGGCAATAGTGGCGCAGAAGATGTTAGTCTGAATTTTATATCAATAAAACCATCGACCTCAGGTCTAGCGTTGATTTCAAATTCGATTTCTGGAAAAATAACTTTTATATCGGTTAAAAATCTACACCAGCCTTCATGGTCTTGACTCAGAAGATTGATAACATTGCGAAACACCGTATTGGAGTCACCTTTAGCCGCGATTCGGCGGACAACACCGACGGTTCGAATTTCTTCCTCAAAAGGAATTCCTGCAAGACCAGGGACATACATACAAAAAGGAGCCTCGAGGGATGCAAGCTTTTGACCTACATTTGCACCCTCAAAGCGAGCAGCAATATTTTTATTTCTGCCTTTTCGAAAAGTTGCAGTAGCAATATCACCGGAATCTTCTAAAAAAGAAACTGCAATGCCTAAATCTGAGTCTTCTTTAAGAACACCGCCTTGGGCGAGTGTATAAGGATCTTTTACAGGAGAGTATACTAATTGATCCGGATAGACAGAAGTTGCCCATACTCCATTTTTATCAAACTTTACATTTTGCGAATAGGTCTTAGCGGTTTGAGCAACAGATGTTGCAAATTGAAGAGCTTGAAGGACACTGCTTTTCCCAGCATTGTTAGTACCGACAAGAACATTTATTTTGCTTAAATCAAGGGTGGCGCTACTGATTGACTTGAAACGCTCAATTTTGACTTGCTTAACCATGTAGAAACCTCAGTTATGGTAGAAAGTAAATTTAACTGCAATTCTATAGGTATTCTACATCAAATACGGGGCCTTTGGCAAGAACAATGGAGAAATATAAGAGAATCTAGCACATTCGAAATGAAAATTCAAGCTGATTTGAACGCTCTGTAATTTTGGCACCCGCCCAGGCTGCGATTAAGTCTCCCCGGAAATAAAATCTGATAGGACAAAGAAGAAAAAAGCTCTTGGCTTCTGTAATGGAGGCCAAGAGCTTTTTTGCATCTTGTTTTGTAAGCGGAAAGAGGTTCCAATAATAGAAAAGAAAGCGTACATCGGTCGAATAAGGTGGTGGATTTATGAATGGTTTAAAGTTAAAAGAAGAAGTATTTATGCACAAAAAATGATCGATAAAATTGTAAAAAAGGCGAATGGAATCTCTATGAATTTTATGTTAACATCTTATTACAACACGTGATTCCTCGGAAGCGTCAGTTGTACTTGTGAACAAAGGATAGTGCTCGGTAGAGTGTCTATACCTGCAGGTATAATTATGACTGCAGTCCGAGGCTTTTTCTTTATCCGAAACGGAGAGGGTGGGTGTTATGCGAATTGTTCGGAAAATCAATAACAGTGCCGCTGTTGCTCAGGACTCCCGCGGGAAGGAACTGATCGTGATTGGTAAGGGCATCGGGTTTCCGGCGGTTCCATACGAACTGACGGATATGTCGCGGATAGACCGCACGTTTTACGATATCGACCCGCGTTATTTTGAGATGATCAGTACTCTTCCGCAGGAGATTCTTCTGGCGAGTGCCGACATTACAGAAGATGCGCAGGTCGTACTGAATACGACCCTTAACTCTAACCTGCCGCTGACACTGGCCGACCACCTGAACTTTGCGGTGGAGCGCTTTCGCAGCGGGTTGAACCTGACGATCCCCATTGCCTATGATATCCGTCATCTGTACCCCAATGAGTTTGATCTGGGCGTAAAAGCATTGGATATCCTGAAGGAATACACGGGGGTCTCACTTCCGGATTCCGAAGCGGTCAGCATTGCAATGCATTTGATCAATGCTGAAATCGAAAACAGCGAGATCCATTCCCTCGTAAAGGCGTTGGAGATTCAGGAAGGCGTGGAGTCCATTGTGGAGCGGGAAATGAACCTGAAACTGGATAAGGACAGCTACAGTTACTATCGGTTCACGATGCATATCCGCTATCTCATCCAACGGCTGATGAGCGGTACTCAGAGCGAAACGGGGAGTGGCAGCATGGTAAAGATGCTGGCCAATGATTACCCTAAAACATATATCTGTGCTAAAAAGATTGCGGCTTTCTTGCAAAAGCAGGAGAATTGGTGCTGTAATGATGAGGAGCTTCTCTATTTGATGTTGCATATCAACCGCGTCTGCCAGAAAAATATATAAACAGCTTCCGTTGCTTGGAGCGGCACTCGCCATTTGCGGGACGTGATCCGGGAACAGAGCGCATCCGACCTGAAAACGCTTGCGTTTTCAGGTAGTTTGAAGGCGCTTTGTGCCCGGATCTTTTATTACATATTGAATGAATAGCGGTGCAGGGCCCGCATCGTTTTTCAGATAAAAAATCAGGAGGATTAGCCATGAAACAGGATGCATTCTTTCAAACTATCATACATCACATCGGTGGTGAAGGCAATGTTGCACGAAAACGTTTTGACGGAGAGCACCTGTATGTCACTGTGAAAGACAGCGGTATGGCAGATCTAGAAGAACTGAACCGTTTGGATGGGGTTTCCGGTACGGAACTGAACCGGAACATTCTGTCCGTTACCATCCAGGAAGATTTTTTGGAGGATGTTACAATGGCAAAAGATTTCAAACAGCTGGCGCAGAATATCATGACGTTGGCTGGAGCAAAGGAAAATGTTACTTCCGTATTTCACTGCATGACCCGTCTGCGCATGACGGTCAAGGACGTCAAGAAGGTAGACCAGAAAGCTATCAATGATCTGGACGGTGTGTTGGGCGTCACCTATCAGGGCGGTCAGCTGCAGGTCATCATCGGCAAGGATCTGCTGAAGGTTTATGAAGAGGTGCTGAAGCTGGGCTACAGCGATGGCGGCGCTGTGGACGAAAAACTGGACGGTGACCTGAAAGGCGAAAAGATTTCGGTTGGGCAGGCAGTGATTGGTTACATTTCCGCTGCCGTACAGCCTATGGTTCCGGCACTGATCGGCGGCGGTATGATCAAGGTGTTCCTGCTGCTGATCTCCAAGGTTTATGCTCCCTTTGCGGACAGTTCTACTTATACGCTGCTGAGCATCGTGGGCAATGCGGTATTTTATTTCATGCCCATTTTGGTCGCTTATGGAGCGGCCAAGAAACTGGGTGCGACCCCCACGTATTCCATGGTCGTGGCCGGTGCACTGGTCGCTCCTGAATGGACGGCTATTGTAAGTGCTGGCAATCCAGTCACCATGTTTGGTATCAATGTTGCCCTGAAAGGATACGGCAGTTCTCTGCTTCCTGCGCTGCTGCTGGCAATCGTTGCGTATTATGTGGAAAATTCCTGAACAAAGTGATCCCCGGCGTGTTCAAGCCTATCTTTGTCGGTACGTTGACAATGGCCGCCACCTATGCCGTCTCGATCCTTGCACTGGCGCCTCTGGGTCAGCTGGCAGGTACCTATGTCACCGCCGCGATCCTGTGGTTGTATAACATTGCAGGCCCCATCACGGTTGCTCTGTTTACGGCTCTGTTCCCCTATATGGTCATGACCGGTATGCACATGACCTTGGGAGCTCCCATGATCCAGCTGCTGTCGGAAACTGGTTTTGATCCCCTGTTCCGCCCCGGTATGCTGCTGTCCAACATGGCAGAAGGCGGCGCTTCTCTGGGTATCGCTATCAAGGCAAAGGACAAGGCAATCAAATCCGAAGCACTGTCCGTTGCAGTGGGCTGCATCTTTGCTAGTGTGACCGAGCCGGCCATTTACGGTTTTAACCTGCCGCTGAAGAAACCTATGTGGGCTGTTTCCCTCGGCGGCGCCATCGGTGGTGTCGTGGCCGCTCTGCTGGGTGCCCATAACTACGAGTATGGTTCTTCTTCCCTGTTTGCCCTGCCGATCTTTGAGGATACCATCGTGGCTATGGTTATTGCAATCATCGTGACGATCGTAGCATCCTGTGTACTTACGATTTTCTTTGGCTTTGACGAGGAAATCTTGAAGAAACACTGATCTCAAAATTTTGTTCGCCCCGGGGAGCGCATGCGTCCCGGGGCGTTGGAGGTATTATGAAACTTAAGTCCAATTTTTTGTGGGGTGGAGCACTTGCGGCTAACCAGTGCGAGGGTGCCTGGCAGGAAGACGGCAGGCTGCCTGCGTCTGCTGACTTTCTGCCGGATGCAGCCCACGGCAGATGGAATGCCATGCTGCATCCGGGAAACATTCTGGAAACGCGGTACGATTATTATCCTAGTCGGGAAGCAATTGATTTTTATCATCGATACAAAGAGGATATCCGCCTTCTTGCAGAGAGCGGGATCAAGGCGCTGCGTTTGTCCATTTCATGGACGCGGATCTATCCGACCGGGGAAGAGAACGCCCCGAACGAAGATGGCCTGCGTTTTTACGAGGAACTGTTTACGGAGTGTTGTAGGTACGGGATAGAGCCGGTGGTCACCCTGTGCCACTTTGATGTGCCGGAAGCCTGATCCGGAAATATGGTGCCTGGGCAGACCGCAGGCTGATTGCACTGTATGGAAAATATGCTGCCACCGTGTTTGACCGCTACCGGAATCTGGTAAAATACTGGATGACCTTCAATGAGATCAACATGATCACCCACATCCCTTATCTGGGCGGTGGCCTGCTGGTGGACAAGGACGACCCGGAGTTCAACCAGATCGTGTACAATGCCGCGCATAACCAGCTGGTGGCAAGTGCCTGCGCGGTGCGGATCGGTAAAAAAATCAATCCGAATTTCCAAATTGGATGCATGATGGCGGCCGGAAGCTTTTATCCCTATTCCTGTAACCCCAATGATGTGATGGAAGCACGTATCAGTAACAACAAAAATTACATTTTTCCGGATGTCCAATTGAACGGCTGTTACTCCGGATTCGCCCGGAATTACTTTGCAAAATTGGGCATCACGCTGGACGAACAGCCGGGTGATGACGAACTTCTGGCTCAGAACACCTGCGATTTTCTGGGATTCAGTTACTATTCCTCCAGGCTGATCTCCACGGATCCGGAGCATCTGAAAAATGTGGCGGATGGCAACGCCATTACTACCCTGCGCAACCCGTATCTGCAGATCACGAAATGGGGACGTCAGATCGACCCGGTCGGCCTGCGCGTGACCATGAATGATCTGTATGATCGCTATCACAAGCCGTTGTTCATTGTGGAAAACGGTTTGGGCGTGGAGGATACTCTGGAAGTGGACGGTTCCGTCCATGACCCCTACCGGGTGGAGTATCTCGATGCTCATATCACCCAGATGAAAAAAGCCGTTCTGGAGGACGGCATTCCCTGCATGGGATATCTGGTCTGGGGCATCATCGATCTGGTCAGCGCGGGCGGCGGTGAAATGGATAAGCGGTACGGACTGGTCTATGTAAATAAACATAACGACGGCACCGGAGACCTCGCCCGCTACAAAAAAGATTCTTTTGGTTGGTATGCACAGAAGATTCGGGAAGAGTGCTATGAATAAAGCGTATAAGCAGTATTTTGATCTGATATTTGGCTCTACACTACTGACTCTGGGTATCTACCTGTTTGTCACCCCCAATGGTATCAACTTTGGCGGTGTGATTGGCCTGGCTCAGATTATAGAGATTTTTCTGCGTAGGTTCATTGCAATCCGCAGTGATGCAAACCTTGTTGGCATGATCAATTTACTCATCAATGTACCGCTGTTCCTGATAGGATACCGGGTCATGAGCCGCAGGTTCTGCATCAAAACCATGCTCTCGGTAGCAGTGCAGACGTTGCTTCTCTCAGTACTTCCGCCGCTCAAAGCACCCCTTGTGGAGGATGTGCTGCTAAACTGTATCTTCGGCGCTATTCTCTGTGGTGTAGGTGTCGGCTATGCGCTGCGGGGCAGTGGGTGCTGTGGCGGCATGGACATTGCATGCATGTGTCTGGTAAAGAAATACCCGGATTTTAAAAGCGGACGGCTTTCTATTTATGTCAATGCGGTTCTCTTTTCGGTCTGCCTATTCCTTTTTGATTTGGAAACTACGATGTACTCCATCATCTTTGTGGCAATTCTGTATACGGTGGCAGATAGGTTTCACGATCAGAACATCAATGTGGCGGCCCTGATATTTACGGATGTTTCCACTGTGCAGACTGAAATCCTGCAGAAGATGGGACGCGGCGTCACCTTCTGGAACGGATACGGTGCGTACACCAACCACCCTAAGAAGATCCTTTTCTGTGCCGTGAACAAGTATGAAATCGGGGAGCTGCAGGAAATTATTCACGAGCAAGATCCCAGTGCCTTCGTCACATTCTTTGTAGGTCCTCTGGTCCATGGCGGATTTGAAAAAAGGCTATGAGATTGAGGGTAATCGCATAGAACAAATGAAGCGAGGAACGCTCTGTAATTTTGGCACCTGCCCAGGCTGCTATCAAAAATCCCCGCAAGTGATTGCGTAAGGGCTTAAAAAAGCACCAATAAAATAAACGAACCGCCCCGGTTTCCGCAATGGAAGCCGGGGCGGTTTTTTATACAAAAAAGAAATCGTTTTTTTGTAGCTTTGATGAATTGGCGCAGAGTCATTGACAGCAGAAGGCAGAAGCGTATCTTTGAAACAGAAAACGGAACCGGGCTATAAATAGCATGTTTCTTTACCTTGCGAGGACACTTTCGTTTTGATGAGGCACGACCCGGTGTGCCGCTTTTTTCATTTGCGGAGATAAAATACAAAAAGTACGGATTATAGTACACATTATCTGTTATGCTCGGTACATGGAAGGCACACACCGGAAAAGGAGCAAAAATGCGAAGGACGTTGAATAAAACAAGGTTTTTGGCCGGTAAAACGGACCCAGAAAATACCAGCCTGTGGCTGCCGCTCTGGATGCATCTGTGGGATACGGCGGGCATCATGGAGCGGCTAGTCCGGCAGTGGCTCCCCGAAAGCGTAAAACGGGCCATGGGCTTTGAGTGCGAGGAAGCGTTGCTCGCGCATGCCCGGTTTTTGGGTGGAATCCATGATATAGGCAAGGCTACGGTAGCCTTTCAGGCAAATATCCTGCGCACCCTGCCGGAGGCGCGGCAGCGGCTGGAAACGTTGACGCCGCTGGACTGTCCTGAACAGAACCGCCGGGAGTCGCCGCATGCCCGGGCGGGCGAGGCAGTCCTGCTGTGGGATGACTGCCCCGGCGGGATCGCCTCCATTGTGGGGGCGCACCACGGCAAGCCACAGAGCTGCGCGGCGGTCGATGATCAGTTAGAGGGTTGGGAGAGCAACTACTACCCCAAGGGACAGAAAAAGGTCTGGGAGGACTTCTGGACAGAACTGCTCATGACTGTTTTGCAGGACTGTGGCTTTGACGACACAGCGGAGTTGGATGATCTGAATCCGCAGGAGGAAGTGCTTCTGACCGGGCTTCTGATCATGGCAGACTGGATCGCCAGCAATACGGAATACTTTCCCTTGATCCCGGTAGAGGAGTTGGGCAGCATGGAGGATTACCCGGCGCGGGTGGACAGGGCTTGGGAAAAGCTGGCGCTGCCCTTCCCTTGGGAGGCACAGCCGGGCATCGCAGACCCGCAGGAGTTTGCGGTGCGGTTCGGCTTTGCGCCCAATGCGGTGCAGAGGGCTGTTCTGGAGGCTGTGGATACCGCAGCGGAACCGGGCATCCTGATTTTGGAAGCACAGATGGGCGTGGGTAAAACCGAGGCGGCGCTGGCCGCTGCGGAGGTCATGGCCAGCCGGTTTGGGCTGGGTGGTGTCTTTTTCGGGCTGCCCACACAGGCCACGGCAAACGGCATCTTTCCCCGGCTGCTTGGCTGGGCAGACACACAGTCTGAGGAGACGCTGCCGCAGGCTATAAAGCTGGCACACGGCATGGCAGAACTGAACGAGTGCTATCTGCGGCTGCAGGGGCGCGGGGTGCAGTTGGAGGAGGACGCGCAGGAAGCGCATCAGGTGCAGGTACACCAGTGGTTTCGGGGAAACAAGCAGGCACTGCTGGCAAACTTTGTGATTGGCACAGTGGATCAGTTGCTGCTGGCGGCACTTGCCCAGAAGCACGTTATGCTGCGGCATCTGGGGCTTGCGGGCAAGGTGGTCATTATTGACGAGTGCCACGCCTACGATACCTACATGAACTGCTATCTGGACCGCGCACTGGAATGGCTGGGCTGGTACAAGGTGCCGGTCATCCTGCTGTCAGCCACTCTGCCTGCCCGGCGGCGCGCGGAACTGGTCGAGGCTTACCAGCAGAAAAAGGCTGTCCCGGACGCCCCATGGAAAACCAGCTGCGGCTATCCGCTGCTGACATGGACGGACGGCGCAGAGGTAAAGCAGACGGCCATCCCACCAGACGCACCCGGTAAAACGGTGCAGCTGACCACGCTCACAGAGCCGGAGCTGCCCGCGCTGCTGCGCCGGAAGCTGGCAGAGGGCGGCTGCGCGGGAGTGATCGTCAACACGGTCAAAAAAGCGCAGAAGATCGCGCAGCTGCTGCGGGAAAGCCTGCCGGACAAAGAGGTGCAGCTGTTCCATGCGCAGTTCCTGATGCCGGACCGCGCAGCGCGGGAAAACCAGCTGATGGCACGCATTGGCAAGGGCTCTGCACCGGAGCGCCGGAACGACCTGATCGTGGTGGGCACGCAGGTAATGGAGCAGTCGCTGGACATTGATCTGGATGTTCTTGTTACAGAGCTTTGCCCCATGGATCTGCTGTTGCAGCGCATCGGACGGTTGCACCGTCACCGCCGCAGCCGCCCCGCCCCATTGCAGCAGGCCTGCTGCGCGGTGCTGGACACCGGGGAAGATGCCTTTGATGCGGGCAGCGAGGCGGTATATGGACAGTGGTTGCTCTGGCGCACCCGGAAGTTTCTGCCCCGGAGCATCCGCTGCCGGAGGAAATCTCTCCGCTGGTGCAGCAGGTCTACGGCTGGGAGCGGGAAGCTCCCGGTGGAGCGCAGGGGGAGAAATGCGCTGCGTATATGAGCAGACGCAGGAGAAAAGAAAGCGCGCGCCGAGGTGTACCTTGTGCCGCAGCCGGAAACGCACCGGCTGGCGCAGTTGAATACGCTGGACGACTGGATGCAGAACGAGGGTGCCCGCTCCGACCCGGCGGCGCGGGCAGCAGTGCGGGACGGCGACCCCTCGGTAGAGGTGCTTGTAATGCAGTGTCGGGCAGACGGCAGCATCCACTTTCTGCCGTGGCAGGAGGGTGGCAGCGCCGTAGCTGCTGACAGCCCGCCCCCGCCGGAAACGGCACTGAAGATTGCCCGGCAGAAGCTGCGTCTCCCGGCGGTGTTCGGCAAAGCGTGGAAGGTGGATAGGGTCATCCGGGAGTTGGAAGCGGATAACCGCAGCCGCCTTGCGGCGTGGCAGCTGTCGCCGCTGCTGCACGGAGAACTGATCCTGCTGCTGGATGAAAACCTGACTGCCCGGCTTGCGGGCATGGAACTTTGTTATGACCGTGAAAACGGCCTGACCTACCAAAAGGAGGAAACGGATGAAGGAGATTGAATTCAACCTGCTGACCGAACCGTGGATACGGGTGCGGCTGCGGGACAACACGGTGCGGGAGGTGTCCCTGACCGAGGCGCTGGTGTCGGCGCAGGATTATGTGGACCTTGCGGGCGAGATGCCCACCCAGAACGCCGCCGTGCTGCGGCTGTTGCTGGCGGTGCTGTTCACCGTGTTCTCCCGGGTGGATGCAAAGGGGAAACCCCAACCGCTGGCACAGAGCGATGATGCACTGGAGCGCTGGAGCGAGCTGTGGCAGCTTGGGCGTTTCCCGGCAGAGCCTGTCCGGGACTATCTGGAGCAGTGGAAGGACCGCTTCTGGCTGTTTCACCCGACACACCCCTTCTGGCAGGTGCCGACCCTTAGCAATGGCATTGCGTTTGACGGAAAAAAGTTGAACGGGGAACGAGCGGAAAGCGGTAATAAAACGCCGCTATTTCAGAACATTTCAAAAGCAGAATGTGCGGTACTCACCTATGCACAGGCAGCTCGATGGCTGATTTATCAAAATGGATACGATGAACGCGGCGGCCGCCCGAAGGCTGGCAATAAGCCAAGGCATGGTGTTGGTTGGCTGGGGCAGATTGGGTTTGTGGCTGTTAAGGGGAAAATCTGTACGAAACGCTGCTGCGGAATATGGCGTTTTCGACAGAGCAGGATGCTCTACAGGAAAAGCAACTGCCTTGCTGGGAGCGGGAGCACGCCAGAACGGAACAGAGCGTTGAGATTGTGATGCCGAAAAATCAGGCAGAACTTTTGACCCTGCAATCCAGACGCATTTTGCTGATACGCTCAGAAGAAATGCCCGGTGTAGTCGGGTATGAGGTGTTGGGCGGAGACTATTGGGACAGCGAAAATGCGTTTGGCGAGCAAATGACTCTTTGGCGCAGAACATCGAAGGAAAATGAAAAGGTGACCTATGAACCGCAACAGCATGAGATGGGAAAGCAGCTGTGGCGAGAACTTCCCGCCATGCTAGACCCGGAGGGCCGTAAACCGGGTGTTCTGATATGGAATCAGAAGCTGCAAAGTCTGCGAATCCTGAGCAAAAAAGAACAAATCGTGATTAGTGTGGTCGGAATACGATATGACGATCAGGGAGCATCTGTTAAGGATGTGTATACTGACCAGTTGGAAATGCAACTTGCAACGTTAAACGATCTTGGCCGAAAATGGACGGTGCGTATAAGCCGGGAAGTACAGCGCTGTGAAGAAACTGCCAAAAACATTGGCACACTGTGCGTGGAACTGAAGCTTGCCGGGGGATTGGACTACAATAAAGTGAAAGGGTTCAAGGATAAGCAAAAGGTAACGGAGGACGCCCGTGCACAATTCTACTTTGCAGTGGATCAGCCTTTCCGGCAGTGGCTGCAGGCGATCGACCCGGAGCAGGACGACCCGGATGAGGCAGCGCTGCGCTGGCAGGCGCAGGCGCGAAACATCGCGGAAAAGCTGGGAAAACAGATGGTGATGGAGGCCGGAAATGCCGCCCTGAAGGGACACCGCATTGTGGTGGATAAGGATAAAAAGACCGAGCGCACCATCTGTATACCTCGCCAAAGGCCTATAATCGTTTCCGCACAAGGCTTTGGGAGATCTATCCCAAAACAGAACCATAAAGGGGGAATTGTATGAAAACACAGGACGTCAAACTGTATGCGGCGCAGCAGCTGCACAGGCTTCAGTCTCTGCCGGACAACCAGCGGCGGGCAGAACTGGCAAAGCTGCGTCGGGGCATCGGCCACGCACCCGGCGATCTGCCGGAACTGTGGGGAAGCTTTTTGCTGGAAATGCCGGAAAGCTTTCAGGGCGCAGTGCTCCCTCGGCGGCAGAGTGGGCGGTCTACCTCGCCCTGACCCTGTATGCTATGCATCAGCAGGGGAACGACCGCCTTATGAACTGCCCCGGCAACACGCTGGGGCGTGCGGTGCGGCAGCTGGCAGAGCGGAACAGTGCCGGACAGGACTGGACCGAGGCCAGTGTGCTCCGGCGGTTCAATGCGCTGGCCACCGCAGAAGAAATTACCGAGATCAGCTACCATCTGCGGGGCATGATCCAGCTGTTGAGTGCGGCAAAGGATGGCGGCATCCCGCTGGATTATCCGCAGCTTGCGGCAGACTTGTATGAATTGCAATGCACCGACCCGCGATATGCGCAGACCCCCGCCAATGTTCGTCTACGGTGGGGACAGGACCTGTACCGCGACCCGAAGCCTGCACCGGATGAGAAAGAAAAGGAGAATTGATCATGAATAAGCGCCTGTATGTTGATTTCCACATTTTGCAGACCGTCCCGCCCAGCTGCATCAACCGGGATGATACCGGCAGCCCAAAAACGGCAGTGTACGGCGGTGTGCTCCGCGCCCGGGTATCCTCGCAGGCATGGAAGCATGCCATGCGCGCAGCCTTTGCGGAGAATGCTCAGCTGGACGTGGGCAAGCGCACCAAAAAGGTTGCCGATCTGGTGAAGGAGCAGATCCTTCCACTGGCTCCGGATGCGGATGCGGACAAGCTGGCAAAAAAAGCGCTGGAGAATGCGGGCATCAAGAGCGACGATAAGGGCACCAAGGCACTGTTCTTCATGAGCGCTGCGCAGGCAAAGGCATTGGCAGAGCTGGCTGTGGAGGGCTCTGCGGATAAAAAGCAGTATCGGGATGCCCTGAAAGCAGCGCCCTCGATGGACATGGCGCTGTTTGGCCGCATGGTGGCAGATGAGCTTCTCTGAACTATGACGCCGCTGCGCAGGTGGCACACAGTATCTCCACTCATGCTGTGCAGAACGAGTACGATTACTTTACCGCCGTGGATGACTGTCAAGCAGAGGACAACGCCGGTGCAGGCCATCTGGGCACGGTGGAGTACAACTCCTCCACCCTGTACCGCTATGCCACAGTGAACGTGATGGAGCTGGCCGGGCAGCTGGGTGCAGCGCAGGCCGCGGAAACGGTGCGGGCCTTTGGTGAGGCGTTCCTCTTCTCCATGCCCACCGGCAAGCAGAACACCTTTGTAAACCGCACTCTGCCGGATGCGGTATATGTGACCCTGCGGGAGGATCAGCCGGTGAACCTGTGCGGCGCATTCGAGCGTGCTGTGCCCCGCAGTGCGCAGGGGTATGCCGCGCCTTCCAAGGCGGCACTGGCACAGTATGCGCAGCAGATGTACAGCAGCTTTGCCGAGGCCCCGGCGCAAAGCTTTACCGTGGGCAGCGGGCTGGAGGAACTGGCTCCGGCGCAGACGGCAAAGGCGATGCTGGACGCACTGGAAAGGCTGTCCGGGATGCACTTGCCGGAAATGAGGTGGGGTAATGGCAACGCTGTTGCTTCGGCTGGCAGCGCCTTTACAGGCGTGGGGCGCGGACTCCAAATTTGAGACCCGCAAGACGGGCCGTGAACCCACCAAGAGCGGCGTGATCGGCCTTTTGGCGGCAGCTCTGGGACTGCGGCGGGACGAGCGCGAAGCACTGCTCCGATTGACCGGGCTGCGGTTCGGCGTCCGCGTGGAGCGGGAAGGGCAGCTGCTGGTGGACTACCACACGGCAAAGACGCAGGATGAAAAGACCTCTTATGTGACCTACCGCCATTATTTGCAGGACGCCGTGTTTCTGGCCGGTATTGAAAGCGAGGATGCCGCCCTTTTGCAGCAGCTGCAGCAGGCGCTGCTACACCCGGCGTTTCCGCTGTATCTCGCCGCCGCTGCTGCCCGCCTACCTGCCGCTCTGTCTGGGAGTACGCCCGGGCAGCTTGCAGGAGGTGCTGCAAGCGGAACCGCCGCTGTGTCCGGGACGGCAGAGCCGGATCTTGTTGGACGCCGACCCGCTGGAGCCGGGCACGGCTCCGCAGCGGGATGTGCCGGTGAGCTTTGACCCGCATCATCGGCAGTACGGCTACCGCTCGGTACGGGAGCTTTGGCAGAAAGTGCCGGACAGCCCGGAGACTACAGAGCACGATCGTTCCGGGAATTGTAAAAAGGGGGCGAGAGAATGTATTTATCACGGGTAGAACTAGATCCCACCCGCCGCAGCACCATGGCTGCGCTGTCGGCACCGCAAAAACTGCATGGCGCAGTGGAAAGCGCTTTTGCAGGGGAGCGCCGCCGCAGACTGTGGCGGTTGGATCGTCTGGGAGAGCGGTTGTATCTGCTGCTGCTCAGCGAAGATGCGCCAGAGCTGTCCGGCGTGGTGGAGCAGTTTGGCACCGGAGCGGCTGCGGAGACCCGCAGCTACGACCCGCTTTTGCAGCGGGTGGAGCCGGGCAGCTGCTGGCAGTTTCGGCTGACCGCAAACCCCACCAAAAGCTGCAAAGACCCCCAAAACCACGCAGCGCGGGGAACTGTAGCCGCACATTGCACGACACAGTACCAGAAGCAGTGGCTGTTGGAGCGCGCCGCAAAGCACGGCTTTGCCCTGCGGGAGGAGGAATTTACCGTGACCCGGGTGCAGTGGCAGCACTTTGCCAAGCACGGCACCGGCCGGTGACCCTGTTGGCAGTGACCTATGAGGGCATTTTGCAGGTGACCGATGCAGAGCAGTTCCGGGCACTGCTGTGTCAGGGCATGGGGCGCGGCAAGGCCTATGGCCTTGGACTGATGACCGTTATGCGCGGAGGAAACTGAGATGGACGAGATGCCGGGCATGATCCGGCCGGACCTGCAGGCGCTGCCGCAGGTGAAAGACCGGATGACCTTTCTGTATCTGGAACACTGCACCCTTGGCCGACAGGACGGCGCAATCACCGTTACAGACGAAAAAGGGATCGTTCAGATCCCGGCGGCGGGCATCTCGGTGCTGCTGCTGGGGCCGGGTACACGGGTGACCCACCGTGCCATGGAACTTATGGGTGACACGGGCGTGGGTGCTGTCTGGGTAGGTGAGCACGGTGTGCGGTATTACGCCCATGGCCGTCCCCTGACCACCCACTCGCAGCTGTTGCTGCGGCAGGCAGAGCTTGTCAGCAACACCCGCAAGCACCTGGATGTGGTACGCAAGATGTATCAGCTCCGTTTCCCGGACGAAGATATCTCCCGGCTGACGATGCAGCAGCTGCGGGGACGCGAGGGCAGCCGTGTGCGGCAGGTATACCGCAAAGCTTCCAAGGATACCGGTGTTCCGTGGAGCGGCCGACTGTACCGCCCGGAGGATTTTGCATCGGGAGATGCCGTCAATCAGGCGCTTTCTGCCGGGCACGCCTGTTTGTACGGTCTGGCGCACGCGGTGATCGTGGCATTGGGCTGCGCCCCGGGTCTTGGCTTTGTTCATGTGGGGCACGAGTGCTCCTTTGTGTACGATATTGCCGACCTGTACAAGGCCGAGGTGACCATTCCCATCGCCTTTGAAGTGGCGGCACAGGCTCCGGACGACCTGCCGGCCGTAGTGCGCCGCCGGGTGCGGGATGCCATGGTAGAGCATCATATTTTGGAGCGCATGGTGCACGATATCCGGTATCTGCTCCTGAATGCGGATGAGCGGGAACAGGAGCCGGAAGCTGTTTATCTGTGGGACAACAAAGTGGGCACTGTGGCCAACGGCATCAATTATTTTGAAGAAGAGGGTGATGAAACATCGTAGTTCTCACCATGACGAACTGCCCGCCAAACTGCGCGGGGATCTGTCCAATGGTTGTGCGAGATCAACACGGGCGTTTATGTGGGCAATGTGAGCAGCCGCGTCCGATTCCATCATCGAATATGGAGCGCTGCGGGTCCGGGACGGTGTACCGGTGGAGGAGCTGACAATGCTGGTCTGCGTGGAAGAAAACGTTCCGGCAGAGATCACAGCCCTGACAGGACTCAGCGCTGCGGAATTGCAGCAGGGAACAGAACCACGGGAAGCGCTGAATAGCTTTTTGTTGTTTATTGGCAAAGCCCCACTGGTGGGACATAATATTGCCTTTGATCTGGAGTTTCTGCGCATGACCTGCAAACGATATGGCTTTCCGGCACCGACCAACCGCCAGATCGACCTTGCACAACTTGCCCGCCGAAACCTTACAAGGATCGCAAATTATAAGCTGGTGACGCTGGCACAGCATTTTCAGCTGGCAGAAAAAGTGGAGCATCGCGCCCTGCCGGACTGCCGTCTGATACAACAGGTTTATTGCAAACTGAAGGAAACAGCGGTACAATAGCAACAGGAGGCACGGTGCTACGGGATCTTTTTAGTCTTTTCCCCGCATACGCGGGGGTGATCCCAGGCGAGATCATCATAGAAAACTTAACACTCACTTTTCCCCGCATACGCGGGGTGATCCCATCTGGTGGAAGGTCAGGCCATTTTCTCCGTTCTTTTCCCCGCATACGCGGGGTGATCCCTTTAAGCGTCCCTCTCAGCTTCCGGCTGGCTTCTTTTCCCCGCATACGCGGGGTGATCCCATTCACGAATATCACCGGATGATCGCAACAGCACTTTTCCCCGCATACGCGGGGGTGATCCACGCCGGATCACTAAACTTCAGATTGACCTTGTCTTTTCCCCGCATACGCGGGGGTGATCCTGCGTGCCCGGGCATGCATACGCTGCCGCTGGACTTTTCCCCGCATACGCGGGGCTTACAAAAAAAGAACCACGGGCGCAACGAAAAATGAAATGATATTTCTGGAAAGGAGAACTCTGCAATTTTATCGCCCGCCCAGGCTGCGATCAAGAATCCCCGCAAGTAATGGCGTAAGGGCTTGACCCGACACAAATAAAGCATAACAAACACCCCTCGGTTTCCTGCTGCGGAAGCCGAGGGGTGTTTTGCGTATTAAGGGTGGAACGAATGCGCACTGTGATTTTATTCGGCCTTCAGGCGGAGCAAAGTGCCGGACTTTTCAATGCGGTAAAAACCTGCGCTGCCGTCCACGCCGAACTGCAGCTGCAGCTTGAGCGAAGAGTGCGACAGCGCGCGCACCGAAGGCGCAATCCAGTGCACCAGTGCCAGCAGCAGCGGCAGGGTGACGACCAGCTCAGTGGCATCCTGCAGTGCGGCCCAGCACTTCACAGTAGAGCAGCTGGTCCAGATCGATGCGGGAGATGCCGGTCTTGCAGCGCAGGATCAGGCTGCGCTGGTCGGCGCGGCGGCACTCGGCGATCATCGAATCCGTCAGACGGAAAAAGCTGTCCTCCCAGATGGGCTTGAGCTGGTAGAAGTAGGCACCCACCACATAGGATTCCACTGCAAACTCGGCGGAAGAAGTGAGAAAGATGATCTTGACGACGTTATCGTACTGCCGGATCTCCTTGGCGGCGGTAATGCCGTTTTCGGCCGGCATGATGACATCCAGAAACAGGATATCGTACCGGGTGCCTTTTCGATCTCGGCCAGCAGATCCAGCGGGCTGTGAAAGGCTGTGCACTGGATCTGGACACAGCGCTGGGCGCGATATTTTTCCAGCAGGGCAGAGAGCTGGTCCAGAACTGTTTGGTCATCGTCGCAGAAGGCGATCTGGATCATAACGGGTTTAACACATCCTTTGTTCGCGTCAGCCAGAAATTACAGCTGGGCCTTGCCCATGCAGTAGGTCTGCAGCACATCGTAGTTGTCGTCCAGCACCACAAGGTCGGCATCCTTGCCGATCTGGATGGAACCCTTGCGGTCATCCAGATGCAGGCAGCGCGCCGGGTTGATGGTGCAGGCGTTCAGTGCATAGTTGAAGGGCACCATGGCCTCCTCCACCAGAATGCGCAGGCCCTTGTTGATGTTCAAAGTGGAACCGGCCAGCGTGCCGTTGTCCAGATGGGCACTGCCGTCCGGGTAGATGGTGATATGGTTGCCGCCAAAGATGTACTCGCTGCCAATGGGGGTGCCCTTGGCCATCAGTGCATCCGAGATCATGATGGCGTAATCCGGGCCTTTGCTCATGAAGTAGTTGTTCAGGGCAGCAGGGGTGGAGTGGCAGCCGTCGCAGATGATCTCGCCGTACATGGTGCGGATGCGGTAGGCTGCGCCCACCAGACCGTTGGCGCGGTGGGCGAAGGGGGACATGCCGTTGTACACGTGGGTCATGGAGCGGGCACCGTTGGCATAGGCCATCACGGCCTGCTCATAGGTGGCGGCACTATGGCCGATGCTGACCACCACGCCGTGCCCGGTCAGGTAATGGGTCAGTGCAAACCCTTCGTCGTGTTCCGGTGCAAGGGTCACATAGCGGATGTGGCCGCGTGCTGCCTGCTGGTAGTGCTTGAACTGCTCCACGCTGGGCTTTGCGATGTACTCCGGAGGCTGTGCGCCCTTGTACTTCATATCGAGGTAGGGGCCTTCAAAGTGGATGCCAAGGATCTCGGCACCTTCGTAGCTGCCCTCCATCACGTCGGCCACATTGGCCACGGCGTTGGTCAGCACCTCCACGCTCTGGGTGACGGTTGTGGCCAGAAAGCTGGTCACACCCTCAGAGACGATATGCTTTGCCCAGTAGCGCAGGCCCTCCGGCTTTGCGTCGTTGGTGTCGAACTCGTAGGCACCATGGCAGTGGATATCCATAAAACCGGGCACGATGCGCTTGGAGCCATAGTCCACATCGGCCTGCTTTTCACCATAGGGGAAGATGCCGGTGATCTTGCCCTGCTCCAGCTCGACTGCGGCAGAAATGAACTGGTCGGCGATCCATACTTTTTTGCTCTGGATGATCATATAATCAGCCCTCCGATATCATCATAAAACCTGTATATGCTGCACACGACAGCACAACCATTCTGCAGAAAAGTATAGCATTTTCTGGCGGGAATAACCAGCCTTCGCGCGCCTTTTCAAAAAAATTAAGCTGGAAAATGAAAAAACGATCGCAGCTTGCACAAAGAAACAGCGTAAAATCAGAAACCCAGAACCTTTTTGAGCCGTTTTGGCCGAAAAAAGGTTCCGGGTTTTGTGCATGATCTTTTCAGAGAGCTGTTTTGCAACAGCCCCTTAATATGAAGTAAGCCCTAGGCTTACATCCAAAGCCTGATCCACACGTTTCTGATCTTCCGGCGTGATCTGCCCGGCCCGCTCCCGCAGGCGGTGCTTATCCAGCGTGCGGATCTGCTCCAGCAGCACACGCTGTCCTTGGCAAGGCCGGTATCCGCTGCTCGGATATTGATGTGGGTGGCAGGCGGGCTTTGTCCAGCCGGGATGTAATGGCCGCAGCGATCACGGTAGGGCTGTGCCGGTTGCCGATCTCGTTCTGCACGATCAGTACCGGGCGCACGCCGCCCTGCTCCGACCCCACCACCGGCGAAAGATCTGCGTAAAAAACTTCTCCTCTGTGTACCTCCATGGAATCTCCCTCCCTGCATTTGGAGGATGCGCCCCGCTTATGTGATGCGTCCGGCGCATCTTCGTCTGATCTCAGTATGAGCCGGCTGCGCGCCGGTTATGCAGCGCAGGGGATATTCCATTGTATGCACAAAGGCTTACAGAGTTTCCAGTGTGCAGAAGGCCAGCGCCATGCCGCCCTCGTGGCTCAGAGAGAGCCGGGCGGCAAGGCCATGGGCCTGCATCCATTCCGCCGTCTGGCCGGAAAAATGATAGGCAGGTGCACCGCTTTCCAGCCGG
>ENA-OQHA01000368-OQHA01000368.1-human-gut-metagenome-genome-assembly--contig:-NODE-368-length-23159-cov-4.179880_pt1 | contig 23159 bp, 29 predicted proteins | sample MGYA00242558_ERZ504707 | MGnify/ENA primary metagenome ERZ504707 (study PRJEB26092, sample SAMD00036197) | human gut metagenome | host: Homo sapiens | study: EMG produced TPA metagenomics assembly of...
TGCATTTCTCTAAAAAGTTCAGCACACCGGTCGGGTTTTGCCATACTTTAACTTCAGGTACGGCAGATGCTCCCTCACCCAGTCCGGTAAAGGAATACAAAAAAGAAACAAACAGGAAAAATACAGTTAATGATATACGCAGCATGGTCTTTCTTAAAAATAACGGCTGCAAAATTACTCATTTTATCTGTAACTATTTATTATCAGATAGTTAAAAGCAACAAGTTTTATTATTTATTCACTCTATTACGACTATCAGCGTAGCTTCGGCAGGCATATTGTCGAATATAAACTTGGAATGTGAAGTAGCATTACGCACACACATGTGCGAACGGGGAATGGTTCCCAGCGACCAGCTGTATTCTATCATTTCTGTACGGGGTACATTAACGGGTACTCCATGTATATATGCCCCGTTGGTAAACCGTGAGGCATAAGGAGCATATCCGCCCGTAGCTGAACCTCCGTCTTTCAGGAACACCATTTTTGTTTTCTTTTCCTGAAGCAGAAACATTCCCAATGGCGTTTCCTGAGCATAAGGCGGACGATGCACGCCTGTAGTAGCCGGATTCATGCTTCGTATCACCCACTCACCTTCTGACAGACGTTCTAAAGTTGCTATATTCTGATCGCCCCGGTCGACAAAAACGACATGGTGAAAAACAGTGCTGTCGGGCAAGACACGAAGATAGCGCGGCGGTACAAGATATTCTTCATCTTCCACCACCGGAGCTATACGCAGGAAACTGCCAGCCTTTCCACGGAGATATGCCAGCGAGCCGTCACGTCCATAACGTTCCGGGACAGAAGAATCTGTCGTTAGATACAGGGGAACAGACTGATATCGCTCCACGCCAAGCGTATCGGCAACCCGTCCATAAGCATTGCGTATATAACGTCGTACCAAAGGAGCCTCACTGTTTAGGTTTTTATAGTTTCGCAACACTACCCATTGTGACGTATCACGATGCATGTTTTCGATAAAGGCAAGACACTTCCGTATCGTTTCCCATTTGAAACTGCGTACGGTATCACCATAAGGATAAGTATCCTCAAGTGTATATTTATCGTAGAGCAAATCCTTGGTCAGATGATATCAGCCGCAACGAGAAGTTCCGGAGTATGAGCCGGAAGAACCGGAAGAAGAAGACTGTCGGGAGTTAGTTCTGTTTCTTCTGACAGACGGGGCATACCGGTTTGTTGTTCGCCGCAGGCAAATAATAACAAGCAAACGGTCAACAGCAATATGGAGAAGCCTTTTCATAGCAAGGAGGTTAATGTTCATTGTAAAAGTAATAAAAAAATTTCAAAAAAAGAATCTTTTATCTAATAAACAAACCACTTTGCCTGTTTGTTGCAATTCCTTAAAAAAACACTCCGGAGCAAACGGAAAAACATCCATTTTTCCCATCTGCTCCGGAGTACCCAGAATAGTTACAAATATGACCTTATCCCATTTTTCCTGTCAGATAAGCACGTGTACGCTCGTCTGTCGGGTTATCAAACATCTTGTCTGTACGGTCATACTCTATCAGTTCACCCATATACATAAACATCGAATAGTCGGATATACGCATAGCCTGCGACATGTTGTGGGTAACGATCAAGATAGTAACATCTTTCTTCAGACCGTCCATCAGTTCTTCTATATACTTGGTTGCAATAGGGTCCAAGGCAGAAGTAGGTTCGTCCATCAGCAGCACATCCGGTTTCAACGCAAGCGAACGGGCGATACACAAACGCTGCTGCTGCCCTCCTGAAAGGAATGTACCACGTTTGGTAAGTGAATCTTTCACTTCATCCCACAGAGCAACACTACGCAAATTACGCTCTACGATTTCATCTTTTTCCGATTTGGAAAGGCGGATTCCATTCAATAAATAGCCAGCCAGTACATTATCGTAAATATTCATGGTCGGAAACGGATTCGGACGCTGAAATACCATACCGATACGGCGACGTTCTTCCATCGGTTGCATCTGAAGCACGTTTTCGCCATTCAACAGAATTTCACCTGTCACACGAATATTTTTATAGAGTTCGTGCATACGGTTTACGGCACGCAGTAAAGTACTCTTTCCACAACCCGAAGGTCCCATGATAGCCGTAATTGTATTTTTCTGAATGTCTGCCGACACATGCTTCACAGCCATCGTACTGGATGTATATGAAATACAGACATCCTTTATTTGTAATATCGGTTCTTTTATATTTTCCATTTCTTTGCGATTCGTTTTGCTAATAAGTTCAGACATAGTACAAAAGTAAGCAGGAACAGTGAGGCTCCCCAAATCAGGCTCTGCAAATTAGGGTCATTGAAGAATTCCCAGATAAGCAAGGGAACGGCCGACATCGGCTTAGTCATATTCCAACTGATAGCAGCTCCTCCCAGTGCAGTAAACATCAGCGGAGCTGTTTCACCTACTACACGCGATATAGCCAGCAAGATACCTGTAAAGATACTTCCCAAAGCAGAAGGCAGCATTACCTGCAGCATAACACGCCAGTAACTACCTCCCAGCGCCAGTCCGGCCTCTTTCAATGTCTCCGGCAGCACTTTCATTGTTTCTTCTGTAGAACGGATGATAAGAGGCAGCATCATAATGAACAGTGCCACGCTTCCGGCTATAGCCGAATAGCCCTTCATCGGCACTACCACCCAGATATATGTAATAATACCGATAATGATAGAAGGAGTACCCTGAAGCAAGTCTGTAAGGTAACTGACAATCGTTGCAAACCAGTTTTTCCGATATTCAGACAAACAGATTCCACAGAACACACCCACTGGTATAGCAACTACGGCAGCAAGCATCAACATCAGGAAAGTACCACAATTCCATTGGCAATACCACCCGGAATATCCTGCCCCGCCGAAACAGCCTGCATCGCCTTATATGCATTGGGAGTTGCCTCGGTAATGAATGACCATCCCAACTGTTTCCATCCTTTTATCAGCACTTCTCCCAAAATAGCAAGCAAAGGGATCGCTGTCAGTCCGGATAGCACACACACCAGCACATAAAGCAACCGATTCTTGAATATACGGATTCGAATGTTATTATCACGTACCATTTATACAAATTCTATTTTATAGATTACACATGTCTTGCCTTGCGTATCAATATTTTTCCAATCATATTGATAACAGCTGTTATAAGGAACAATAACAAACCGATGGCAATCAATGACGAAAGTTTCAGTCCGTCGGCTTCACCAAACTGATTGGCTATGATACTAGCCATCGTGTTACCTGTAGTACGCAAGGTCTCAGGCATCTGATTGGTGTTACCAATCAGCATTGTAACTGTCATCGTTTCTCCCAAAGCACGTCCGATAGCCAAAATATAAGCGGAAAAGATACCCGATCCTGCCATAGGGAAAACCACTCTCCGGATAACTTCTGCACGGGTTGCTCCCATAGCATATGCTCCTTCTTTCAAATCGGAAGGAACCATTTTGATAAACTCCGAACTCAGAGAAGCTGCATAAGGCACAATCATAATAGCCAACACAAAAGCCGCAGTAAGGATTCCCGAACCTTGCGGAGAAAGGTTTAAATGCATGAATACGTTACGCAATACATAAAATCCCCACAAGCCATAAATAATAGAAGGAATACCAGCCAGCAGATCGGTAACGGTTCCCAGCACTGCTGCAATTTTCTTTCCACGGAAATACTCACCTGTAAACAAGGCAACCGGCAAAGAGAACGGAATACACATCAGCAGAGCAAGAATTGTAGTAAGCAATGTTCCGGTAATGAACGGAAGTGCTCCGTAGCTTTCTTTTCCTGCCGTCGTTACCCAGTCGTCGGAGAAGATAAAATTCCAGAAACCAAAATGTTCGAACGCTCCGGAGGCATCGGCAGTGAGGGAATATACGATTCCCCCACCGATGATAGGAATAACAACAGCCGACAGAATAAGTAAAACTCTAAAAATTTTGTCTTGCATAAAATATCAGCTTTGCAGTAATAATCTATTATTTCAGAATCGGCTGTCCCTGATAAGTAACAGTCTTAAGGTTTGCCAGACTTTGTTCAACAGCTTTCTTAGGCAGCGGCGCATAGTGTACGGTAGCAGTAGTCTGCTGTACGCTGTCGCTCAACATATATTGCATCAAATCCAATGTAGCTTTAGCCTGTGCTTCCGAACGGTCTGAATAATTCTGTTCCTTGTAAATCAGCAACCAGGTAAAACAGCTGATAGGATAAGCTCCTGCTGCATCGGCATTGGTTATAGAACAACGAGTGTCCTGAGGAATATCACCGGCAGCAGCGAGATACTTTCTGTAGACGGAGTGATCAGCTCACCACGCTGGTTCTTTACAGCTGCATAAGGAATTTTCTGTGCGAAAGCATATTCAGAACCAATATATCCCAATGAATACGGAGTCTGTGCAATGATACCAGCTACACCCGGATTACCTTTTGCAGCCTGTCCGACAGGGAAATCCACTGTCTTACCTGAACCGAAAGTATTTTTCCAGCTTTCGCTGACTTTAGACAAATAATCGGTAAATACAAATGTTGTACCGCTACCATCCGAACGATATGCAAGAATTATCTTCTTTGCAGGCAATTTCACATCCGGATTCAGTTCCTGCAAACGTGCATCATTCCAGTCTGTTATCTTTCCAGCATAAATATCAGCAATAACATCACCCGACAAGTTCAATTTAACTACATCCGGTAAATTGTAGGCCAATACCACAGCTCCCATACATGTCGGGATGTGTACTACAGGTTCCATTTCTGACATTTCCTTATCGCTCAAGAAGCATCACTTCCGGCAAAGTCTACGATACCATCTTTCAGGTACGTACTCCACCACCACTACCAATGCCACCATAAGAAACTTTATTATCGTGTGTAGCACCATATCCTTCAAAGCTCATGTTATAGAAAGGTAATGGGAAGTTGCTCCCGCACCAGTTAATTCTACAGATTCAGTTGATGATTTTTGTCCACCACATGCAGTAACGGCAATAGCATTATACCTGCCACCAAAGGCAAATAATGTTTTTTCATTGTTTATTAATTTAATAAATTGAATTTTCTTATATTTAAAAATCTCTTTGATAATTTCATAAGGAGAAAGAAGCGTTCAGATAAGCATAATATGAATTGGGCATACTTCCTGCCTTGGGCGACCATATCCGGAAGTTAGGAGAAAGTTTTATGTATTTTCCAAGCCGGAATTCCGCTCCTACAAGTCCTGCCATACCATCATTCTCTTCATTCCATTTGTTTTTTGAAGTAAGATAGTCCCAACGACCAAAGACTCCGACTTTCTTAGACAAGTTGACCGTTGCATAGGCTGACACACCGCTCTGGTCTTGTCCGTCTGTGTAGCTGGCATTTTTCTGATAATTATATTCTGCCGCTAGAGAAAATGACTTGTGTTTATATCCGATGAAAGAAGCCAGATTTGTTATACCTTTACCTGATTCTTCCGAAGCTTCATTATAAGAACCATACAGACGGATAAAAGATTCTTGACAGGCATCAGTGTCACTCCTGCCCCATATTGCAGACCGTCTTTTACCTGAAGTTTTTTGTAACCTTCGCCATTGGCAAGAATAACGTCTGCCGATACATAATCGTTGAAATCGTAAGCTGCCGATACAGCAAGATCGGCACTGCTTCCGAACTTATACTCATCCTGGAAAGATTTCATCACATACCGCTTACCCCAGAAGCTTTCCTGAAACTTAAACTGGGTAGTAGAAATCAAACCTGCGTGTAATGTCCACTTTTCACGTTTCCATGATATCTGGGCATTCTTAACAAAACCTATACGCTGATGATCATCAACACTTTTAGACTGTCCGAAATCGGCAACTACCTTTAACTGAAGTTCTTTCGACAAATCATACTGATATCCCAAGTACGCTCGGTCTAAATTAAAACCACGGTCATCATTCACATGACCAAAGCCGGAATGGATATCAGAAAAAATCGTAATAATAGCCTTGCCTTTCGGGGTTTCTTCTTTGTTGCTATCTTCGGCATGCGCCGGCATAGCCACACATCCTAACAAGCCTGCGATAAAGGCACATCGTGTTTTTAAATTTTTCTTATTCACTATACTTCTGCTTTTTATTTCGATAGCAAAAGTACAAGGCACACGTAACTTGATTATGTCATAATTATTACAAAGATGTTACATCGTCTTCGGGGAAACGAAGTGTTTCTACCTTTTCCAGACGAGAACGCAGACGAGGCATCAAAGATTTGCGGATGCGAAGGCGCATGAAACAGTCCATATCGTACGACTGTTCCAATATCTCGGGAGATTCTTCTTTTACAATACGCATTACATCGTTCATGAAAGGATATTCAAAGGCAACCGTCACATCCTGATCTACCGTTTTTCTATCACCGTCGCTTCGGCTATTGCTTGTGCAGCTGCTGTCCGATAGGCCACAATCAATCCACTGGTACCTAATTTAATTCCTCCGAAATAACGTACCACAATAACCAGAATATCGGTCAGTTCATTCGAATTGATTTGTCCTAAGATAGGCTTTCCGGCTGTACCTGAAGGTTCTCCATTGTCATTAGCACGAAAATCTTTCCGTTCAGCTCCAAGCATATATGCATAGCATACATGGCGTGCATCATAGTACTTTTTCTGGTACTCTTCCAAATATTGTTTTATTTCGGCAAGTGTACGCACTGGGATAGCGATGGCAATGAACTTGCTTCGTTTCTCTGTATAAACAGACTCTGACTGTCCTTCAATGGTTTTATAAGTATCTTCCAAAATAATTCGTTTTTATATCAGATTCAAGTATTTATTTATGCAATACATGTACGCGGATTCTGTTAACCAGCGACTTTCCTACAATAATCAGTGTAACGGCCGACAGCACAAGAATAATTCCTAAAATAATGCGTGGCGTAAGGCGTTCACCAAACACCAGGACACCGAAGAATAAGGCTGTAATCGGCTCCAAAGCACCTAAAATAGCCGCAGGAGTAGAACCTATATAGTGTATAGACTTAGTCATGGCGACTAAAGATATTACAGTCGGGAATAAAGCTAACCCTATCGGATTGATCCACAGCCAAGGAGTACTGATAGGATCGAGATGCGTACAGAACTTCAAACGGACAACAAATACGCTCAAGCCAAACAATAAAGCATAAAATGTAAGTTTTGCAGTAGGCATGTCTTTCAGCGACGAACGATTCACTCCTATAATATAAATAGCATACGTAAGTGAGGATATAAAGACAAGTAAAACTCCGATTAAGCTTAACGTCTTTCCACCTTCACCCTTGTACAATAAGGATATGCCAACAAAAGCCAAAGCAATAGAAACAGCTGTTATAACAGAAACTTCTCCTTAAAGAAAACAGCCATAATAACAGCAACCAATACCGGATAAACAAACAGAATGGTAGAAGCAATGCCTGCATCCATATAATTATAACTCTGAAAAAGAGTAAGCGAGGAAAATGCAAACAGCATCCCCATAACAAGTAAAGGCAATACTTCGCTACGATGCAATGCAAACGACTGTTTCTGCACCTTCATCAGCAAAGCAAGCATCACTACACCTAGTCCGTAACGGTAAAACAATACCGAATCAGCACTTACTCCATCAGCATAAAGAGGCAGAGTAAATAGAGGATTCAGTCCATAACTGGCAGCTGCCACTGCTCCATAAACAAAACCTTTGAATGTATTACTAGCCATGAAATATCTGTTACTTTTGCAAAACCGGATGCAAAGGTACACAATTTAAGTAAAAAACATTTGGCACAATCATAAAAAAGGTCAGGACATTTTCGCTAAAATCTCCTGACCTCACTATATATCGGATTAATCTTTGCCGAAAAGAATATTTCCCAGTACAAGCTAACTGTTAAAGTTGCTATTATCACTCGCCAGTGTTGGCCGGGACTTACTGCAGCAGCATAAAAACATAAGCCAATTCTGCTTTGCAATTTTATACAGCAAAAGAAATCCCATATAAAACTAATATTATTCCATCATACACTTACTCCAGCTTATGTATCACCAGACCGGAGCGAAGCTTAGGTTCGAACCAGGTAGTCTTAGGCGGCATAATATTTCCGGTATCTGCAATGTCCATTAATTGTTTCATGGAAACCGGATAAGTGCAAGCGCCATCTTCATTTCACCACTGTCTACCCGCTTCTTCAGTTCACCAAGTCCGCGAATACCGCCCACAAAGTCGATACGCTTATCTGAGCGCAAATCCTTGATGCCAAGAATCTCATCCAAAATCAAGTTAGAGGAAATCGTTACATCCAACACTCCGATCGGATCGTTATCGTCGTATATACCTGGCTTTGCTGTCAGACTATACCACTTACCCTCCAGATAAAGAGAGAAATTATGTAAGGCGGCCGGTCTGTAGATGTCCGTACCTTTTTCCTCCACCACAAAGTTCTTCTTCAACGCTTCAAGGAAGGCTTGCGGAGTCAGTCCGTTCAGATCCTTCACGACACGATTATAGTCGATAATAGTCAGTTGCTCTGCCGGAAAACACACTGCCATAAAGTAGTTGTATTCTTCATCACCCCGATGGTTCGGATTCTGAGCCGCCTTTCAGCCCCTACCAGTGCTGCTGCCGCACTACGATGATGTCCGTCAGCAATGTAAAGCGAAGGCATTTCTTTGAACGCTTCTGTCACAGCTTCAATATCCTTATCGTCATCAATTACCCAGAACTGATGGCCGAAGCCGTCATCCGGTGCCACAAAGTCGTACACCGGTTTCTGAGCCGTATATTTAGCCACCACGGCATCCAGCGTCTTGTTTTCCGGATAAGCAAAGAACACCGGTTCGATGTTCGCATTGTTCACCCGTACATGCTTCATGCGGTCCTCCTCCTTGTCACGGCGCGTCAGCTCATGCTTCTTGATCACCCCGTTCATGTAGTCGGGCACGTAAGCTCCTACCACCAGTCCATACTGCGTCTTGCCGTTCATGGTCTGGGCATAAATATAGTAACACGGTTTGTCGTCCTGCACCAGCCAGCCCTTTTCCTGGAACATCCGGAAATTTGCTACCGCCTTGTCGTACACACGCGGGTCGTGCTCATCCGTACCCTCCGGAAAGTCAATCTCCGGCTTGATGATGTGATACAAAGATTTCTCGTTGCCTTTCGCCTCTTCGCGGGCCTCAGCCGAGTTTAACACGTCGTAAGGGCGGGAAGCCACCTGCTCCACCAAGTCCTGCGGCGGACGAACACCCTTGAAAGGTTTAACTATTGCCATAATGCTTGAAATTTCGTTTGAAAAATAACACTAACGTACACAGCGCATAAATGAAACACATCAGTGCCATGCCGCACAGGAATCCTTTCCAGAAATCATCCAGAAACGACCTGCACAAAGAGTTCACCAGCAGCAAGGAAGATCCGACTCCCAATGGAATCAGCGAATGCCGTTCGTATACAGTCAGTTTCATTTATGCGCAAATTAAAGAGTTATTTCTTGTTTACACGGAATTTCTCACAACCATCTTTCAGGAAACCCACAATCTGACGAGCCGCTGCGATGCCGGCATTGATATTTGCCTCAGCCGTCTGTGCACCCATCTTCTTCGGAGTAGAGAAATAACGTCCCGGGAACTTAGCAGCAAATTCTTCATTTGCAGCCGGCATGATGTCGGTCACATACTTCAAATCCGGACGTTCTTCCAACAACTTGATAAGTTCAGCCTCATTAATCACCTCCTTACGGGCTGTATTCACCAGCAAACCGTTTTTCGGCATACGGTTCACCAAGTCATAGTTAATGGAGTTCTTGGTTTCGGCAGTAGCCGGAATGTGCAATGACACCACGTTGCAAGTAGCATACAGTTCTTCTGCAGAATCCACCGGTTTCACACCGTCGGCCACCATGCTTCCTTCGGGCAATACGCATCGTAGGCATAAATGTCCATACCGATGCCCTTTGCGATACGAGCCACATTGCGCCCTACGTTACCGTATGCATGAATACCCAGTTTCTTGCCCATCAGTTCCGTACCCGATTTGCCGTCGTAGAAATTACGAACCGCCATGATCATCATACCGAAAGCCAGTTCGGCCACCGCATTCGAGTTCTGTCCCGGCGTATTCATCACGCAAACCCCGTGAGCCGTAGCTGCCTCCAGGTCCACATTGTCATATCCCGCACCGGCACGTACCACGATTTTCAGTTCCTTTGCCGCATCCAGCACTTCCTTGTCAATGATGTCACTTCGGATAATCACTGCATTCGCATCCTTCACTGCATCGAGCAACTGCTGTTTTTCTGTATATTTCTCCAGCAAAGCCAGTTCATAGCCCGCAGCTTCTATCTCTTTCCGAATACCGTCGATAGCTACTTTAGCAAACGGTTTCTCTGTCGCAACCAATACTTTCATAATACTTGATTTTAAAAAGAAAACAAGGACGTGTTATCGAAATTCCACGCCCTTATCTTCGGGTATAACAACAATTAATGCATTTTCTCAAATTCCTGCATGCAGTCAATCAGTGCCTGCACACTTTCTACCGGCATGGCATTGTAGCAAGAAGCACGGAAACCACCCACAGAACGGTGACCCTTGATGCCCACCATACCTTTTTCGGTAGCAAACTTCAAGAAGTCGGCTTCCAGGTCTTTGTATTCATCGGCCATGACGAAGCAGATGTTCATGTATGAACGGTCTTCCTTAGCCGTTACGGTGCCACGGAACAACTTGTTGCGGTCAATTTCGGCATACAGCATGTCGGCACGCTGTTTGGCACGGCGCTGCATTTCTTCCACGCCACCCTGTGCCTTGATCCAGCGCAAAGTCTGGAGAGCCGCATAAATAGGCACTACCGGCGGAGTATTGAACATAGAACCTTGTCCACGTGTGTCTGATAATTCAGCATGGTCGGGATGTGACGGGAAACCTTACCCAGCGCATCGTTCTTCACGATAACGAAAGTCACGCCCGCAGGAGCCAGGTTCTTCTGTGCACCTCCGTAAATACAGATATATTTGGAAACGTCTACCGGACGAGAAAAAATGTCCGAAGACATATCGGCCACCATCGGCACATTGACATCAAGGTCGGCATGCAATTCCGTACCGTAGATGGTATTGTTGGTCGTGATATGGAAATAATCCACGTCGGCCGGCACTTCATAATCTTTCGGGATATAAGTGTAGCCTTCTTTTTCAGAAGAAGCCACCTCTACTGTTTCGCCGAATGCTTTCGCTTCTTTCAGCGCTTTCTTGGCCCAAGTACCCGTATTCAGGTAAGCCGCCTTCTTTTCCAGGAAATTATAGGGAACCATACAGAACTCCATGCTTGCACCTCCACCCAGGAACAATACCGAGTATCCTTCCGGGATGTTCAGCAATTCCTTGAACAAGGCCACTGCTTCATCTACCACCGGCTGGAAGTCTTTAGCGCGGTGACTGATTTCCATCAACGAAAGTCCTGAACCATTATAATCAAGAATAGCCTGAGCTGTCTTTTCTATCACTTCGCGAGGCAAAATAGACGGTCCCGCATTAAAATTATGTTTCTTCATTGGAAGTTTGTTTTGGTTAAACAATCATTTTAGCTAACACTTGCGAATTTAGTGATTATTTTTAGACTTCCAAAAGTTTTCGTGATAATTTTACAGCCTTATTGAATTTTATCTTTCAAATTATATACACAAACGCCGTTTTAGTGACATATTGACACGAGAATAGTTAGCTATGGCATGGGGATGCTCACGAGTCATAGCAAAATGCGAGACAGCCTTCACCGCCGGAAGGCTGTCATGACACAAAGTTATTATTTTGCCATTTCTATCAAAGTTTTTACCCCCTTTATCTTTTCATTTTGTATGAGTTTTAACGTTTGTTTTGCCTTTTTCCGAGAAATTGCCGCAAACGCATAGTGGTCTTTCACGTCTACACGTCCCACATCGTCCCGGCCTAGTCCGCCTTTCTTCGACAAAAAGCCCACGATGTCAATCTTGTTGATCTTGTCTTTCTTGCCCTTTCCTATATATAAGGTAACAAACTCCGGCAAGGCAGGCTGCGGCGTCGGCTCCGGCAGTTCAAACTCTTCCAGCGGACGGGGCACATAGTCGGGGATACGTTCCTCGTCGTGCAGAATCAGAAACGCATTACCCTCGGCCTCCCAGCGCGCCGTACGTCCGTTGCGGTGAATGAACCCGTCCTCGGCCACCGGCAAGTGATAATGCACCACGTGGCGGATGTCCGGAATATCCAGTCCGCGGGCTGCCAGTTCGGTCGAGATAAAGATGTGGCAGCTTCCGTTACGGAACTTATACAGCGCCCGTTCACGGTCATCCTGCTCCATTCCGCCGTGGAACGTCTCGCAATACACCTTCATGGAGTGCAGGTACTTCCCTACCGGTCCACACTCTCGCGATGGTTGCAGAACACCAGCGTCGACTCATTACCTAGCGTACACAGCAGCTTGTAGAGCGTTTCCAACTTGTCCTTCACCGGCGAAGTGACCCGATATACCGACAAGCGCTGTGACACCGTTTCTTCCGGATTCAGGAAATCCAGTTTCAGCGTGCGGTTCATGCCCGTAAAGCGCGGAATCTCCTCCGCATCGGTAGCCGACAACAGGAAGCGGCGACGCAATGCCGGCAATTTCCCGATGACCTCGGCCATCTCATCCTGAAAGCCGAACTCCAGACACTTGTCGAACTCATCGATGACCAGCGTACGCACGGTGCCCGCCTCAAAATTCTGCTTGTTCAGGTGGTCGTTCATACGTCCCGGCGTACCGATAATCACCGCCGGTGAAATGCCCTCATAGTGCGGTGTTCCTCCATGGCCGGACGTCCACCGTAACAGCTCATCACCGGAAAGCCGGTCGCCATGGCCTTGAACACCTGCTCAATCTGCAAAGCCAGCTCGCGCGAAGGTACCAGTACCACAGCCTGCACGCCTTCCACTCCCTTTTTCAGTGAGCTCACCAGCGGCAGCAGGTAGGCCAGCGTCTTTCCGGAACCCGTGGGCGAAAGCAGTATCAAATCGCTGCCCTCCTTCCACGCATCGATGGAAGCCTCCTGCATGGCGTTCAACTGGTCAATCTTCAGGTTTAATAGTATCGTTTGTATGTCCATAATTCTTGGTTTTTTGTGGGTTAGTTAGCAAAGGTAACGAAAATAAATCACAAGCACAACACCAGATCGGGCAGCAACACCGCCGTTTCCGCTTCCTCTTTCGGCGCATCCTTCGGTTTCCACGCCACCACGAAGCGCACGGAAGCCGACTTCACCTCATAGCCACGCTCCCTCCACTCGGCCAACTTCTTCTGCATATTCTGCGACAAGCGGGCCACCGGCTTTTGCGCCTGATTATACAATGTGTAGTCTTTATAGAACAACGTATCACCCCCTTTCAACGATAGCACCTCCCGTTTGAGTTCCTTGAAGAATCCCAAGAACACATCCTTGTGCGAAAGCTGCAACACAATCTCACCGGGCATTGCATACTCCCGCGAATCTACCAGATACTGGTCTGCTTTCAGATTCGCAAAGCAATCTCCGTTTGTATGCACAAACAACCGTTTCTTAGCACGGGTAATGCCCACATAATATCGGCGCATCTGATGCACATCTTTTGGGAACCCGTCCGAAACAAGCATATACACGTCGTCAAACTCGCGGCCCTTTGCCTTGTGAATGGTTGATACCACCACATCAGCCCCCGACACATCACAAAAATCTTCCATCGAAGATTCGAACACAAACTCCTTGAAATCCGTGAAATACTTCATCCGGTTGATTTCCTCAAATAATTCCACGCAACGCCTCACGTAAGGCAAGCCCAAACTCCCTTCATAAGCCGCAAACGTAGCACCCTTCGCCTTCTCCCAGAGTTCATCCGGAATCAAAGGCGTACTCACCTGCTTGCCTATATACTTCAGGAAATACCTCATCTCGGCCATATTCCAGAACAGCAAGCCCTCCATCGACTGAATCAGCTTGCTGCGCACACCACGCTTCCGCAACAGCGCCACCAGAATGACCGCCTCTTCATTGGTCTGGGTAAGCACACATGCGGTACCCTCTCCTCTATTCCGTAGCAGTTCCTCCACCAGCGGCTGATACATGCAGGCAGACTGATGGCGAGTCACCCCTACCCATCCGTCTTCCTTGCGCATCGATACAATCGGCATGCTTTTCATCCTTCCGCCAATACCTTTCACAAAATCATTGGCCGCTGCCACCACATGACGTGCACTCCGGTAATTCTCCGTCATCTCCACAAAGCGGCTTCCAGCCTCCTGTGTCAGTTGCCACATGTAACCGGAATCCGAGCCACGGAACTCATAAATATTCTGGTCATCGTCGCCCACAGCTATCACCCGCATCTCCTCATTGTGGTGCATCAACGCCCTTACCAGCGCATGCTCTTCCACGCCCATGTCCTGCGCCTCATCAATCACCAGCACCGTCTTGCCAATCCGGTTGGGCTCCACTTCCCCCTGTTCAATCATCTCCGCAGCCTTCCCCACCACGTTCTTTACTTCCTCCAGGTTACCAATCAAGCCCAACAAGTCAAAACAATAGGCATGAAAAGTCTTGATTTCCACGTAGTGCGCCGCATTGCCAATCAGTTCCATCAGCCGCTGCTTGAATTCCGTGGCAGCCGCCCGGGAGAAAGTCAGCATCAGCAACTGCTCGTGCTTCACATCCTCCAGCAACAGCAGTGAGGCCAGCTTGTGTACCAGCACACGGGTTTTTCCGCTGCCCGGACCAGCCGCCACCACAATGCAGCGCGACTCCTTGTCCGAAATAATCTCCATCTGCCGATGAGACAACTGCCCGAACAACTGCTTGTACTTTTCCGGCGTGAGGTTACGCTGAATCTCGTTCACCCGCTCACCCTTGAAGTATTTGGCAATAAATTTCCTGTAATCCATCTGGAAATAATCCTGCACATACTGCAAAGCCTCCTGATAATCCTTCACCATCAGGTTGGCATATTCTCCCACGATGTGCACCTGCTGAATCTTCTGCTTGTAGAACTCGTTCAGCATCCGGTAATCCTCCTGTTTGTAGCGCGACTTATTATCCTTTATCCGCTTGATGTCCATCGCATTGTAAAGCACCAGGAAACCACCTTCCAGCTTGAGAGCCCCAATCTTCGACAGATACAGAAGTGCTTCTTCCACATCTTCCAGCTGCAAATCTTCCATTCTGCCAAAAAGAGACTGAGGACTCGCTTTCAACTGATTCAAGAGTTCCACCACCGAGAACTGCACGGCCGCCTTTTCCGTTGCGGTTTCCTTACCCTCTCGCTCCTCCACCAGCTTATACAGCCACTCCACGGCAAAACGACTGATCTCCAGCCGTTTCTCAAACCGTTTGATAGTAGTCTCCAGGTCTGCCCGGCGAGTAAGCTCCATGTTACGTGCAGCGTCCTCCTTCTTGTGCGTATACCCTTTTATGGTAAGAAAATACAACAACGTGCGGATGTCCTTTTCCTTCGACGTGACAACTCCGTCGTGCACCGCATTGTCGTTCAGCTGCTTGCATGAAATCCGCAGCGACTCATCCGGGATATGGTTGAGAATATACTGTTCCAGTTTCGCAAAACGCTCCAGCAGCATCCGCGACTTCCGTTCCGAGTCGCCCGCATCCTGCAAATAGGCCGAAATATCCCTGCTGTCGGCCAATATACCCTCCTGCCGCATCCGCTCTACCACCGACACCACTTCCTTCTTGGTCAGTCCCAGAATATCGGCCAGGTAATCAATCCGCGATTCTGCCCCCGAGTCCTGTGCTTGGCAATGTACTTCTGCGAAATCAAGGACGTAATGATTCTCACCGCCTTCTCTATCTCGTCAATACCAAACAACACCGATGCCGTGATACGCTTCCGTGCCTCGTCCATGTTCTTTACCGTGATACCGGTGGCATACACATGCGGCACATTGTTTCCTCGCTCCAGATAACCGCTCTGCTCCAATGCCGCCAGAGCCGTCCGCACACGTGTCTCAATATCCGCCACCGAGTCATCCCATCCCGCATTCCGGGCAATCTCCAGTGCCGAACAGCACACCCTCATGCGTTTCCTCGTCATATCCTTCACCGCCTTCCACACCTGCTGGATTTCACTGATACTCAACTTCGTCTGATTCAACAGAATAAAATGCTTATCCAGGTCATTGTCACTGTAAAGCACGTAACAGCGTGCGTTAAGATGCGGGTCACGCCCGGCCCTGCCGGCTTCCTGCACATAGTTCTCCAGCGAATCGGAAATATCGTAATGCACCACCAGTCCCACATCCTTCTTGTCCACTCCCATTCCGAAAGCCGACGTCGCCACGATGATGCGCACCTGGTCGCTCATGAACGCATCCTGGTTGGCAATCTTCTCGTCGGCATCCATCTTTCCGTTGAAAGGCAACGCCTTATAGCCGTCGCGCGTCAATTTTGCAGCCAGTTCCTTGGTACGCCGTGTACGCGACACGTACACAATGGTCGGACAGCTGGAATCTGCCACCAGCTCCCTCAACTTGGTATACTTATCCTCGTCCGTCTCGGCATGCACCACCGAATAGTGCAGATTCGTTCGCGAAGCCGTAGAGGCAAACAACTCCAAATCCAGGTTCAACGTCCGCTTGAAATAATCACAAATATCCTGTACCACCTTCTGTTTGGCCGTCGCCGTGAAACAAGATACCGGTATCGAGTTACGGCATCCCTTCTTCTGCTGGTACTCCTGAATAAACTTGCCGATATACAGATAATCCACCCGGAAGTCCTGCCCCCAAGAAGACAAACAATGCGCCTCATCGATAACGAATCGCACCACGTGGCGCACCATCAGAATCCGCTCGATGGTTTTCGAGCGCAACATCTCCGGGGCGATATACAACAGGGAAGCATCTCCCTCCTGCACCCTCTGAATGGAAAGCGCCCTCGTAATAGGATCCAGCAGTCCGTTGATGGTCACGGCATCCGTAATTCCCTTGTCAGCCAGATTGTCCACCTGGTCTTTCATGAGTGACTGCAACGGCGAAATAACCACCGTAAGTCCATGCACCGCCCGTGCCTCCATAAGTGCCGGAAGCTGGAAAGTCAGCGACTTTCCTCCTCCTGTAGGAAAGATAGCCAGCAAAGACTTTCCCTCTACCGCCGCCCGGGCTGCCCGTTCCTGAAGCGGTTCACCCCCGTAGGTACGGAACTGGTCATAGCCAAAGAAAGCTTTCAGGTTACGCAATACATCCAGCTGGCTATTGCAATAGGCACAGCCTTCCGCGCAACGTGTACGCCGCAACAGTTTCATCACATATTCCACTTCAGGATAATTGCGAAGCACCCATCCGGGCGTCACGGAACGATGGTCAGTCGTATCAACCAATGCCAGCGCATAAGCCAGCTCACACGGATAACGCTCAATCAGCATCTCCACATCGGCATGAGCACATATCTTTCCCTCATAAAACCGGCGTATCAGACGGGTAATCCCCAGCTCACCCGTTCGGCTTTCACCAGGCTGAGAAACCCGTCGAACTCTTCCTTCCCCTTCAGCAACGAAGCAAACACCTTTCGTTGCTCATCGGGCAATGAATTCCACCGGGTAATCTCATCCAGCAACAAATCGCGCGCCTTCTCACAATCGTTCACCGGATTGTTCATCTGGTCTGCAGCCAGTTTGTCGTCTTTCACCAGTCGGTGATAAGGACGTTCCGGAAACAGCAACGGTGATACGTACAGCGTATCCACCAGCGTCCAGCGACAATCCTTGTCGGGGAACAGGTATTTCGCATCGTGGTGAATGATATTATGTCCGCAAAGGTAATCCGTATCGTGCAGGAATTCGAACAGCTCTTCCTTCGATGCCTTATGAAAGGTGGCACCGTCCTGCCGAAAAGCCCCTATATCATGAATTTTATGGTCCTTCAAGCCTACCTCTACGTCTACAATGGCATAACGCGAGGTTTTATTTCTTGTGAATATATCCCAGATTGCCATAGATTGTGTTTCTCAAAATAATCACAAAAATAATGAAATCCGGCAAGAATGGGAGGAAATGGAGAAGAATATTCAGGGGATGGCTGGAAATCTATAAAAAGAACAGTGAAAAGAAAAACTAAAATCTTATCCATCTTCTCCAGCGGAAGATTCTAAAGAAGCGAGGAAACCAGCTTATCACCGGTCGAGGGCAATCCCAGTTCCGGCTTTGTACGTCTGCCACATGGCTCGCCACAACAATGGCCGGATTCTCCCCATTACGCACAGCTTCACGAAGTACACGGGCCACCTCCTTTTTATCCGTATATTCCGCCTCACCGAATCCTTTGATAGTTTTCAATACCCGCATGATATTGTTGGCATAGCCCACAAACGTACCAAACTGCCAGCCGCTATAGTCCTTTACTTCTATCACCCCCAGTCCCTGCAGAGTAGCCCCCACAAGGTCTATTTGAGAGTAGCTTCCGCAGTTGTAGCAGGCAAGATTAAAAAAATCTTAGTCTTATATTCTATTTTGTTGTCCAGATAAGCTGTTATTCGTATTTTTGTAAAATATTACGGGAGACAAATTGCCGTAATATTTTGAAGCATATGAAAAAATTATATACATATCCGGCAAAACCATTTGTTAAGTGGGTTGGAGGTAAAACACAACTCCTTGACGATATAAAAAAGTTTTTACCTAGTGATTTATCACAAAGGAATGATGTGACTTATATTGAACCATTTGTAGGTGGAGGAGCTGTTTTATTCTGGATTCTGCAAGAATATCCTAACATAACGAAAGCTATAATCAATGACATAAACGAAGAGCTAATTTGTACATATCGTGTAATAAAATCAGATGTTGAAAATTTAATTCTTGAATTAACACGAATTCAGACAGAGTATCTTGCACTTGATAATGTGGAAAGAAAGAATTATTTTTTATTTCAACGTAATCGTTTTAATGAGAAAAACAATTCGGATGTTAAAACAGCCGCATTATTGATTTTCCTCAATCGTACTTGTTTTAATGGACTATATCGTGTAAATTCTAAAGGAAAGTTTAATGTTCCATACGGGAAATACACAAATCCTAAAATTTGTGATGAAGAAACATTAAGAGCGGATTCAGCTATTTTACAACGAGTTGAAGTTCTTTGTGGTGATTTTGCACAAACAGGCAAATATGCAGGCGATAATGTTTTGTATTATTTTGATCCTCCATATCGTCCTTTAACAGAGACTTCCGCATTTACCTCGTATGCAAAAAACGGTTTTGATGATGCTGAACAGATGCGATTGTGCAATTTTTGTGAACAGATAGCTAAACATAAATCCTTGTTTGTGGCAAGTAATTCAGATCCACAAAATGTAGATAATGAAGATTATTTCTTTGATCATCTTTACAAGAGGTTTTCAATTAAACGGGTCTCTGCTGCGAGAATGATAAATTCAAAGGGTAGTGGTAGAGGTACTATTTCCGAGATAATGATTTCAAATGTTGCCAATGTTTACTAGTATGAGAGATTTCGACAGTTGGCTTGCTAGTTTTAGACCTTCAATAGCCGATTACAAATATTATACTGATTTCAATAAGGTATTTAATAATGTAGATGCCATCAAAATTCCGCTCAATATTCTAAACTCTCTTATTGGTTCGAAGAATATTGAAGAAGATTTTAAAAAGATTTTGACACAATACCCAGAAACATTAAATTGCATTCCTATTCTTTTGGCCAAGCGCGAATTTGATATTATGGCAATGGATGAAGAAGGTCAGATTGATTTTCATTTTGATAAGCCTAATTGTACAAACGAGGAATATGTCAAATTTATGCGTAAAACAGGTCTTTTTGATTTAATGGAAAATCATATAGTCAACAATCTTGTTGATTATGTAACAGGCATCGAAACAGGTCTGGATTCCAATGGTCGTAAGAATCGAGGAGGTCATTTGATGGAAAATCTTGTAGAAGGTTTTCTTTGCAAAGCAGGGCTTGCGAAAGGTAAATCGTATTTTAAGGAGATGTATATCCATGAAATAGAAAGCAAATGGAATATAGATTTATCTTCTATCTCAAATAATGGTGGGTCCGAAAAGAGATTTGATTTTGTTGTAAAAGGTAAAGACATAGTTTATGGAATAGAAACAAACTTTTATACCAGCAGTGGTTCCAAGCTAAACGAAACGGCCCGTAGTTATAAAACGATTACGCTAGAAACAAAAGATTTAGACTATTTTAAATTTGTTTGGTTCACAGATGGGTGTGGCTGGCGCAGTGCAAAAAATAATCTGAAAGAAACATTTGATGTTTTGGAGCATTTATACAACATTGCAGATCTTGAAAGTGGAATAATATCAAAAGTACTTATTTAAATGCCTGTTGCTTATTATAAGTCTGAAAATAGAGATTTTACTCTTCTTAAGGGAGATTGTATTGAGCTTCTGAATTCGTTTGATTTCAAGTTCGATATGATTTTTGCAGATCCACCATATCATTTGTCAAATGGAGGAATAAGTGTTCAAAATGGGAAAATGGTATCTGTCAACAAAGGAGATTGGGATAAGTCCAACGGATATGAAGAAGATTATCTATTTGATAAGTCTTGGATAGCAACTTGTCGGAATAAGCTGAAAAGCAATGGAACAATCTGGATAAGTGGTACATATCATAATATTTTTTCCGTGGCACGATGCTTGACTGAATTGGGATTCAAAATATTAAACTGCATTACTTGGGAGAAAACAAATCCACCGCCAAATCTGTCTTGCAAATATTTCACTTATGCTGCCGAATATATTCTTTGGGCTCGTAAAGAGCCCAAAGTACCCCACTATTTTAACTATGAGCTCATGAAAAAATCAATGGGGGTACTCAGATGCGTGATGTTTGGCGATTACCGGCAATTGCACGATGGGAAAAATCTTGCGGTAAACATCCTACTCAAAAACCGTTGTGCGTTCTGTCACGAATTATTCAGGCCTCAACCCTTCCTGGCGCATGGATTTTAGATCCATTCACAGGCAGTAGTACAACCGGTATTGCCGCAAATCTATTGGGACGCCGATTCCTTGGAATAGATCAAAACGAAGAATTTCTGGAACTAAGTAAAGCTCGTCGTAACGAACTGAATAGCATTAACAGGAGGAATGAAATTCTGATAAAACTGGAAAAACAGGCCAATCTATTCCGTAATAAAGATGCCAATGTTTTTTGTGAACCTGAAGAATATTATGGTCTGGATCTTCCGTTCTAATACTCACGATGACGGATTACTATATTCAAGAGGTTCCTTAGATCCCTTGTTCCTTCAATGCATTCCTTTGTCCATAAAAGCGTAAGGCAAAATTGATGAGCATCGGGGTTTTGTTTTTCACACAAGCAGAACAATTCTAGTATCAAAGCAATTCCCCCGATGGACATCGTTCCATCTACCTTCACATTGCTGTATAGTTCTTCAATGTGCCTTATAGTGGTAGGTGCATATGCAGCTCTCTCTTCAACTGAATTAAAGGGATGACAATTCTCATAAAAATGGAGATAAAAATTAAGAAGACCTATAATTTCTCCTTTATAGTGTTGAGCCTTGATTAGTAAATCCACAACCCATTCATCATGCGGAAGTAAATATGGCACTGATTCAGGATTTGGCAATAGTATTTTTACTTTAAAATCCAAATCAGGGCGAACACCTCTTGAACCTGAAACATGCCAATGGCAGTCCCATCGGCCGTAAAGAATGTATGTATTGCCGGCCCTTTTGGACCGCGATACTGCCACATTTGGCCATTAACGATATATTTAGGATTATACATAAGCTGTATTAAACATTTTTTATTCCATTGTATAGCATATTTCGACCACTCCAATTCCAGTAGGTTATATCTTGTTCTATAAAGAGCCATTTGATACATTTACAAATCATGTCAACCGGATAACCGCTCCGGAAAGAAAACTTACAATATATCTGAGGGTCAATCTCGACACAGTTAAAAATAGCATCTATCACAGTAAGTAGCAATGTAAACTGAGACGAGTCTTCCGCTTTTTCTCAGCTAAATCATCAATGATGTTATCGTGAGAAGGTCTATTACTATATGAGATACGTCCATTTTTATTTATATGCTTAAATCTCATATTTGAAACACGTACTTCAAAGTCAAACCCTTTGTTAAGGTTTGTAGGCCTTTTCAAATAAATTATATTACCAGCATTGTCCGTCTCCACATTGTATTCATACTTAGTGGGGATACCTGCCGCACCAGGTGCTTCGCTTAAAAACAACTCTGTCAAAGTGCGACGATAGTCTGCACGAGTTTTCTCAATAATTGTAACAGTATGAATAGTAATCATATTAAAACAAATCTTTAATTTCAACGTTAAGTGCTTTAGCAATCTTTTCAATGTTACAGAGTGTGATGTTCTTTTCAGCACGCTCAACCATTCCTATATAAGTGCGATGTACACCAGCTAGTTCCGCAAGTCTTTCTTGAGATAGCCCTAATTCTTTTCGATATTTTTGTACATTATGTCCAAATAAAAGTAGAATAGGCTCTTTATTCATTACTCCTTCGTTTTTAATTTATGTCCTATTTATTGTTTACAAATGTACAGATGCTAATTAAAGTTATCAACATACTATAATTAGCATTGCTTTGTGTAAAATAATTATACTTCCTAATCTTAGAGTTTAAAATAGGGCTGTTTTACAGACCTATGCCCAAATGGATTTATACTCAACCAATTCTACCAAAATGTCACTCTCCCCACTTCCTCTCCCCAACCTCTTTCTTTTCTCGCTCCGTAGCCCATCCGTCCAAAATCTGCAAGCAGAAGCACTTATCCAAATTCCAAAAGCAATTCAAATTCCCTTTACAAACTCAAAAAGAAAGCAAACAAAACAATCCACCATCAGCACACCCGCAAAACGCACAAAGCAAAACCAAAAGACACCACAATACATTTCATCCAACCTCCACAACTAGAAAACTCACCTCCTCCACGCCTCCCAACTCTCCCCAAACCACCGTCAAAATCCCTGAGACCGCCAAACGCAAGTACGTTTCCTCTCAAACTGTAGTGTACTAAATAAGTTGACACAATTTATTTAGTAACATGCGTAAAAATCGAAAGTATTCAAAGGCAGAATGTCTGTCTTATCTGGAAGAATACATGTGTTCTTCTCAGAATCACAGTGAATTT
>ENA-OQHA01000370-OQHA01000370.1-human-gut-metagenome-genome-assembly--contig:-NODE-370-length-23096-cov-5.576560_pt1 | contig 23096 bp, 23 predicted proteins | sample MGYA00242558_ERZ504707 | MGnify/ENA primary metagenome ERZ504707 (study PRJEB26092, sample SAMD00036197) | human gut metagenome | host: Homo sapiens | study: EMG produced TPA metagenomics assembly of...
CAAATTTCTCCATGATTGAAAAAATTCCTCCAAAAGGTGTGAGTTTCTCAGATTTTATTTGTACCTTTGCCATGCCTTGTTACGATTTTCGCTTGTTTTCTAATTGCAACACTAAGATAAGTGAAAAATCTGACACAGCAAAATCCTGGGCAACTTTTTGTTGCTCAGGAACTTATAAATTAATTTAAATCAAAGTGTTGCGGAATTAAGGTATATAAAATAATAAGAATGCTTAGAAAGCCTTATGGTAGAGTGCTTCAATGTCTTCTACTGAAGTCGGACGCGGGTTACCTCCGGTGCAGACATCATTGAATGCATCGATAGCCAACTGATGCAAGTCTTCTTCCTTCACACCGATTTCATGTAACTTCTGTGGAATACCGATGCTCAAAGAAAGCTGGCGAACAGCTTCTACCGCAGCTTTTACACCTTCTGCTTCGCTCATGCCGGTAGTATCTACTCCCATCGCCTTAGCAATATCCAGGTATTTTGGTGCGGCAGGAGATTCTGCATTGTATTCCATGACGTAAGGCAACAACAATGCATTGGCTACGCCGTGCGGAGTGTCATAGTGCGCACCGAGAGGATGAGCCATAGAGTGAACGATTCCCAGACCTACGTTGCTGAATCCCATTCCGGCAATATACTGTGCCTGCGACATGGCTTCACGAGCTACCGGATCACTGCCATTGTCCACAGCAGCCTTCAGATTCTTGGCAATCATCTCAATGGCCTTCAGTTCAAACATATCTGACATCACCCAGGCTCCCGGAGTAATGTAGCTTTCAATAGCATGTGTCAGGGCATCCATACCTGTAGCCGCAGTCAGGCCCTTCGGCATAGAATACATCAGTTCAGGGTCTACGATAGCTACCGACGGAATATCGTTCGGGTCTACACATACCATTTTCTTGGTAGCAGCCTCATCAATAATCACATAGTTGATGGTTACCTCAGCCGCAGTTCCGGCAGTAGTAGGCAGAGCAAAAGTCGGCACTGCTTTATGGCGCGTATCTGCTACTCCTTCCAATGAACGTACATCGCAAATTCCGGATTGTTCACTACGATACCGATACCTTTAGCCGTGTCAATGGAAGAACCGCCACCCAATGCAACGATAAAGTCGGCACCGGAAGCCTTGAAAGCTGCCACACCATTCTGTACATTGGCAATGGTGGGGTTGGCTTTTACATCACTATATATTTCGTAAGGAATACCTGCCTTTTCGAACACTTCCACCACCTTGTCGGCTACGTGAAAACGAATCAGGTCCTTGTCAGTCACAAAAAAAGCTTTCTTGAAACCTCTACGGCCTGCTTCTGTAGCGATAGCTTCGCGACATCCGGCACCAAAGTAAGAAGTTTCGTTCAAAATCATTCTGTACATAATTTCATGGTTTTAAAAGGTTAGATTTTTATTTATTTCGGAAGATGGAACACGTCCGTCAGTTCCTGCATTTGTTCTTTCGTCATACCGTCCGGCTCAAATCCCATGCAACGGGCATTAATGTAAATCTGGGCAGCCTTGGTCAGCACGTCAATCTGGTCAAATGCATCCATTACATCGGTACCGACAGCAAACACACCGTGTTTTTCCCACATTACTACATCATAATCGTCCAGTTCCTTCAGTGTAGCATCTGCCAGTTCTACTGAGCTCGGCATCTTATAAGGCACGATACCCAATCCACGCGGACAGAATGCCTTTGTTTCCGGAATCATACTCCACAACAGATAAGTCAGTACATCCTTTTCCAGGAACTTCGGAGTATGGCTCATTGCCACCAGTTCGATGGGGTGTGTATGTACGGTAGCCTTTTTCTGGGCACCTTCCGCAATCAGCGTATTGTGAACAGTCAGGTGAGAAGCCACTTCCGAAGTCGGCATCACCGGCTGGTCAGCGATAATGACATAGCTGGCACAATCGTCACAGATACGAATCACTGAACCGTTTTCCATCGGCCAGCGAGCCAGGTCGCGCATACGTTTCTGTGTACCTTTGCAGAAGAAATAACAGCCTTTCAGATGCGGTAATACTGCTCCAATCTGTTTCGGTTCACTGATGGCCGGCATCTGACGGATTTCATCGTCCACAAACTCTGTTACATTGATCGTGATATTTCCACCGTTGCGTTCAGCCCATCCTTTTTGCCACAAATATCCGGCCACTTCAGCCACTTTATTGATTTCACGGGCCAAACCCGGACGTCCTTCAAGAATTGATTTCATTATATTATGTATTTAAATTTAATTTTTATTTCAACAGCTGCGGAAGGAAAGAAGATACAATCAGGACAATCAGTCCCAGTACCAGTACCCAGATGGTCTTTGCAGAACATCCTTTCCATTCCTTCAAAATAATTCCCCACACATTCGAGAATGTCACGTTCAGCGACATCAGGATACACCAGGAGAACGTAAGCAGTACCGGTGAAGCTATCAGGAAACCTTTTCCCAGACTCAAGCCAAAGAACTGACTATACCATAACACACCGGCCAACGCACAGAACAGAATGTTGTTCACATACAGCGAGGTCTTTCCATAATCACCCCATGTCTTGTTCTTTGCATTCTGATAAAAACAGTACACCATGTTGGTAAGGAAACCTCCGGCAGTCACCATAAGAGTAGCCGGCAAAGTTTTATACACTTCTGCACTTTCCGGGAAACACAAACTCTGCCCGAATCCTAATCCGATACTGAAACAGGCGCTCATGAAACCGGCCAATAAAGCTACGAAGATTCCTTTAGTAAAATTGAAATCTTTCACAGCTTTTTTCTTTTCTTCCTCGCTCAGACTGGCAGACTTCATATTTCCTGCATAACCGATGATGCCGATACCTAGCAAAGTCACAATCACTCCCACAATAACCGGCATGGTCAGTTCCTCCATGTGACCAGTAAATATGGGCGTCAAGATTGTTCCCAGTCCGGCACAGGTACCCAGCGAGATAGACTGTCCCAATGCTACTCCAAGGTAGCGCATACTCAAACCAAATGTCAGACCACCCACTCCCCAGAGTACACCGAAGAACATCGCCCAAAGCGTATCGGCTGGATGAGCCGCATAAACCTCAAAAAGGCTGTGTCCGTCCGGAACAGCCAGCAACGCGCCCAAGAAAGGAAAAACAAGCCAGGCAAAAACTCCCTGCACAATCCAGTAAGATTCCCAGCTCCAGTTCTTTATTTTATTGATGGTACATAGCAACTCGACTGGCAGAATGCTCCCACTGCAATAATCAACAATCCGATAATGATTTCCATAGCCTATAAATTAAGCCAGCCGGACAACGGGCAAGACAAGCTTTTCCCGTCGTCCGGCTGTAAGATTAATTTCTCTTAGAAGTTACTTCCGCTTCGTATTTTTCTACTTCAGCAATGTATTCTTCGCCTACAGGTACATTATTCTTCAAGCAGAACATATCCCATACAGCTTCCCAAGGCAATGACTTGCATTCTTCGAGCAATGCCAGACGCTGGAAGCCACGGTCAGTTTCTTCATAGTCACGCAGCGTGTTCAGCGGTTCGAGCAACGCCTGCAACAGGCACTTCTGTGTAGCACGCATACCGATTACATACGCACCGATACGGTTGATAGAAGCATCGAAGTAATCCAAACCGATGTGTACACGGTTCAATGCATTGCAACGTACGATTTCCTTGCACAAGTCGAGTGTATCGTCGTTCATGATAGTTACATGGTCTGAGTCCCAACGAACCGGACGGCTTACGTGCAACATCAGTTCCGGTACATAGAGCAACAGAGAAGAAACTTTATCAGCCACACTTTCTGTCGGATGGAAGTGACCGGTATCGAGTGTAATCAGTTTCTGGTTCTGTACACCATAACCAATATAGAAGTCGTTAGAACCCACTGTATAGCTTTCCAGACCAATACCGAATACTTTTGATTCGATGCAGTCCTTCATGTGATCGTATTTCTGTGCAAAAATCTGGTCCAAAGAATCTTTCAGCAATGCACGGTACTTCATACGGTTTACGGTAATGTCCTTGCTACCATCGTGTACCCACAAGTTCATGATACATGCATCCCCCTGACGCTTACCCATTTCTTCAGCAATGGCACGGCAGCGTTTGGTATGTTCAATCCAAAAATCACGGATAGCCTTGTCAGGATTTGACAAAGACAAGTTGCCCGACTTCGGGTGAGAGAAAGAAGTAGAGTTGAAATCCAGTTTCATGTCATTCTCTTTCGACCACTGCATCCAGCCTTCAAAATGTTTTACTTCCACCTGGTCACGGTCTACAAACTTTCCACCGAATTCACCATAGATTTCGTGCAAGTTCAAGCGATGTTTTCCCGGTACGTAAGAAGCAGCCTTCAGGATATCTGCACGCAATTCCTCAATGTTACGAGCCTTTCCCGGATAATTTCCGGTAGCCTGAATACCTCCGGTCAGTGAACCCTGTGATTCGAATCCGGTCACATCGTCTGCCTGCCAGCAGTGCATAGACATAGGTACAGACTGTAAAGTTTCCATTACGGCATCTGTATCGATACCCAATTTGGCATAGCGTTCTTTAGCTATTTCATACGCATTGATAATCTGTTGTTCTTTCATGGCAAATTATTTTTTAATGATTGATATATATTTCTGATAAGCTTCATTCCACACTTCCGTATCTGCCGGTGAGAAATAATCCGGTTCCACATTGACGGAAATCACGTTACGCATTTCCTGCAACGTACTTACTACTCCGGCAGCTTTAGCCTGAAGCATGATATTTCCAATTGAAGATGCCTCGCTCGGTCCGGCCACAACCGGCAAGCCGATAGCATTTGAAGTAAACTGATTCAGCAGTTTGTTGCGTGAACCTCCTCCAATGATATGCAACTTTTCAATCGGATTTACGGAAAGTTCACGGAATACATCGAGTACCTCACGGTATTTCAGTGCCAGACTCTCAAAGATGACACGAATAAACTCACCATGTGTCTGCGGTGCGTTCTGTCCCGTACGTGCACAATACTCACAAATGGCTTTAGGCATATCCTGTGGATTGGTAAATCCCGGGTCATCCGGATTGATGAAGCAAGCAAACGGACGAGCCGCCTGAGCCAGTTCCACCATCTGCGGATAAGTATAATCCGTTCCTTCCTTATGCCATTTCTTCAGACATTGTTCTACAATCCACATACCTGTGATATTCTTCAGCAAGCGAATGGTACCGTCTACTCCTCCTTCGTTCGTAATATTATAGTGAGTTGTCTTTTCATTCACAACCGGACCATCTGTTTCAATTCCCATCAATGACCATGTACCTGAACTCAGGTAAGCAAAGTTCTTGTTGGCAGCCGGTACAGCCGCTACGGCAGAAGCTGTATCGTGTCCGGCTACGGCAATTACCGGAACAGATTCTATCTGAAGTTCTTCACACAAATCCTCGGTCAGCATACCGACTTTAGCTCCCGGTTCTACCATATCCGCAAACAAGAATTTGCTGACACCCAGCACTTCCAGTAATTTTTCATCTAATTTGCGTGTTTCCGGATTCAGCAACTGAGAAGTCGATGCAATGGTATATTCTGTCACCATCTTTCCAGTGAGCAAATAAGAAAGCGCATCCGGCATAAAGAGCAGACGACTGGCGTGTGTCAACCCGAAGTCCTTCCGTTGTTTTAGGGTATACAACTGGAAAATACTGTTGAAATCCATGTGCTGGATTCCCGTCTTTCCATACAACTCATCTGCCGGCATTACCTTTTCAAAGAACTCTTCCTTCTTACCGATAGTCTGCGGGTCACGATACGCATACGGGAGGCCTATCAGTGCTCCTTCCTCATTCACAAAAGCAAAATCCACTCCCCATGTATCAATACCGATAGAAGTGACAGATACTTTTTTCTGTGCCACAGCAGCCAGACCTTTCTTCAAATTCTCATACAAGGAAAAAATATTCCAGTAAAAATGTCCGTTGAGTTGCAGCATCTGGTTCGGGAAGCGGGTAACCTCTTCCAGTGTCAATTTATCACCGGTCAGCGTCCCCAATATGGTTCTTCCGCTAGTTGCTCCTAAATCAAATGCAATAAAATATTTGGAATCCATGCTAAAAGTTTATTTGGTTAACTACTGTGGCAAAAGTAGAAAGAAAAAATTCCCTTCTTGCGGAAGAAATGACTTTAAAATATAAGTTTTTGATTTTTCCTGCTAACGAAAATTCAGGAGTTTATCAGGGATTTTTTATCTTTGCGAAGAAAGGGACAAAAAATGGAAAAGAACAGCGTAAACTATAAATATCTGGTACGAAGTCCGCGCGATATAGACTGGGGAATTACCGTGGATACCGTAGGTTCGGAACCCATTCCACCCAACTATCCGGTGTACCCACCTCGTACCGGACATCCGGATGCCTTTTATTTCACTCCCTCACGCGGCCGTGTGCTGGACAGCTACCAGCTATTATACATCACTCACGGAAAAGGCTATTTCTATACCTCTCCCGACACATTTATCGAAATCAAGGAAGGAGACATCTTGATTCTCCAGCCTCACGTATGGCACAGCTATTTCCCCGATAAAAAAACCGGCTGGCAGGAATACTGGATTGGATTTCAGGGAATCAACATGGACAGCCGTTTCCAAAACAACTTTTTTGCAAAAGACCAGATTGTTTATCACATCGGTGTGCAGGACAGTATCGTAAAACTTTACGAACAAGCCATCCAGGTGGCCATGGAAGAAAAAGCGGCCTGTCAACAATATCTGGCTGGCATTGCTAATCTTATCTTAGGCATGACCATGTACTACTCGCAGAACTACGAGTTCGACAACAAAGCCACCGAGCAGATTAGCAAAGCAAGGTATTCATCCGCGAGAACCTGCTAAAAGGTATAGGCCCGGAAGAAGTCGCCGACTCCCTGCACATGAGCTATTCCTGGTTCCGCAAACTGTTCAAAGAGTATACCGGACTTTCTCCGGCGCACTACATTCAGGAACTGAAAATCCAGCAGGCCAAAGACTTGCTGGCCACCACTCAGCGAAGCACCAAAGAAATAGCCTATTACCTGACCTTTGACGATATACCTTACTTTACCAAGGTTTTCAAGAAATATACAGGATACACTCCGCAATCCTACCGAAAAAAATTCGGAAGAGAATAAAAATACAACCTCCTTCTGCGCTGAAGAATTGCTCACAGCAAGCAGAAGGAGGTTGCTTTGTTTTATGCCGATGTATAGCCGAGAATTATTTCACTACAAAATGGTAAGTTCCCGACAACAATTCCGCCTTACACATTCCACCCTGATACGTCACTTCTTTTATACCCTCTTTTCCAGCTTGTAACGCGCGACCATTTTCAGTTACGCTATCCATTGAAGCAGCAGTCAAATAAAGTGTCGCACTGGTATTCGCCGGAACCGTGAATGAATACCTCACTTCTCCATCCTTCACTTCCCATGCGCTTTCTATACGTCCGTACAGCGAATCATAATATCCTCTGGCAAAAGTCATCTTTCCTGTAGGGTCTACCTTCGGACAAAGCACAAAATGCTTGAATCCCGGATGATGCTCATCCCGCATAATTCCCAGCGAGTAGGCATACATCCAAGCCCCGACGGCTCCAAAGGAATAATGGTTAAACGAGTTCATCCGGTTGTTCTCTCCAAATCCGTCGACATGCGTATACGAGTTCAGGCGTTCCCAAATGGTAGTAGCTCCCTGCTCCACAGAATACAACCACGAAGGATAAGTAGTCTGTTGCAACAAGTTATAGGCTACCTCATCATATCCATTATCCGAAAGTGCCTTGCTAATCCATGCCGTACCGATAAATCCCGTCATCAGCGAATAAGCCGGATAAGTCTTTCCATCGTCCGCCACATTCTCCCGCTGCACCGTATGCGCCAGATTAGCTGCAAACCGCTCTTTCCATTCCGGATTCACAATGCCGAAAGACAAAGGAAGCACATACGAGGTCTGTATATCCACCAGTTTTCCCTTTTCCGGACCGTTTGTTCCCGAAGAAATCGTTTTCGCCGTCTGCGGGTCGATATATGTACGGTTAAAAAACGACTTACGTTCGTCATACAACTTCTCAAACTTTTCTGCATCCTCCTTTTTACCTAAAATCTGAGCCACCTTTTTCATGATGTCCAGGTCATAGAGAAAGTACGCTTCCCACATCAGTGTCTTGTCATTCTTGTTATCCTCCGGTCCCAGCCAGTCACCCAAGTTTCCCCAGACCTTCTCCTGTTCCAGTACGCCCGTCTCCGGATTGATATTCTTGGTCCGCACATAATCCACATAACGGCACATCGCCTCATAGTGCTCTGCCAGCAAGCTCTTGTCACCATATTGCTGATACACTTCCCACGGCACTGTAATACCTGCACTTCCCCACAGTAGACCACCAAATCCGCCACCTAGAGGAGCCACATCCGGGAAACGGCCATCCTCACGCTGTACATCTCTCATGGCACACAAATAACGATGCAAGAACTGCGGAACATCTGCCAGATAAGTAGCCGTACGGGAGAACACCGATATATCACCCGCCCATCCCAAACGCTCGTTACGCTGCGGACAGTCGGTCGGGATAGAGAAGAAGTTGGCATAAGTAGACCACACAATATTGTGCCACAACTGATTAACCTTCTTATTAGACGTTTCATACTTGGATGCCAGTCCGTCAATCGAACTCAACACCACTCCTTTCACATCCTCTAACGGCAAAGCCTTGTCTATGCCCGTAATCTCAATGAAGCGATATCCATGATAGGTAAATCTCGGGGCAATCGTTTCATTTCCTCCTTTCGTGATGTATTTATCCTGCGCCATGGCTGCGCGGATATTTTCCAGCATAATCATTCCCTCGTTTCCAGCATAACGCGGCAAGTCGGGATATTTTACCTCGGCATAACGCAGATTGATTTCCTGTCCTGCCTTCATTCCCTTGAGGGTGATTTCAGGCACTCCCACCATATTCTGCCCCATGTCGTACACAAAGATGCCCGGACGAACCTCTTCTACCGATTGTGCAGTCAGCTTCTGAATAGCCTTTACCGTCTGACCGTATTGAGCCACCAGATGGAAATCTGAATAATCATCTACTTTAGGCATTGTTCCTCCACCTAACCGACTGACATGACCTTCCAGCGAAACTTCTACTGCTTTCTTCCAGGCCGAATCATCATATCCCGCTTTCGTCCATCCTTCAATCGCTTTTTCTCTCAAGGCATCATATACCTCGCCCTGAAAGAAACTACCATACACCACAGGCCCCTGATTAAAATACTTCCACGTATCTGGAGAAGTTACGATTGTCTGTACCTGACCATCTTCATAAGTCACAACCAACTGTGCCAGCAACGACTGACGGTCACCAAAGAAATTCCAGTTTTCTCCGGCATAAGTTGCTCCTCCGCTCCACCATCCTTCGGCCAAAATTGCTCCAACGGCATTCTTCCCTTTCGCAATCAGTTTTGTCACATCGTACACCTGATACAGATGCGTTTTATTATACTGTGTCACACCCGGATTAAAATAGTCCTCTCCCACACGCTGTCCGTTGAGATATATTTCATAAATACCCCGGGAAGTCACATACAAACGCGCCTTACGAACCTTATGGGAGGAAGTCACAAACTCCGTACGCAGCATCGGCATAGCGTTACGGCTGGGATTCTGTACATAGCACTTCTTTGCGCCATTCAACAGTTTAGCATCCAAGGTGACAGAAGCTAACTTGTTCTCCGGACTCCGGAAATTGCGAATATCCGTTCTGACTCCTGAAAAATCAGTTGCGTGCTCCAACACATACCCCACATCACCGACTACCGGAAACGCCACGAAATCACCTCCCTGTCCCAAAGGATTCAGATTCACTTCCCCAATCTGCACCTCTCCTTTTTTCAGTGTGGTGAAACCCAGATTGGAATACAAAGAGAACGTATGCGACTGATATTGATTCTCCGCATTCAGCACATCAGCGGGCAACATAAAAGATTTCAAAGGAACAGAAGTTTGTCATCCGGCCGATAACCGGCACGATAAATATGTACCCAGGCATTTCGTCCGTCTTTCAAAGGAGACAAATCGAATTCTATTTTTATGTATGACTCATCCTTTCCGCTGGCAATGTGATAAATGTTCTTATTCGCATCCATCAGACGTTCATCGTTGGCACCATACACAAATGCTATCTTACGCGACGCAGCCTGCTTTTTCATCTGAAATGAACAATCCAGTCTGAATACTGGCAAATAATGTGAATAAAGCACCATATCCTCGTCACTGCCTCCAATCCAACGTGCTCCGTTCCAGCCCTCTTTATCATCAGACGTCATCAGCTTGTCTCAACCAAGAATCTTTTTCCGCAATTTCTCCCTTATTGTTCCAGATTTTACTTTCCAGGTATAACGGGTAGCCGGCTTCAACGCCTCTCCCTGATAAGTCACATGCTGGGACACATCTGTTGTCACTTTTCCGGAATTCCAGACTACCTTTCCAGCCTCATCCTTTACCTCTAATTGATAAGCTGTCTGATATATGCCTCTTTCGTGTGGGTTACTTACAAGTTGCCAGCCGAATCTGGGGACTGACGTATCTAACCCTAAAGGATTCTCAGCTAACCCCACTTTCATTTCAGCTATTGACATGTATTCCTTCCTATAAGTGCTGCTCGATAAAATTATTCCTAACAAAATTATTATCAAAAAAGATTTTCTACCCATACCTCATTATAATTAAATTTCTCTCGAAATTACAAAAAGAGATTTATCATACAAAAAGAGATTATCTCAAATAGAATTACAAAAAATTAAAATAAAAACCTCCTACTTTTAGACATATCATTAAGGTAAATGAAAGCTAAAGCAGGAGATTTTTATATTATAATTTACAGACTTTAAGTAAGTCTATCCATTGATTCTCCTTTAGAGCACCAACTAAATAGCTTTACAACTACTGACCTAATTTCGCTTTTCGCAACAAAGTCTGCATTTCAAATAACTTTTCAGGATATTGAGCCGCTACATTTTCTTGTTCGTTAACTTTCTTCATTTCATACAATTGTGGAATACTGTCATTACCTGTTTCTATTCTCGGTCCCCAAGTAATCATGCGTGGCCCATCATTTGGTTCTATATATTTCCAATCTTTAGTTCGGATAGACAATACATGATTAGCCGCAAACTCTACAACCCAGGAACGATCTGTATTATCCGTACCCAATAGATTACCTAACCGGTTCCAACTATCAGGAGCACTCCCTTTAGGTAAATGTGCATGAATCAACTCTCCTAATGAAGCCATCCAGTCAATCTGCGACATCAACACATTTGATACGCCCTTTTTTTGTATCATTTTTGGCCAGCGCACAATGGCAGGAACAGTTGTTCCACCTTCAAAAGCACTATACTTATAACCTCTTAACGGTCCGGAAGGCGTATGCCCATTCAATAGCTCTTCAGCTCGATCATCATAACCATCATCCACAACCGGCCCATTGTCACTAGACAAAATAACAAGCGTATTTTCTGTTAAACCCAATCTATCTAACGTTTTCATAATTTGGCCTACACTCCAGTCAAATTGCAGAATAGCATCTCCACGCAACCCCATCGGACTTTTTCCTCGAAAACGTTCGTGGGGGAAACGGGGTACATGCACGTCATTTGTTGCAAAATAAAGAAAAAACGGTTCATTTTGATGCTGGCTGATAAAATCAATAGCATGCGAAGTAATAGAATCAGCAATATTCTCATCTTTCCACAATGCCTTTCCACCTCCTTTCATGTATCCAATACGGCTAATACCGTTCACAATTGACATGTCATGCCCATGGCTTGGCTTCAGGTTATACAATAGCTCAGGATTGTCTTTTCCTGTAGGTTCTCCTGGAAAATTTTGCTTATAACTCACCTCGATAGGAGCTGTCGGATCATATCCCGCCACTTGTCCATTCTCTATAAATACGCAAGGAACACGGTCAGCTGTAGCAGCCATAATATAATGATAATCAAATCCCAAATCAGCCAAAGAGGCAGGTAAAGGAGCATTCCAATCCTGCTCACCAGTCTTATCACCTAAGCCTAAATGCCACTTGCCAACGGCTCCAGTCACATAACCAGAATGCTTAAACATATCAGCCATAGTATATTGTTCAGGACGAATAATCATTCCTGCATTTCCAGCTGCAACATCTGTACCTTTTTTCCTCCAAGCATATTCACCCGTCAATAATGAATAACGTGAAGGAGTACTGGTAGCAGCCACAGCATGCATATTCGTAAAACGTAACCCTTCATCAGCCAGCTTGTTCACATTTGGCGTCTCTATATTTTTCGCGCCATAACATTGCAGATCACCATACCCCAAATCATCTGCATAAATGATAATGACATTGGGCAATAGGCGTTCAGTTACCTCATTCTTATTGCTATCTTCCACAGAAGCTCCACTAACCCAATTACAAACAAACGGAGAGAGTAGAGAGAATGTTAAATACTGTATTTTCATATCATTAATTATTATCAGTACTAATCACGTAAATTGGGATTTATATTCTGCTCTGACAAAGGAATAGGCCATTTATAATCTTGCGGATTGCGAAAATCACGACGTCCAACATACCAACGACAATTCCCTGTAGGATCTATTTCCTTAGTAGAGGAAGCATAAGTAGTAGAAGAAGGGTAAGGTGCTCCCCAAACTTCTCCAACTAAAACCTTGTCTGCAATTTCCCAACGCAATAAATCCCAATAACGTATTCCCTCATAGGCCAATTCTATTCTTCGTTCGTTACGGAGTCTTTCCCGTAAAATAGACGGATCTGTTTCTGTAATAGGAGGCATCTCTACCCCGGCACGACCACGCACTTTGTTGATTGTAGCATCTAATATAGGCTTATCAATAACCTCTCCCCCTTCAATCAAACATTCCAGATAACCCAACAACACTTCCGCATAACGAATTATAGGTGTCACTGCGCTATAGCTTTGAATATCATTAATCGGATTCTCATCAAAATACTTCCGCCACATGAAACCTGTTTTTGATGCTTCTGACGAATAATCAAGTCGCTCTTTAGCAGAAGCTTCATAATCTGGACTCATGCGATACGTTGTACCCATAAAATCCACACCATTATAAAACAAAGTATAGTCCAAACGAGGGTCACGGTTCTCTCCTAAATTATTTGGATTATAACGTGGGTCATCATAACTGAACGGAGTACCATCAACAAATTCATAAGATTCAAACAAGCCGGCAGAAGGATTGGAAAGACTCCATCCTCCATCTTTAGCTGGAAGCACTTGCTGAGCATACCACAGCCAAAATAATTCTCCAAATAAGCAATATAGAAAATATTCTCTTTATTGCCAACCCGGTACCTGGCCAGAATAATTCCGGATAACTCGTGTGGATATCATTGTCTCCATAATCTATGATTTCCTTATAAGCGGCAGCTCCACTCGCCCAATCTTTTTGAAGCATACATGTGCGGCCTAGAAAAGCCAAAGCAGCCTGTTTGCAGGCACGGCCCGTTTCACTTGAAGCAAGATCCTTAAAGCGTGGCAAATCTGCAGCAGCTTCTTTAAATTCAGTAGCACACCATGCCAATATTTCAGCTTGTGAAGTTTTTTTTACAGTATTTGCTTCCTCACCACTCAATACAGTAGTAACCAATGGCACATCTTTAAAATAACTTGCCAAATAATGATATTGGATCGCACGCAAAAAACGAGCCTCAGCTATCATCCTCTTTTTCAAATCCGACTCCGGCATCCTTTGCATTCCTTCCAAGAAACGGTTACATTTACCTATACGCGAATAAGCTGAAGACCAGTAATTCTTTATAAAAGAATTCGTATTCAACAACTGTCCGCTGGATATCTTGTAAAAGTCATTATTTTCTCCCCGGCGGTCAAACGCATTGTCTGTCAAATGTTCCATAAACAGCAACCCATGATAAGACCAGAAATCAGACACGCTATATTCCAAGCCATTAGTTATCTTTCCACGATAAAGAGCAGTCAAGGCAAGTTCTGCATTTTTTTCATCATTCCAAAAATTTTCTTCCGATAGGTCGGTCAGAGGCAATCTTTCCAAGTCACATGACGAGAAAGACAATGAAGCAAGCAAGGTAGCAAGCATCAAATATTTAGAACATTTCATAAGGCTTTAGAATTTTAATGTTAAACCAAAGGTGTAAGTAGACATAGTTGGATAATATTGTCCATCATTACTTGTATTCTCAGGATCCCAACCTTCACGATAGCTTTTAAATGTCAGTGGATTATCCAAACTTACATAAAAACGCATACCACTGGAACCAAACTTCCGAGTCACAGATTCAGGCAATGTATAGCCTAACTGGATGTTACGAACTTTGACATAAGAAGCATCCAACACCCAATAATCAGAAGTTAACGTATTATTGCTTCCCGCATTCGACATCACCTCCAAACGCGGGTATTCAGGATAACGATTGTCTTGCTGCACATTCCAGCAGTTTTCCATCTGCCAGCGCTGTATATTGCCTTCCTGATAGAAAGCATATCCGGCATATACAGAAAGTTTACCTTTTACACCAGCAACTCCCTGTATCAGCATACTAAAATCGAATCCCTTATATTCAGCACCCAGATTCAGACCAAAAGTATATTTCGGAATGCGTGAACCCAAGTATGTTCTGTCGTCAGGCGTTACTTTTCCATCACCTGTAATGTCTACATAACGGATATCTCCAGCCTGTGAACCTTTGGCTATTTCAGTCTGATCATACCAATCGTTCACTTCCGCGTCCGTCAGAAACACACCATCTGTCTTATATCCATAAAACATCTGCATTGGATAACCGATAAACAAATCACTTCCATTACCTACCATGCCATTATTTTGGGTTACATTTCCCATTCCCAACGTTAAAACCTTATTCTTAATAATAGACAAATTACCATTGACATGATAATGGAAATCACCGATTGTATTTTGATGTCCTATTTCAAATTCCCATCCTTCGTTTTCTAGTTCACCGGTATTGACCTCCGAAATAGACAATCCAAAAATAGAAGAATAACTGGCTGCAGGCTTATAAAGCACATCCGTTGTCTTCCGATAGAAATAAGTAGCATTCAAGGTCAGTTTATTATCGAAGAAACCGGTCTCGATGCCAAAATCAGCCGTGCGAGTACGTTCCCATTTCAATGTCGGATCTACATAAGTCGTAACGGCGGCTCCTTGTGTATATACACCTCCAAACACATAATTCTGCGCTTGTCCTAATGTATACACAGACTGATAAGGATAATTACCGATATTATTATTTCCCAATATACCGTAGGAAGCCTTTATTTTCAAATTATTGAACCAGTCGGACACGTTTCTCTCCTGCCAGAATTTCTCTTCAGATACACGCCATCCGGCGGCTACAGAAGGAAAGAAACCAAATTTCGTATCTGAGGGGAACTTTGAAGAACCGTCATATCGCATGGTCGTCTCAAAAAGATACCGCTGATTATAATTATAAGTCAAACGACCAAAAACAGACTGTATTGCCCAGTCATACCCACCTCCATCGTTGGTTTGACCGTCAGCTCCACCCGCTCCCAAATACGGCACATCATCTGATGGAAAATTATTACGGCTTCCACTTAATGTACGTTGCCCTTCATCTTCCCAAGTATAGCCCAGCAATACCGACAAATTATGTCTCTTTGCAATGGTAGTATTATAATCGGCTACAGCCTGAAATGTCTTATATACGGTACGCGCCATGGAATTGGTCAAAGACGAAGGACCTGTACTTCGACCACCAGCCAGCGTCATATCTGCCTATAGTTACGGACGGTGCTTAACGCATAATTATATCCACCAATAGCTCTCAACGTAAGTCCTTTTACAGGTTTCCAGGCAAGCTCGATATTACCATTGAACTTGTCAAAATCCTCACGGTAAAAAGAAGCACAATTCACCCATGCAACAGGTGTTCCTTGCAGCTTAGGACCCGAGCCGATTTCACCAGTCGACAAATAACTAGGTGTCAATCCCGGATAACGGACAGCATTGGCTATAATTCCTTTGAATCCCCCATTGTCAAGTACTCCAGGAGTAGAAGGTTCATGCCTGTCAGATGTCATTCCGCTGACTCTCACACTAAGTGACACGTTTTTAGCAATTTCCGCATTCAGGTTTACTCTAGCATTGTAACGGTTATAATAATTATTATCCAGTAAACCATTCTGACGGAGATATCCAAGTGAAGCCATATACTGAAGTTTTCCAGAACCTCCATTCACACTTAATTCATGCTTAGTCTGCAAGGCATGTCCACCAAGCAATTCATCCAAATACATTTCATCAGCATAATTGTCCGGATCGGAACCATCACGATATTTCCGAATCATCTCTGGAGTGTAAGTTTCTGTTCCCATCGCCATATTATAGTATTCTGCATACTCATACGAATGGGCAAAATCAGGTAATTCCGTAGCCTGACTCATACCTATAGAACCATTGTAGGTAATATGTGTTTTGCCTTCCTTTCCTTCCTTTGTAGTTACAAGGATTACCCCATTTGCCGCACGCGAACCATAAATCGCAGATGAAGCTGCATCCTTCAGCACTGAAATGTTTTCTATTTCCGACGGAGTCAAATCACTAAGAGAACCAGGCATCCCATCAATCAGCACCAACGGATCAGGGGTAGCTCCGAAAGAGCCTACTCCACGCACACGAATTGTACCGGCATCTTGTCCGGATTTCCACTTGTCTGTGTGATAGTTACTCCAGATAACTGGCCAGTCAACATATTGGAAACATCCGGAACCGCACGTGATTCTAAAGTTTCACTGTCTAATGTTGCAATAGAGCCTATCACATTCACCTTTTTCTGTGCTCCATAACCAATGACTACGACTTCATCCAACGTTTCAGAATCTTCTCTTAAACTAATAGCTATTTGTTTCCCTGAAAGCACTTGTACACTTTGGTTCTTGTACCTACATACGAAATGTCTAGCATAGCTCCTTCGGGCACTTCCAACATAAAATTACCGTCAATGTCCGTAATCGTACCATTAGAAGTTCCTCGTTCCATGACTGTTGCACCAATAATCGGTTCGCCATTCACATCCCGAACAGATCCTTTTGTCTGCAACTTTTTGGACGAAACCACCCCATTCTCGGACTTTTTTATAATAATATTCTTATCTTTAATCTCATAAGTAATTCCTATTTGGCCAGCCAAGATTTGCCGAACCACATCATCTATATTCCCGTCTTGCACGGAAATGGAAATGTGTTTCTGTGTGTCCACATCAACTGATGAAAATACAAATGAATACCCTGACGACTTCTTCAACTGTTCCATCGCCTCCTTTACCGTCACATTACCGGTTTTCAGTGTAATATTCTGAGAAAAGACCGATAAGTTCAGGCAAAGCGCTGCCGAGGCTACTAACATAGCCTTATTGAAATATCTCATAATTCTGTTGATTTTTAATTAAATAACTAAAATAAGAATTGTAAGAATCGAAGAATACCTATCTTTGCGGCATCTTTGATTCAAGTTTTGCCCTATGCAGAAGACTTGCAAACCAGCAAGGAGGATGTGCCCGCATCTTCCTTGTTTTTATGTCTTCGCCTTATGGACCCTGTCAGCCGGAAGATTCTATGTTCATGGTGTTTCTCTTTTTAAGGTTTGACAAATTAGTTAATAAAGGATGTATTTTTCATTTTCGTATCGATACTTCATACGATTGGTTGAAGCAATAGTTTCCAGTACTTCTTCTATAGTATTACCCATCACCTTGAAGCTACCGTAGAAACGACGGTTCTTCAGGCTGTCGGCTATCTCGATTCGTACATCGTAGCTACGCATCAGTTTCTTGGCAATGTCTTCCAATAATTCCTCGTCGAAGAACAGCTCATCGTTTGTCCATAACATGGAATTCTCTGCACGGGCTCTCGATTTCACCATTTCGCCCGTACGCTTGTTCAGCACCATTTCTCATTAGGAGAAAGATATAAGTCTGACATGGATTTCAAACTATTATGCAAAGCAACCTTTCCCTCCAATAGACTCACCGTCACTTCTTCATCATCCGAGTAGTTCTTGAAATTGAACTTGGTACCCAATACACGCAAGTCTACTTCATGCGTATGAATCTCAAAAGGAAGGTCTTGGTTATGCACCACCTCAAAATAACCTTCTCCTTCCAGGCTGAGCTGACGGTTATCCATACCAAATCCCTGCGAATAGGTAATTTTGGAACCGGCATTCAGCCACACTAACGTACCGTCAGGCAAATACAGTTTGGTACGTGCTCCCAACGGAGCTTCCACCACCATATCCGAGAACGTCTGACGAAGTGTTTCCTGCCCTTTCCAGTAACCGGCCAGCGGAAGCAGCACAATCAATATCACGGCTGCCACCCGGTAGAAAGTCTTCCATGGGAAACGGTACACCTTCGGTTCTTTCTTTCCGATTCGTTTCTGGAAACGGGCAAAAGCTTCTTCTTTATCGAACACCTTATCTTTTACAGCCACTCCCGACGAAAACCAGACTTCTATCTGATTGCGAACATACATACGGTTCTCGTCCGACTGCTGACTCCAGCTTTTCAATTCCTGAAAAGCCTCTGCCGTCAGACTACCGGAAAAGTATTCCGCAATCAACTGATCAATCCGTTCATTTTTCATTTCTTCGTGCTGCATAATTTGCTGTGTTTATAAGTAAGACAAAAAAGAGAAAAAAGAGGGTAGTCAAAAAAGAAGATTTTTTTCAATTTCCCAAGAAAATATACCACACGAGTAGCTTCAAATAGCCCGACATGCGCTTCTGCAGAAATGCTAATGCATTCTTTATGTGATACTTAACTGTGTTAACAGAGATATTCAGCTCGCGAGCTATTTCTTCGTATTTTTTTTGCTCAAAGCGACTTTTTTGAAAACCACACGGCATTCTTCCGGCAGGGCCTCAATACTGCGTTCGAGCTCTTCCTCCAGTTCCTGCTCCAACAGATAACCTAACGGATGGTCTTTCTCTATAAATAAGGTATCCAGAAATTCCGCGTTCTCTGGAAGGGAAAAAGAAGAAAACTGCAATTCTTCACGGTATGCAAGTGAATTCAGCTCATTCAAGCAACGGTTGCGAACCGATTTCATCAAATAGGCTCTCAAAGAATAGGTGATTTCCACCTCACTTCGATGTTCCCACAAATAAAAGATGGCATCATCCACCACCTCCTCCGACAAAGATACGTCATGAAGAAACAAATCTGCGAAACGGCAGAGAGGGACATAGTGCCGGTCGTAGATGCGTCTGAAGGCAGATTCATTTCCACATCGCAGTTCTTCTATCAGTGTTTTTCCGTCATAGATTGATTCATACTCAGCAAATTTAGAGATTTTCTGCTTATATTCACGATTTTCCTCCATTATTTAATGTAAGGATATACCCAAGTAAAAGAAAAGCAGGCCTAATAATCTACAAAACCGGCAGAATTAACTCAAAATTCAGTAATATATTCCTCAAAACGCTTTGAAAAATTCTCTGTTTCACAGTGCAGGATTTGTATCCCACAGTGTGAAATATGTATCCCACACTGTGGTTTTTGTATTTCACAGTGTGAAACAGAGAATTTGCCTTTGCAATTCCAAAAATATGAACCGACAAACGGATATTCCCTTCCTAATCCGGAAAAGAATAAAAATTTATCGTTTTTCGATAAAAAACTTCTGTTTTTCTTTTGCAGTTCAAAAATAATATCTACATTTGTATATCGAAAAACGATAAATATTTATCGAATACAAACGCAAACAACACTATTATTTACACACAAACACGTACAATTATGAAAAAGACATTCACAAAAAAGACACTGGTAGCAGGAATCGCTGCTGCATTGATGACATTGACAGCCACAAATGTAAACGCAAAAGAAACCTTCATTTACGGACAGAACCAGCAAAGCCTGATTGTTTCCACCTTGAATGAGGACGGCAAAACACTTACTCCCAAATGGAAGTACGAATACCAGTACGACACGTTGGAACCATGACCGAGAAAAAAGCTTACCGATGGGATGCAGAACAAATGACCTGGACACCAGCTTATCTGCTGACCTGGAGAACTGAGGAGCCAACCCTTCAGAAGCTTTCTGAAAACAAATAAACTAACCATTTAAAAACGCACACATTATGGGACGCACTATCAAATTATTACTGTATTTCTTCGCTTACCAATTAGCTTTCATGGGAGTAGCCATCTGTGGATATATGTTGTATCAAGCAGTTATGAGGTTCCACAGACACCCGACAGCCTGTATACAAACCTTATCATGCTGGCACAAATCCTCTCCACCGCGGCAGTAGGTATCCATCTGTTAGTGGGGAAATATGTGGGACTGGACCAGAAGACCTGGGGGTATCACAACTCACCCAAACTGTTAGCAACCTCAGTGGTATTTATTTTAGCGATGGGCTTATGGACCAACTACTTCAATGAGCTGGCCGACTTACCTAACAACATGCAGGAGGCGTTCGAATGATAATGCGTAACCCACTGGGCATCATTGCTGTAGTCATCATGGCTCCCATTGTAGAGGAACTGCTGTTCCGTGGAGCCATTCAGGGACATTTACTTCGCAAATGGAAACATCCGGCAGGAGCATCGTACTTTCGTCATTGATTTTCGGAGTAGTGCATGGCAACTGGGTACAGGCGCCGTTCGCCTTCGTAACCGGATTGGCACTGGGATGGATGTATTATCGCACAGGCAGTCTGTTGCCCGGCATCCTGATGCACTTTGTCAATAACAGCGCAGCCGTAGCTTCTTTCTTATTAGCAGACGATCCGAATACTACCATGGTTTCTACTTACGGACAAACGGGAGCAGCTCTTATGGCGGCTGGAGGAATGGCTCTTACCATCATCTGTGTGCTGTTCATTCAAAAGAAACTGGTTCCGCAGCCGGCAGTATGGCATCAGCCTGCTCAGGCAGAAACAATTGAAATAGAGAACAATACACTGTCTTCACAAACACATTCACACAATGAAAACATTTAAAATCATTGGATTAATAGCCCTATTAATCGTACTCTTTGAATTCATAGGCGGCTTTAATGACGGCTGGAGCGATGTAGATAAACTGGCTCCCATCAGTATAGAGTCTGCAGATCCGGCTTTTGACAAGGTAACTGCAACCACCTTCGATGTATTGCCCGATTCAGCCATACAAGCAGCCAACTCGCAAGCCGGCACAACTGTTCCCACCGGATTCATGCAATGCCATTCGTACATCGTACCCAGCGGACTGACAAATTTCACTTATATACTGCTTGGTCTCACAGCTGGTATCCTTTTATGGACTTTACAACCTCATCCGTCTGTTTATCTCTATCATCCGCAAAGAGGTCTTTACATCCATCAATATCCGACGGATACGGTGGGGAGTTTATCCTCCTATTGCCTATCACTTGGTTAAGTATTTCCTCAACTGGAGTGAAACCCGTGATGCCATGGCACAACTTACAATTCCGGGATACACCATCCAGCCCGCATCTCCTTTTGAGTTCAGTTGGATAGGTATATTGTTGCTGATACTTCTCACGGAAGTATTTGTAGTAGCAGTAAAACTAAAACAAGAAAATGATTTGACCATTTAAAATCTTCATCTACATTATGAAAAGAGACTGAATATATTCTGTGTATGCATGATTGCTGCTTTCCTGTTGTCCGTTTCCGGAAATGTGTACTTAATTATAGAAATGTTTGTAAACGGAGTAGAGGTAGGCATGAAAGCTGCACAAGGAGAAATCACTGAGATACCTCAATATAAAATGGTACACGTCTTGCCTACTGACATGATGGAAACGACCGGAACAGTCACCAACTTGAAAGACGGCAGACAACTGGCTGTCAAACCGATTACAGCTCTTGTGGAATGCCCCTATTCCCATTCCAGCCATGGCTTTGAAGTGCTGCAAGGTCTCATCGGTTTTATTGTCATTATCGGATTTGTCTATGCAACTGTCTATTTCGCCAAACTGATGATACACATCAACCGAAACATCGTGTTCGACTGGATTAACGTAAAACACCTGCGCCGCGTCGGATGGAGTCTGACAGGAATGTGTGTGCTTTCTTCTATTAGTGTCTGGATTTCAAATCATCAGCTTGCACAATACATTGAACTGGCAGGAAGCAAATTGAATATATTAGTTGCCTTCTCTGATTCCACACTGATTTTAGGCTTTATCGCCTCTTAGCCTCAGAAGTATTTGCCATCGGCTTACGGTTGAAAGAAGAGAATGAATTAACCATTTAAATTTGAATGGAAAGATGAAAACTATTAATACTAAATGGAAAGCTGCAATCGGTATCATTCTGACCATGATACTTACCTTGATGCTGCTGACCATCATTTACTGGCTGTTCATCGAGCAACAGATAGAAACACGTTCCCACCGCGTGTTAGTCATGATGGGAATGATTTACGGTGGGATGTACCTACACCATGTATTGATAAAACGCTATACCTGCTGGTGGAAGGTATTGACTGAAAAAAAGAAAACTAAACTGAATAATTTATGCCGATTATCGTAAATCTAGATGTGATGATGGCGAAACGAAAGATTTCGCTGGGAGAGCTTGCTGAAAGGATTGACCTAACGCCGGCAAATCTCTCTATTTTGAAAACAGGAAAAGCCAAGGCCATACGTTTCTCCACCCTGGAAGCTATCTGCAAAGAACTGGACTGCCAGCCGGGAGATATATTGGAATACAGAGTGGAAGAATGACTCTAATATGCAACAAAAATGCACCTATTCGAGATAAAGCTCTCGGATAGATGCATTTAAATTACCATTCAAATAATTTGCTTCTTGATAATAAGCAGGCTCCTATAACTCCAGCTTTAGCTTGTAACTTAGACAATACAACAGCCGAATCTTTGCTTACTAAATTTAAAGAATACTTACGTATAGCAGTCTTTATAGGTTGCAAAATGTAATCCTCTGTCAAAGCCAAAGTTCCTCCAATTACAACTAATTCTGGATTAAATAAATTTATCAACCCGGCGAGATAGCGACCTAACTTACGGCCTATCTCCTCAACCAGCTCAATACACA
>ENA-OQHA01000372-OQHA01000372.1-human-gut-metagenome-genome-assembly--contig:-NODE-372-length-23002-cov-2.873093_pt1 | contig 23002 bp, 26 predicted proteins | sample MGYA00242558_ERZ504707 | MGnify/ENA primary metagenome ERZ504707 (study PRJEB26092, sample SAMD00036197) | human gut metagenome | host: Homo sapiens | study: EMG produced TPA metagenomics assembly of...
TGGCAGATAGGCAGTAGCTTTGCCCAGCAGCTCTCCGTTTGGGAGGGAGAAAGAAAGCTTTAAAACTTTTGTTTTGGGGTATGGCGCCACGCATTGCGGTAGCAGCTTGCTTGCATTTTAGTTGGTTCGTTTATCAATGCATATGTGATGAGCCGTATGAAGATTGCTTCGCATGGGAAGAATTTTTCAGCGCGTGCCATCCTTTCTACTGTATTTGGTGAAAGTGCTGATTCGCTGATCTTTTTCCCTTTGGCTTTTGGAGGACTGATGCCTATCTCTGAATTAGGAAAAATGATGTTGGTTCAGGTTGTTCTTAAGACAATGTACGAAATAATTATTCTGCCTATAACTATTCGAGTAGTGAAATACATCAAGCATGTAGACGATTGTGACGTGTACGATGAACATATTTCTTACAATGTGTTGAAAATAAAGGAGATTTGATATGAATAAAGATGCTGCACTTGTTGTCTTTAGCGGAGGACAGGACTCTACGACCTGTCTTTTCTGGGCGAAGAAACATTTTAAGAAGGTATATGCTTTGAGTTTCCTGTATGGACAGAAACATGTGAAAGAAGTAGAACTGGCACGTGAGATAGCTCGCAAGGCAGAAGTTGATTTTCATGTGATGGATGTTTCTTTTATCGGCCATTTGGGTAAAAACTCATTAACCGATACTTCCATCCATATGGATGAAGAAAAGCCAGAAGGTACTTTTCCGAATACGTTCGTTCCCGGCCGTAATTTATTCTTTTTGAGTATTGCTGCTGTATATGCTCGTGAACGGGGTATCAATCATATTGTGACAGGAGTATCACAGACCGATTTTAGTGGATATCCGGATTGTCGTGATGCTTTTATCAAATCGTTGAATGTTACATTGAATCTCGCCATGGAGGAACAGTTTGTCATTCATACTCCGTTGATGTGGATAGATAAGGCTCAGACATGGGCACTGGCAGATGAACTGGGTGTTCTTGATCTGGTGCGGAATGAAACGTTGACATGCTATAATGGCATTCCCGGAGATGGATGCGGACATTGTCCGGCATGCAAATTGCGCCGTGAGGGACTTGAAAAATATTTGGCAATAAAGAATAAGTAACAGATGATGCTCTATTCGGTATAAATAAACGGCTATGGAAAGAAAAGATGAACTGACAATATTAGGAAAGAATACAGTTTATAAACAGGATTATGCTCCTGAAGTTCTGGAAGCATTTGTAAACAAACATCCTGAAAATGATTATTGGGTACGTTTCAATTGCCCTGAGTTTACCAGTCTTTGTCCTATTACAGGGCAACCTGATTTTGCAGAAATTCGAATCAGTTATTTGCCTGATGTGAAAATGGTAGAAAGCAAAAGTTTGAAATTATATCTGTTTAGTTTCCGAAATCATGGTGATTTTCATGAAGACTGTGTGAATATTATCATGAAGGACCTGATTAAGCTGATGGATCCTAAATACATTGAGGTGACAGGTATCTTTACTCCTCGTGGTGGAATATCCATTTATCCGTATTGTAACTACGGTCGTCCTGATACGAAATATGAGAAACTGGCAGAATATCGTATGCAGAATCACGATTTGTAAATCGTAAAGATACATTAGAACAGAGGAATGAAAAACGGACTTAGTTTCAACCGTCTTTTATTCCTCTGTTTTTTAAGATAATTCCAATATTTAAGATAATTCCAGTCCGAAAGCCTCTTTTAATTTCAGCAGACTAGGATTCTTTTTACTCATCATCTGGAAGCGCTCTACATGACTGTAGGCGCGGAGATTTTCATTGGCTGCACTTACACGGACTGTCATCTTTATTTTTCGGTTGTGCAACTGCTGGCGTAAATGCATTTCTATTTGTGGGGCCAGTTGCGACATGTATTTCTGTACCATATCGTTGTCTACAGCCACTTCGAATGTTTGTCTGGTCTTTGAGCAAATGAGGCTGCATGTTCATCATACGTGCAGCATTGGCTGCTTCCTCTTTGGGCAGACGAGTCGCAAATTCCCGCCAGTAATAGTTCAGATCCTTTTCATTGAAGATATAATCCTCGTAGGTCTGGTCTGCCGGTACAGTTGTAGCTGTATTTACCGGTCCGTTGTTTGCAGCTTGTGGCTGGACAGCTTGTCGCCGGATTGATATACCTATACTTCCTGCTTTCATTACAGGAATTTTCTTTTCTGTATTTGCCTTAGGTATCGGACTGGGATGTGCCGCAGCAGAAACGTTGGTAGTTGGAGCCGCTGGCTGCTGTACCGCAGCTGATACATTGGGAACAGCTGGTTTTGCTGGCTGCTTGGGAGCTGTACTTCCGTAGTTGCCTGATACCTCATGGGTAGCCTGCGGATAAGGCTGGCTGTTTGAGGCCTGAGAGGATGAAGAAGATGGCTGTCCCTGATTAAAGGCTGGTTTTAAGGTCTGTTTTGTAGGGCCTTGCCCCCCACCAGGAACATCATTGTCGCCTGTTAGCTGGGCAAGTTGAATTAAGGTCAACTCTACCAGCAAACGTTTGTTTTTGCTTACGCGGTAATTCAGGTCACAGTCGTTACACAATTTCATGGCTTTATATAAGAACTGCGGGCTGCATTTCTGAGCCTGAGCCTGATAGCGGTCGCGTATGGATGCACCTACTTCCAATAACTGTAATGTTTCAGCATCACGACTTACCAGCAAGTCGCGGAAATGTGAAGTAAGTCCTGTTATAAAATGGTTGCCGTCAAAGCCTTTTTTCAGAACTTCGTTGAATGTAAGCAGACAGTCGGAAACCCTGTTCTCTAAAAAGGCATCCGTCAGTTTGAAGTAATATTCATAATCCAGCACATTCAAGTTCTCTATTACACTTTGATAAGTGATATGCCCGTTGGTAAAACTTACAACCTGGTCGAAAATAGACAAGGCGTCACGCATGCCACCGTCAGCTTTCTGTGCAATAACGTTCAGAGCCTCCGGTTCTGCTTCAATATGTTCTTTTCTGGCTACATTTTCCAAGTGTTCTACCGTGTCGTTCACACTGATACGATTGAAATCGTATATCTGGCATCGACTCAGAATAGTAGGAAGAATTTTATGCTTTTCGGTTGTGGCAAGAATAAATATAGCATGATGAGGCGGTTCTTCCCAATGTCTTCAGAAAGGCATTGAAAGCTGCCTGAGAAAGCATGTGTACCTCGTCGATGATATATACTTTATATTTTCCAATTTGTGGCGGGATGCGTACCTGTTCGATCAGCGAGCGTATGTCTTCTACCGAGTTATTGGATGCGGCATCCAGCTCATGAATGTTATACGAACGCTGTTCGTTGAAAGCACGGCATGACTCACATTCATTACATGCTTCTCCATCGGCAGTAGGATGCAGGCAGTTGATTGTCTTTGCAAATATTCGCGCACATGTTGTTTTTCCGACTCCTCGTGGACCGCAAAACAGATAAGCATGTGCCAGCTTTTGATTGGCAATCGCATTTTTCAGGGTGGTCGTCAGGGCGCGCTGTCCTACAACAGTATCGAATGTTGCGGGACGATATTTACGTGCCGATACGATATAATTTTCCATATGCCGATATAAGTGATTAATAGTTTTTATGTTCGGAAATACAAAAGTACATAAAATCTCGGTTTTCTCATGGGCTTGACCTGAAATATATTTATCTTTGTCACAAAATAAAGTAAGTTATGCAGACAAGTGACAGTATCGTTATTATCCCTACTTATAACGAAAAAGAAAATATCGAAAATATCATCCGTGCAGTTTTCGGTTTAGAGAAATGTTTTCATATTCTGATTGTTGAAGATAATTCTCCCGATGGTACTGCTGATATTGTACGGAAATTGCAGGCTGAATTCCCAGAACGCCTTTTCATGATAGAAAGAAAAGGAAAATTAGGCTTGGGTACAGCGTATATTGCAGGTTTCAAATGGGCTATTCAACATCAATACGATTATATATTCGAGATGGACGCGGACTTCAGCCATAATCCGAATGATTTGCCTCGTTTGTATAAGGCTTGCCACGATGAAGGAGCTGATGTTGCTATCGGTTCACGATATATAAGTGGTGTAAATGTGGTGAACTGGCCTATGGGACGTGTATTGATGTCATATTTCGCATCGAAATATGTACGGTTTATAACAGGTATTCCTGTGCATGATACAACAGCAGGATTCAAGTGTTATAAACGTAGGGTTTTAGAAACGATACCTTTAGACAATATTCGGTTTAAGGGATATGCTTTTCAGATAGAAATGAAGTTTACTGCTTATAAGTGTGGCTTTAAAGTAGTGGAAGTTCCGGTTATTTTCGTCAACCGTGAACTGGGAACTTCTAAGATGAATAGCAGTATTTTTGGTGAGGCCGTGTTCGGAGTGATACGGTTGAAATGGGACAGTTGGTTTAAAAGTTATCAAAAAATAAGTAAATATGAAACGTACATGGATTTATAACGCAACGATTGTAAACGAAGGATTAAAATTTGCCGGTTCTGTTGTTGTTGAAGATGATACTATCTGTGAAGTGCTACAAGGAGAAGTTCGCCCTTCTGTACCTTGCGATGCCGAAATCGACGCCCGCGGTTGTTACCTCATCCCTGGAGTTATAGATGATCATGTACATTTTCGTGATCCGGGATTGACGCATAAGGCTGACATGGCAAGTGAAACTGCGGCTGCGGCAGCAGGAGGAGTAACTTCGTTTATGGATATGCCTAACTGTAATCCGCAGACAACAACTCTGGAAGCTCTGGAAAACAAGTTTGCCGATGCTGCAAACAAGTGTATCGTAAACTATTCGTTTTATTTCGGAGCAACCAATAACAATACGGAGTTGTTGCAGCAGCTGGACAAGAAACATGTGTGCGGTGTAAAACTGTTTATGGGAGCCAGTACAGGGAATATGCTTGTTGACCGTATTGAATCCTTGCGGAAAATCTTTTCGGAAGCAGGTATACTGATTGCTGCTCACTGTGAAGACCAGACTATAATTCGATGGAACACGGAACTTGTAAAATCAAAGTATGGTGAAGAAGATGTGGATATTCTCTTCCATCCTCGCATACGAAGCGAAGAGGCTTGCTGGCGTTCGTCTTCGTTGGCTGTACAGCTGGCTAAAGAAACAGGAGCACGCTTGCATATTCTCCATGTCAGTACAGCACGCGAGCTGGAACTTTTCGAAGATAAACCGATATCTGAAAAGAAGATAACTTCGGAAGCATGTGTTTCACATCTGATGTTCTGCGATGAAGACTACAAAACGTTAGGAGCACGCATTAAATGCAATCCAAGTATTAAAACAAAGAACGACCGTGATATGTTGCGCCGGGCTCTGACAACAAATCGCATTGATGTCATTGGTACAGACCATGCTCCTCATTTGTTGAAAGAAAAAGAGGGAGGAGCTTTGAAGGCTGTATCTGGTATGCCGAGCCTGCAATTCTCTCTGGTCAGCATTATGGAACTTGTACATGAAGGCGTTTTGACCGTAGAGCAGCTGGTACAGAAGATGTGTCATGCTCCTGCTGAGTTATTCCAAATAGAAAAGCGTGGATATATCCGTCCGGGATATAAAGCTGACCTGGTTCTGGTTAACCCGGATAGCGAATGGGAAGTAACGTCAGATTGTGTTTTGAGCAAGTGTGGATGGAGTCCGATGGAAGGAAGACGCTTCCGTGCGAAAGTAGAAAAGACATTTGTAAACGGAACATTAGTTTACAGCGACGGCAAGGTGGATACTCTTCACCGGGGAGAGCCGCTTGCTTTTAACCGATAAGAAATGCAGACAGACATTACGACAGTAGTTTACGATATACACGATTTGACAGAGTATATTAACTGGATTTATTTTTTTCATGCATGGGGATTTCAGCCTCGTTTTGCGGCTATTGCAGATATTCATGGGTGCGATGCTTGCAGAGCGAGCTGGCTTGCCTCTTTTCCCGTGGAAGATAGGGCTAAAGCTGCCGGGGCTATGCAGCTTCATAAGGAGGCAAACCGTATGCTGAACAGTGTGGACGGAAAATATAAGGTATATGCCATTTACCGGCTCATGAATGCCAATTCGGATGGTGATAACCTGCTGCTGGAAGGAACTCGCTTTCCGCTATTGAGGCAGCAGACGCGAGTTCGTCCGGACGATCCGTTTTTATGCTTGAGCGATTTCGTGCGTCCGTTGTCATCGGGGATACCAGATACAGTAGGAGCTTTTGCTACAACCATCGACGAGAATATGGAACAACCGTTCGAGGGCGATGATTATAATTGATGCTTGTCAAAACCTTGGGCGAGCGTCTGGCAGAAGCTGCGGCCGAAAAGGTGCATGAAACTATACCGGAAAAGCGTATGGGGGTATGCCAAGGATGAACATCTCACCATGAAACAATTGCTCAATGAGGATTATCAAGGTATACGTCCTGCTGTAGGATATCCGTCTCTTCCTGATATATCGGTCAGTTTTTTATTGGATGAGCTGTTCGATATGAAGCGTATCGGTATCAAACTCACTGAAACGGTATGATGCAGCCTCATGCTTCAGTATGTGGGTTGATGTTTGCCCATCCTGCATCTCGTTATTTTCTGTGGGGAAGATAGACGAAGAACAGCTTGCCGATTATGCTGCCCGACGAGGATGTGAGGTAAGTGAAATCAGAAAATACTTAGTAGCTAACCTGCAACAATAATAGGATTATGATATTGCTGAGAGTTTCGTTGTTTTTATCGTGTTGTTACTGTTGCCCGACTGGTATATATATAAGGTATATATAAAGTATATCCAGCATAAATGGCAAAAAAGATTATATTGGCTGCCCACAGTTTTGTTGCTGATGGTATTGCTTGTTTTCATCGTAGCACATGATTCGTTACACGATGCTTTTGGCATTTATCTTATTGTTACATTGTGCGTTGCTGTTCCCAAACTGGTTTTTGTATTATGTGATATCCTGATGAAGGTGTTGCGTAAGTTTCTTCGTATACCGTTGTTTGGGAAAACCGTATCGTCTGTTGTAGCAATTGTCACGCTTGCTTATCTGCTTTTCGGAGCAATTAAAGGAAAGGAATATTTCCAGGTTAAGCAAGTTGTCTTTTCTTCACCCGATTTACCTGAGTCTTTTGACGGATATCGTATTCTTCAATTGTCCGACATACATGCCGGAAGCTGGAAAGGTAATGCTGAAGCACTCCGTCGGGCTGTTGAAATCTGTAACGCACAGCACCCTGATCTGGCCGTGTTTACGGGTGATCTGGTAAATAGTCGGGCCGATGAGATTAAGGAGTTTATGCCTGTTCTGTCAAAACTTCGTGCAAAGGATGGGGTATTTTCTGTATTGGGAAACCACGATTATGCTACGTATGTGCAGTGGGACAGTGAAGCAGACCGTCTTGCTAATATTGATACGCTTCTGGCAAGACAGGAACAGATGGGCTGGAAGATGCTTATGAATGACCATCAGATATTGTATCGTGGAAACGATTCTATCGCTTTAATAGGAGTAGAGAACAGTGGTAAACCTCCTTTTCCCGATCGTGGGGATTTACCTCGGGCACAGAAAGGCACGGAAGGTATGTTCAAGGTTTTGCTGAGTCATGATCCAACTCACTGGAGAAGAAGCGTTCTTCCGGATACCGATATCCAACTGATGCTTGCCGGACATACTCACGATATGCAGATCAATTTATTCGGCTTTTCATTTTCACAGTTTATTTATCCCGAGCATAAAGGTCTGTATCTGGAAGGACAGCGGGGACTTTATGTCAATATCGGGCTAGGTTATGTACTCTTTCCGATGAGGCTGGGAGCATGGCCAGAGATTACAGTCATTACTTTACGAAGAAAATAATAATTCCTAAACTATAACAAGCAATGAGATTCTTATACATTATTTATCAAATCTGTATCGGGTTGCCGATTTTTCTGGTGGCAACTATACTTACTGCTTTGACTACCATGTTGGGATGTTGGTTGGGTAACGGACATTTCTGGGGATATTATCCGGGTAAATTGTGGTCACAGCTTACATGTTTTTTGTTTTTGCTTCCGGTAAAAGTCAAGGGGCATGAACACCTGGATAAGAAAACATCCTATGTATTCGTTGCCAATCATCAAGGTTCATTCGATATCTTTTTGGTTTATGGATTTTTGGGGCGTAACTTCAAATGGATGATGAAGAAAAGCCTTCGTAAGCTTCCGTTCGTTGGTAAGGCGTGCGAATCTGCCGGCTTTATTTTTGTCGACAATCTAGTCCTCGTAAGGTATACGAAACAATAAAGAGTGCGGAAAAAGTATTGCAGGGAGGAACTTCATTGGTTGTATTCCCCGAGGGAGCACGTACGTTTACAGGACATATGGCAAACTTCAAGAAGGGAGCTTTTCTGCTTGCCGACCAGTTGCAACTTCCTGTTGTTCCACTTACCATAGACGGATCGTTTGATATTCTTCCCCGCACAGGTAAGCTTTTGCATTGGCATCCGATGACTCTGACGATACACGAACCTATTTATCCGTTAGGAAAAAAGGGAGAAGAGAATCTGCAAATGTTGATGGCTGAATCGTATAAGGCTATCGAAAAAGATTTACCTCAGAAATATAAAGGTAAGATGGAGAATCCCGATCAGTAATAAAAAGTTTACCCCTTTCATCTTCGCTTAAACAAAGGATCATTCTTGTTGTTGAATGATAGCGTCAGATGAAAGGGGTAAACTTTGTTATTGCTTGAAACAGAGTGATTTAATATCTGTGAAAAACAACGTGAAATGTTGGGTGAAATTTGTACAAAAAACGGAAAATATGCTGATGTTTTCCGTAAAATTATACCTTTCTTTTTTATTTGATTCTCTAAGATGACGAACTTCTAAAGGAAAAAGAGTTTTATTGTACGGCTTGCAGCTTGTCCATATTGCTGCGTGCAACCGATACATATTCCTTTATCATCGGATTGTTTTTAAAAGAATCGGGAGCATCGTTTATTATTTCCTCCATAATCGGAGTCAATACCGGATAAGGAAATCCGTTGCATAGCATCAGAAAGACTCCTGTTCCCAATACATTGTTGTAATTTTCCTGGATAAATGTCTTGGCAAGGTCGTCCATGTCGTTTCCTAACGCGGTGCGCTGTTTTTCCATCTCTTCTTGGATAAATTTAGGATCTTTGCCGTCCATAATCATACGGCTTTCCATTCTTTCCACTTCATACGCACGATCTTCCAGCGAAGTTTTCTTTATGATAAACTCATTGAAACTGTCGTTCAACGGAGTTCCTTTTACAGAAAAACCTGCTTTGTCGATATTGATACTGATATTTCCTTCCTCTATGACAACCGGCATGATGCAGTCGTCGTCCATATACAAAGAAGCAATTACGGTAGAGTCGACTTTTCCTTTCATCTTGAATATCCCGTGTACCACTTCAGCCGAGTCTATATTTACCAACTTATCTCCGGACGGCACTTTTATGAAAAGCATTTTTCCATCCAGTTTCGATACAGAAGAAATACCTTCTATTTTATATTTCTTTCCGCACGAAGCGCAAATAATGGCACAAAAGAGAAAAAAGTAAAATCTGTACATGCAATAAGCCTTTAGAAATTTCTGCGGCAAAGGTATAACGTTTAGAAATGACGTGAAAATAAATTATCAAAAATTAAACTAAATAGAGGATTATTACTGAATTAAGCTACTCAAAACGTATTTTTCGCTATCTTTGCTGGCTATTTGCTGACAACGAAAAAATATCAATTATTATTTTTAAATATCATAACAATGAAAAAACTTAAAGTATTAGCATTGGCACTGATTTGTGCTGCCTTTTCACCGGTGAAGCCGACGAAGGAATGTGGCTTCTTCAGCTGATGAAGGAGCAGAACCTTGCCGACCGTATGAAAGCACAAGGTTTGAAAATGGATATTGCCGATATTTACAATCCGAACAGCGTAACACTGAAAGATGCTGTTGGTATATTCGGACGAGGATGTACCGGTGAAATTATTTCTCCAGACGGACTGATTCTTACTAATCACCACTGTGGTTACGATGCTATCCAGCAGCATAGCTCTGTAGAACACGATTACCTGACTGACGGATTTTGGGCAAAAAGCCGTTCAGAAGAACTTCCAACTCCGGGGTTGACATTTAAGTTTGTAGAACGAATTGTAGATGTAACCGACAAGGTGAACCAGGATATCAAAGACGGAAAAGTGACTGAAATCAATTCTTTTGGTGCAGAATATCTGGATAAGCTTGCTGCTGATGAACTGAAGAATAGTGATTTGAAGGACAAACCGGGTATTTCTACCGAAGCTCTTCCGTTCTATGAAGGAAACAGATTTTATCTGTTCTTCATCAAGACATACAGCGATGTGCGTATGGTAGCTGCTCCTCCTTCATCAATCGGTAAATTCGGTGGAGAAACAGACAACTGGATGTGGCCGCGTCATACAGGTGACTTCTCTATGTTCCGTATCTATGCCGATAAAGATGGTAACCCAGCTGAATATAGTGCCGACAATGTACCTTTGAAAGTGAAGAAGCATCTTGCTATTTCGCTGAAAGGTTTGCAGGAAGGCGACTATGCTATGATTATGGGATTCCCGGGAAGCACCAGCCGTTACCTGACTGAAAGTGAAGTGAAAATGCGTATGGAAGGAATAAACACTCCTCGTATTGAAGTTCGTGAAGCACGTCAGAACGTATTGCGTAAGGAAATGGCTGCCAGCGATAAGGTACGTATCCAGTATGCAAGTAAGTTCGCTTCTTCCAGCAACTACTGGAAAAACTCTATCGGTATGAACAAGGCTATCGTCGACAATAAAGTATTGGAAGCAAAGGCTGAACAGGAAGCTAAGTTTGCCCAGTTTGCAAAAGAACAGAACAATGCCGACTATGCTAAGGTTGTAAGCCAGATTGACGAGTATGTTCAGAAGGCTACTCCGATTACCAAGCAGATGATTTACTTCAGTGAAACTTTCAGAAGTGGTATCGAGTTTGGCGCTACATACGTTTTGTTCAACGATTTGAAAACTGCTTTGCAGAAGAACAAAAAGAAAGATATCGAAAAAGCTATCAGCAGCCTGAAAGAAGCATATGCCGATGTACACAACAAGGATTATGATCATGAAGTAGACCGTAAGGTAGCTAAAGTCTTGATTCCGCTGTATGCAAAGAGTGTACCAGCTGATGCTTTGCTGCATTCTATCAGACTATCCAGACAAAGTATAAAGGCAATTATGATGCTTATATCGATGCTTTGTATGACAATAGCATTTTCTCTAATGATAAAAACTTCAATGCTTTCATCAGCAACCCTACCGTTAAAGCTATCGAAAACGACCTTGCAGTACAATATTCTTCTAGCAAAAATGAATTGTCGAAGAAACTGAATGAAAAGTATGATGCAGTAAGCGGCAATATCGATTTGTTGCATAAGACATATGTACGTGGCTTGTGTGAAATGTATGCTCCAACTCCGAAAGCTCCGGATGCAAACTTTACTATCCGTCTGACTTACGGTAACGTAAAATCTTACGATCCGAAGGATGGTATCCATTATAAATATTACACTACGCTGAAGGGTGTAATGGAAAAAGAAGATCCGAACAATCCGGAATTTGTCGTTCCTGCTAAGCTGAAAGAGTTGTATGCTACGAAGAACTTCGGTCGCTATGCATTGCCTAACGGTGAAATGCCGACTTGCTTCCTTACTACCAACGATATTACCGGTGGTAACTCTGGTTCTCCGGTGTTGAATGGTAATGGTGAACTGATTGGTGCTGCATTCGACGGTAACTGGGAATCACTTTCGGGTGATATTAATTTCGACAACAATCTCCAGCGTTGTATTGCTGTAGATATTCGCTATGTATTATTCATCGTTGAAAAATTGGGTGGTTGCAAGAACCTGATTGACGAAATGACTATCGTAGAATAATGAAGAAAACCATATTATTTTCTATGTTTGCCGCATGCTCTCTCGCCGGATATGCCGATGAGGGCATGTGGATGCTGACAGACCTGAAGAAGCAGAACGCTGCGTGATGCAGGATTTGGGTTTGGATATCAGTATAGATAAGGTATATTGTCCCGACAGCATCAGTCTGAAGGATGCTGTTGTACACTTTGGGGGAGGATGTACCGGCGAAGTAATCTCTGCAGAGGGACTGGTGCTTACCAATCATCACTGCGGATATCAGTATATTCAGCAGCACAGTGCTGTGGAACACGATTATCTGACGGATGGTTTTTGGGCGATGGAGCCGTGAACAGGAACTTCCCTGTGAAGGACTGACCATTACGTTTATCGACCGCATCCTCGATGTGACCGACTATGTACAGGAGCAGTTAAAAAAGGATGAGGATCCTGAAGGATTGAATTATCTTTCTCCTTCATACTTGTCGACTGTGGCTAAACGTTTTTGCCAAGAAAGAGAATATAAAGACAGACGATTTTACTGTTCTCGAACTGAAACCGTTCTACGGAGCTAATAAATATTATCTGTTTGTAAAGACAGTATATAAGGATATTCGTATGGTAGGTGCTCCTCCTTCTTCTATCGGAAAGTTTGGAGCTGATACGGATAACTGGATGTGGCCGCGTCATTGTGGTGACTTTTCTATCTTCCGTATTTATGCATCGAAAGATGGTAAACCAGCCAATTTTGCGGCAGACAATGTTCCTTTGAAAGTCAAGAAGCACCTTGCTATCAATATGAATGGCATTAAGGAAGGTGATTTTACTTTTGTAATGGGATTCCCCGGACGTAACTGGCGTTACATGATCAGTGATGAAGTGAGGAACGTATGCAGACTACCAACTTTATGCGTGATACCGTGCGCGGAGTTCGTCTGCGTGTGTTGGGTGAGGAAATGGCAAAAGATGCTAAGACACGTATCCAGTATGCAGCCAAGTATGCTTCTTCTGCCAATTACTGGAAGAATGCCATCGGTATGAACGAAGGACTTGTATCGCTCAAGGTACTCGATCGTAAGAAAGATGAGCAGAAACGCCTTCTGGCTTTTGGCGACGAAACTGGAAATGAATCTTATCGTCAGGCTTATGAAAGTATCAAGCAGATTGTTGCAAAACGCCATGACGCTGTATATCATCAGCAGGCCATTTATGAAGCCTTGATGCTGGGTACAGAGTTTTCTAAAATACCTGATACTGATAAGCTGTTGGAAGCTTTGGAAAAGAATGACAAGAAGGGTATCAAGGCTGCCATTACTGCTTTGCAGGAACAGGGAAAGAAATTCTTTAACAAGGATTACAGTACGGTAGTCGACCGTAAGGTGTCTAAACAATTGCTTGCTTTATATGCGCAACTGATTCCTGCCGGACAACGTATCAGTATTTTTAAAGTAATAGACGGACAGTTTGCTGGCAGTACAGATGCTTTTGTTGATGCTTGCTTCGATCGTTCTATCTTTAGAAGTTCTAAAGCTTTGGCTGCGTTCTTGCAAAATCCGAGCGCTGACAAACTGAAGAAAGATCTGATGGTGCAATATGCTAAGTCTGTAAAAGAAGGGTATAAGGCTACGGATGAGGCTATGAAGGCAGAAACCAATGCTTACAATCGTGCACACAAAACATGGGTTGCAGGTATGCTTGCCTTGAAGCAAAAGGAAGGAAAGGCCATTTATCCGGATGCCAACTCTACTTTGCGATTGACTTATGGTAAGATTGGGTCGTATGAACCAGCCGATGGCAAAGAATATCTGTACTATACTACGTTGAAGGGAGTAATGGAAAAGAAGATCCGGAAAATCCTGAATTTGTGGTATCTCCTAAGCTGAAAGAGTTGTACAAGAAGAAAGATTTCGGACCATATGCTATGGCTGATGGACGTATGCCGGTATGTTTTGTTACAGCGACTGACAATACGGGTGGTAACTCTGGCTCTCCGGTGTTCAACTCAAAAGGTGAATTGATTGGAGTAGGTTTCGACCGTAACTATGAAGGACTGACAGGAGATATTGCTTACAATCCGCAGTTGCAGCGTGCTGCTTGTGTTGACATTCGATATGTGTTGTTTGTCATCGATAAATATGCGGGAGCCAAGCATTTGATTGATGAACTGACCATTGTCCGTTGATTCATGTTTATAAAATCACGGTGATAAAATAAAGCCATATCATTACTCGATACTGAGTTTGATATGGCTTTATATTTTAATAGTAACCGGTTACTGTGCTATCAAAAACTTACTCTGTTTTGTGTATATGCTCTTGAACCGGATTATTTGTTCTTTTCTTTTTCCTCTTCCTGAGGAATACGGAATGCGGTGTACATTTCCAGTACGGCAGCAATAGTCAGACATACTACCCATTCATTTCGTTTCCAGAGAATCATCATTACTCCGGCAACAACCAGTAAAGTTGCTCCGATTATTTGCTGGCGGCGCAGGCGGCGGATAATGATGTTTTTCCCTTCGTAACCGCTTATTACTTGTACATAGGCAAACATAATGGCTCCTATCAGATATAAGTATGGAGCCCATGCCAGTTGGGTGATTTGCAGTGCAGCTCCCAACAGTAGTGCTACTGCCCCTACAGTAGCTATAGCAGAATAGTATTTACTCATCCTTGATCTTTTTCAAATCTTCTTCAAAATATAAATATCTTCATTCTCTTTCTTCATCAAGTACTTTTCGCGTGCAACTTTTCCAGTTCCTCCGGATTTGAAGTCAGTTCTTTTAGTTCGCGACTGTCCCTTTCATATTGTTTACGGTAATGCTCTATTTCCGTATTTAATGTCTGGATTTCACGCCAGTGTGAGAAGCGCTGTATCAGACTGTTTTCTTCATCTAATACACCGATTATCAGCAAAAAGACAAGTATTGTAATAAGGTATTTATGCTGACGGATATATTCCCATGCTTTTTTCAGTTTGCTCATATGATGTTCTTAATGATTTACAGGCAAAGATAGTGATAATCTATGAAGTATATATGTTCGTTGATTTTATTTTTTCAGAACTGTCGATGTAAGGTTATTTCCGTTTTTATAATTTTATGAAACCTCCTGTTTCCTTTTCTGTAAATTGAATGAAGAAATAAAGAACTTTGTAAAGAATAGAATCTTTCTTTATGTTATAATTATGCAATATTGCGATATTTTCTTTCAAAATGAATTAATTTATTCAATTTTTATTGATTGTTGAAAATATTTTCTATATGTTTGTGACATTATTTAAAAGGTAAAAAAGAAAGGAAAACAGAATGGTTTACGATATTGAGATGCTGAAACGCTTTTATGCATCGTATGCAGTACATGTGGATGCAGCGCGAATGAAATTAGGTAAAGCCATGACATTGGCAGAAAAAATATTATATGCACACTTATATAATGCAGATACAGTTGCTCCTTTTCGCCGTGGTGAGGATTATGTAAATTTCCGTCCTGACAGAGTAGCTATGCAAGATGCTACGGCTCAGATGGCGTTGCTGCAATTTATGAATTCAGGGAAAGAAAGTGTTGCTGTTCCGGCTACGGTACACTGTGACCATTTGATACAAGCATATCGGGGATTTAAAGAAGACTTACCTGTAGCTGAAGAGACAAATAAGGAGGTATATGACTTTTGAAGAGTGTAGCATCTAAATATAACATCGGTTTTTGGAAACCGGGAGCTGGTATCATTCATCAGGTTGTATTAGAGAACTATGCGTTCCCGGGCGGAATGATTGTAGGAACAGATTCTCATACTCCCAATGCCGGCGGTTTAGGAATGATTGCCATCGGAGTAGGAGGAGCTGATGCGGTAGATGTAATGACCGGAATGGAATGGGAACTGAAAATGCCTAAAATTATCGGTGTGCGTCTGAAAGGTAAGCTTAATGGCTGGGCCTCGCCCAAAGATGTAATATTAAAGCTGGCGGGTATGCTTACTGTAAAAGGAGCTACCAATGCCATTATCGAATATTTTGGGGAAGGAACGGCTTCGCTGTCTGCTACCGGTAAAGCGACCATTTGTAATATGGGCGCTGAAGTAGGAGCTACAACTTCCATATTCCCTTATGATGCGGAAATGGAGAAATATCTGTGTGCTACGGGACGTAAGGAGGTGGCTGCAATGGCTTCGGGCAATGCTTTGTATCTGAAAGCTGACGCAGAGGTAGAGGCTAATCCGGAAGTATATTATGATAGAATTATTGATATAGATTTGTCTACATTGGAGCCGTATATCAATGGTCCGTTTACACCCGATGCGGCATGTCCGATATCGGAATTTGCAGAAAAGGTGGGGACAAACGGTTATCCGCAACGGATGGAAGTGGGGTTGATTGGTTCGTGTACAAACTCTTCGTATCAAGACTTGAGTCGTGCGGCTTCATTGGCCCGTCAGGTGAAGGAAAAAGAGTTGAAAATGACTGCCCAGCTGATTATAAATCCTGGTTCGGAGCAGGTTTACTGTACGGCAAAGCGTGATGGAATGATAGCCGATTTTGAAGCGGTAGGAGGAGTGATTATGACAAACGCTTGTGGTCCGTGCATCGGACAGTGGAAGCGTGTAACTGACGATCCGCAGCGTGCCAATTCTATCGTGACTTCGTTTAACCGTAATTTTGCCAAGCGTGCCGACGGCAATCCCAATACGCATGCTTTTGTCGCTTCGCCTGAGTTGGCTATGGCGCTGGCTATTGCAGGAGATTTATGTTTCAATCCGCTGACTGATACATTGACAAATGAAAGAGGTGAGCAAGTCAAGCTCGATGCTCCGGTAGGAGAAACCTTGCCGGATAAAGGATTTACGGTAGACGACAACGGATATGTAGCTCCGGCTGCTGACGGAAAGAATCTGGAAGTTTCTATCGCTCCCGATTCTAAACGTTTACAGAAACTGGCTCCTTTTGCAGCTTGGGATGGAAAGGATCTGACAGATATGCCGTTGCTGATCAAGACACAGGGTAAATGTACTACCGATCATATTTCGATGGCAGGACCGTGGCTTCGTTTCCGCGGACACTTGGAAAACATTTCCGATAATATGCTGATGGGGCTGTAAACGCATTCAATGGCAAGACCAATAGTGTATGGAACAGGCTGACTGGTGATTATGAGGCTGTATCGGCTGTGGCAAAGCAATATAAGGCAAAAGGTATTCCTTCTATTGTAGTGGCAGAGGAAAACTACGGAGAAGGTTCGAGCCGTGAACATGCGGCCATGGAACCTCGATTCCTGAATGTACGTGTGATTCTTGCTAAGAGCTTTGCCCGTATTCACGAAACAAATTTGAAAAAACAAGGTATGCTGGCGCTTACCTTTATGAATAAAGATGATTACGACAAGATACAGGAACACGATTGTATCTCAATTGTAGGGTTGGATAGCTTTGCTCCGGGAAAGCCGTTGCAGGTAATCGTAAAACATGAAAACGGAACAGAAGATATGTTCTTGGCATCACATACATACAACGAAATGCAGATAGGTTGGTTTAAGGCAGGGTGTGCCCTGAATACATTCAGAAAACAATAAAAAGATTATGAGTAAGGTATATATGCAAGACGGTCGGCTGGTTGTGCCCGACTGTGTAACTGTCCCTTTTATAGAAGGTGACGGAGTGGGAGCAGAGATAACTCCCGTATGTCAGCAAATAGTAAACGAAGCTGTAAAATTGGCTTATAGTGGAAAACGTTCCATCGAATGGAAAGAAGTACTGGCAGGAGGGAAAGCCTTCGAGCAGACCGGAGAATGGTTGCCTGAAGTTACTATGGATGCCTTCCGTGAGTATTTGATAGGTATTAAGGGCCCTCTTACTACACCGGTAGGCGGAGGCATTCGTTCGCTGAACGTTGCTTTGCGTCAGACACTCGATTTGTATGTTTGCCTGCGTCCGGTACGCTGGTTCCGTGGAGTAGTTTCTCCGGTTAAAGAACCTCAAAAAGTGGATATGCACATCTTCCGAGAAAATACAGAAGATATTTATGCCGGTATCGAATGGGAGCAGGGTACTCCCGAAGCACAGAAGTTTTATGCTTTTCTGCGTGATGAGATGGGGGTAAAGAAAGTACGTTTCCCCGAACTTCTTCGTTCGGAGTAAAGCCTGTATCAGTAGAAGGCACGAAACGTCTGGTGCGTGCAGCTATCTTGTACGCATTGCAGCACAAATTGCCTTCGGTTACACTGGTACACAAGGGGAATATTATGAAATTTACCGAAGGAGGATTCAAGCGTTGGGGTATGAAGTGGCAGAAACAGAGTTTGCCGGCCGTATATTTACGATGAACCAGTATAACCAGTTGAAGAAGGATCTGGGTGAAGAATCGGCAAAGGCTGCACTGGCTGAGGCTATGAATACAGGAAAAGTTATTATTAAGGACTGTATTGCTGATGCCTTCTTGCAGAATACCTTGCTTATCCCGGAAGAATATTCGGTTATTGCAACGTTGAATCTGAACGGAGATTATGTTTCCGACCAGCTGGCCGCTATGGTAGGAGGTATCGGAATCGCTCCGGGGGCCAATATCAATTACCTGACAGGACATGCTATTTTTGAGGCAACGCACGGTACGGCTCCTGATATTGCCGGAAAGAATGTAGTTAATCCTTGTTCGTTATTGCTGTCGTCTGTCATGATGCTGGAGTATCTGGGATGGAAAGAGGCTGCTTTACTCATCACAAATGCATTGGAACAATTGTTCGGAGCAGGAGAGGCAACGGTCGATCTGGCTCGTTTCATGCCCGACGGAAAAGCTTTGGGTACGAAAGAGTTCGGACAGCGTGTAATAGAGTCATTATAATCAAAAGAACGTATCAGAATGAAAAAAGAATATATCGTATATAAACTTTCGGAATGTGCCAAACAGGCATGCCGGATTGATAATGAGCTTTTCACGAAATATAATGTGAAGCGTGGTCTGCGTAATGAAGACGGCACAGGTGTTCTTGTAGGACTGACTAAGATTGGTAACGTTGTAGGTTATGAGCGTACTGAAGAGGGTTTGAAACCTATTCCCGGAAAGTTGTTCTATAGAGGATACGATTTGGATGACATCGCTCATGCATTGTTGAAGGAAAAACGTTTCGGATTCGAGGAAGTTGCCTATCTGCTGCTTTCGGGAGAACTCCCCGACAGTGAACAACTGGCTGCTTTCAAAGAGCTGATAAACGACAATATGCCACTCGACAAGAAGACGACCATGAATATCATCGACCTGGAGGGTCAGAATATCATGAACATTCTGGCGCGCAGTGTGCTCGAGATGTATACGTTCGACCCGAATCCGGACGATATTTCACGCGATAACCTGATGCGCCAGTCCATCGAGCTGATATCGAAGTTCCCTACCATCATTGCCTATGCGTACAGCATTTACCGTCATAGTATTCACGGGCGTTCGCTGCATATCCGCCATCCGCATGAGAATCTCTCGATTGCCGAGAACTTTCTCTATATGATAAAGAAAGACTATACGCCGCTGGAGGCTCGTATGCTCGACCTGTTGTTGGTACTTCAGGCAGAACACGGTGGTGGTAACAACTCAACGTTTACGGTACGTGTTACCAGTTCTACTCGTACAGATACTTATTCCAGCATAGCGGCAGGTATCGGATCGTTGAAGGGTCCGCTGCATGGAGGTGCTAATATACAGGTAGTAAAGATGTTTCACCACTTGAAGGAGGTTATTTCCGACTGGACCAATGTGGACGAAATAGATACATATCTGATGCGTATGTTACGGAAAGAGGCATACGACGGAAGCGGACTGATTTATGGTATCGGACATGCTGTGTATACCATTTCCGATCCTCGTGCAGTACTTCTGAAGGAGCTGGCAAGTGAACTGGTGGCCGAAAAGGGATGCGAAAAGGAATTTGCTTTCCTCGAACTGCTGGAACAGCGTGCCATAGAATGTTTCAAGAAGGTGAAGGGAACGAAAAAGCAGGTTTGCTCGAATGTTGACTTCTATTCGGGATTCATTTATGAAATGATGGGACTTCCGATGGAAATTTATACGCCGCTCTTTGCCATGGCACGTATTGTGGGATGGACGGCACACCGCATTGAGGAACTGAACTTCGAAGGAAGACGAATTATTCGTCCGGCATATAAGAATGTACTCGATGAAGTAGCATATACTCCGATTGTAGAGAGATAGAATTTCTTTTAAAGAGATTAGAGAAGCTGTCTGGATTTGCGTATTGAAAACGGAAATCGGACAGCTTTTTTATTGTATTTTCTGTTTTCGGAATAAAATATTTTGAACCGTTGGATGCTATTTCTCTTTTAGTTATCTTTGTCGTCGTAAATACAATAAGTAAACCTTATATGAAAAAACATTTGTTATTAGTGGGAGCATGTGTTTGGATGATGCTCTCGGCACACGCACAAAATTTGAAGCTGTGGTATCAGCAACCGGCAAAAACATGGGTAGAGGCACTGCCCGTAGGAAACTCATCGATGGGAGCGATGGTTTATGGAGGAACATCGCGCGAAGAATTGCAGTTGAACGAAGAAACGCTTTGGGAGGAGGACCGTATCGGAATGACAATCCGAAAGCGCTCGAAAGTCTGGCTGAAGTACGTAACCTGATTTTCTCCGGAAAGACAATGGACGCCCAGAATCTGATTGACCAGACGTTTTATACGGGGCGCAACGGTATGCCTTATCAGACAATCGGAAGCTTGATTATTGAAGCGCCGGGCCATGAAAAAGCTAAGAATTATTATCGTGACCTTAATCTGGAAAGAGCCGTGGCGACAACCCGTTATCAGGTAGACGGAGTGAACTTTCAGCGTGAGGTTTTTGCCTCTTTTCCCGATCGGGTAATCATTGTCCGTTTCACGACCGATAAACCAGGTGAATTGAATTTTAAGGTAAGCTATGATTCTCCGCTGCAAAGTACGGTAAGAAAGCAGGGGAAAAAGCTGGTTCTTCGCGGCAAGGGTGGAGACCATGAAGGTGTGAAAGGAGTAATCGAAGTTGAAACTCAGAGTCAGGTGATAGCAGAAGGCGGTAAGGTCAGTCTGACGGATAAATATATTTCTGTTGAGCATGCGACTGCGGCTACCTTGTATATCGCTGCTGCAACCAATTTCGTCAATTATCATAATGTAAAGGGAAATGAAAGCAAGAAAGCTTCTGCTTTGCTGGCTGGTGCAATGAAAAAAGAGTATTCCGAAGCGCTGAAAGCACATACCGACTATTATCAGTCGCAGTTCAATCGTGTTTCGCTTTCGCTAGGAGGAGAAAACACTAAAACAGCCAGACAGGAAACGGTGAAGCGTATTGCCGGTTTCAGTCAGGGAAATGATCCGGCACTTGCAGCTTTGATGTTCCAGTATGGCCGTTACCTGCTGATTTCTTCTTCACAGCCGGGAGGACAGCCTGCCAATTTGCAGGGCATCTGGAACCATCAGTTGAATGCTCCGTGGGATGGAAAGTATACTATCAATATCAATACCGAAATGAATTACTGGCCGGCAGAGGTTACCAATCTGTCGGAAACCCATGAACCTTTGTTTGATCTGGTTCAGGATTTATCTGTAACCGGACGTGAAACCGCACGTACGATGTATGGTTGCAACGGATGGGTGGCACATCACAATACCGATATCTGGCGTGTCACTGGTCCGGTAGACAAAGCTTTCTACGGAACATGGCCGGTGGGAGGAGCCTGGCTGACTACTCACTTATGGCAGCATTATCTGTATACCGGCGATAAAGATTTCCTGAGAAAATCTTATCCGGCAATGAAAGGAGCCGCCGATTTCTTCTTGGGGTATATGATTCCTCATCCGAAATATGGATGGAAAGTTACAGCTCCTTCCATGTCGCCCGAGCATGGTCCGAAGGGTGAAGACACCAAGAAAGCTTCTACTATCGTATCGGGCTGTACGATGGATAATCAGATTATTTTCGATGTATTGAGCAATACACTGGCTGCTTCTGAAATTCTGGAACTTCCGGCTGCTTACAGAGATTCGTTGAGAACCTTGCTTTCAGAAATGGCTCCTATGCAGATAGGGCGTTACAATCAGTTGCAGGAATGGCTGGAAGATCTGGACGATCCGAAAGACGGACACCGCCACGTATCGCATGCATACGGATTGTTCCCCAGCAATCAGATTTCTCCGTTTACTCATCCACAACTTTTTCAGGCTGTAAAAAACACCTTGCTGCAACGTGGTGATAAGGCTACCGGATGGTCTATCGGATGGAAGATTAATTTGTGGGCACGCCTGCTCGACGGCAATCATGCTTATAAGATGATTTCCAATTTGCTGGTTCTGCTGCCCAATGACGAGGTAAAAGAAGAATATCCTGAAGGACGTACGTATCCTAACTTGTTTGACGCGCATCCTCCTTTCCAGATAGACGGAAATTTCGGATTTACGGCTGGAGTTGCAGAAATGTTACTTCAGAGTCACGACGGAGCAGTGCATTTGCTTCCGGCTTTACCCGACAAATGGGCGGAAGGTAAAGTCAAAGGATTGGTTGCCCGCGGAGGATTTGTTGTCGATATGGACTGGAATGGCGTACAGTTGAACACTGCTAAGATTCACTCCCGCATAGGAGGAAACCTGCGTCTGCGTTCGTATGTTCCATTGAAAGGAGAGGGGCTGAAGCCGGCATCGGGGACAAATCCTAATCCGCTGTTCCGTCAGGCTGCCATTAAAGAGCCTTTGGTATCGAAGGAAATCAATCCGCAATATCCGGTTATTCCGAGAGTGTATGAGTATGATCTGGCAACAGAAGCCGGAAAAGATTACGTTGTGACAAGAGGATTATAAGGTGTTTGAGGCCGATTGCAAGAACTTGCTGGTAAGTTATGAAAAAGAAGATGAATTATTCGTATAAAGAACATGAATTTTGGCTGTTTTTTTGTACGAAGTGACAGAAACTTTCGTACAGTTTTTTAGAAAATATCACGATGTTTTTGCAAAACTTCCTTGAGATATAAAAAACATGGCTTTTACCTGTTTTCAGCTCTTACTATTACTGTTTTTGGAGTTGAGGTTGAATCTGTAAAGGGCATGTTTTTAGAAGTCTTTTTAGCTTTGTTTTCAGATTTGCCT
>ENA-OQHA01000373-OQHA01000373.1-human-gut-metagenome-genome-assembly--contig:-NODE-373-length-22973-cov-3.085923_pt1 | contig 22973 bp, 17 predicted proteins | sample MGYA00242558_ERZ504707 | MGnify/ENA primary metagenome ERZ504707 (study PRJEB26092, sample SAMD00036197) | human gut metagenome | host: Homo sapiens | study: EMG produced TPA metagenomics assembly of...
TCAACTGAGGGAATGTCACTTCTGCCATAACTGATACATTTTAGGGTTACACTATACAAAGGTAACTTCAGCTTGACTATTTACATTCTCTTGGGCGTGATTTTTTTTATCTCATGGGAATTTCATTTTATTAGATTTTAAATTTAAGGTTTTGAAATAAGATATCATTGAAAATCAGAATATAAAGCTTAAAGTATTACTAATAATAAAAGATTTTCACTGTCGTTTCAGCAGTTAAAATTACATAGATTTATTGTATGGCAAGTGATTATTAGACAGAATTTGTAGAAATGCATAAAAAGCATTGCAATAACTTTAGCAGTCGGATACAGATTTCTAGAAAAGTCAAACAACAATCAACGCCGTATGTTCCAAGACATTCCAAACCTTTTTAAAGAAATTTCGATTTTTCTTATAACGATAAATACGATAACCCAGATAAAAAGAAAAGAGAAAATTCTCTTAGCCATTTTCCATCAATGATAATTCCCAAATAATCCTTATCTTTGCGCATCATAAGTTTGCAACTTAAAATAAACTATATACGTATATGGAAAAAAAATTCAAACGAACAACCGTTACATCAGCTCTACCATATGCTAACGGTCCGGTTCATATCGGACATCTGGCCGGAGTTTATGTACCAGCGGACATCTATGTGCGCTACCTGCGCCTGAAAAAAGAAGATGTTTTATTTATCGGAGGATCGGATGAACACGGAGTACCTATCACTATCCGTGCAAAAAAAGAAGGAGTTACTCCGCAAGATATCGTAGACCGCTACCACACACTGATTCGCGACTCATTCAAAGAGTTCGGAATTTCGTTTGACGTGTATGGACGTACCTCTTCTAAAATTCATCATGATACCGCATCTGACTTCTTCCGTAAACTGTACGATAAAAATGAATTTATCGAAAAGACTTCCATGCAGTATTACGACGAAGAAGCTCATACATTCCTTGCAGACCGTTATATCACAGGAGAATGCCCACGCTGTCACGCAGAAGGAGCTTATGGCGACCAATGTGAAAAATGTGGAAGTACACTCTCTCCTACTGAACTGATTAACCCGAAAAGTGCAATCAGCGGAAGTCAGCCTGTAATGAAAGAAACTAAACACTGGTATCTGCCACTCGACAAACACGAAAGTTGGTTGCGCCAGTGGATCCTGGAAGATCACAAAGAATGGCGTCCGAATGTATATGGACAATGTAAGAGCTGGCTGGATATGGGCCTTCAACCACGTGCCGTAAGCCGTGACTTGGACTGGGGTATTCCTGTACCGGTAGAAGGGGCCGACGGTAAAGTGCTTTATGTATGGTTCGATGCTCCCATCGGATATATTTCAAATACCAAAGAATTATTGCCTGACTCATGGGAAAAATGGTGGAAGGATCCGGAAACACGTCTTATCCACTTCATCGGAAAAGATAATATCGTATTCCACTGCATCGTATTCCCGGCTATGCTGAAGGCAGAGGGTAGCTATATCTTGCCTGACAACGTTCCAGCCAATGAATTCCTGAATCTGGAAGGTGACAAGATTTCAACATCACGCAACTGGGCAGTATGGTTGCACGAATATCTGCAAGATTTCCCAGGAAAGCAGGATGTATTGCGTTATGTTCTGACAGCCAATGCTCCAGAAACAAAAGACAACGACTTTACATGGAAAGATTTCCAGGCTCGCAACAATAATGAACTGGTAGCTGTATACGGAAACTTCGTAAACCGTGCGATGGTACTTACTAACAAGTACTTCGATGGTAAAGTCCCTGCTTGCGGTGAATTGAATGATTACGACCGTGATACACTGAAAGAATTTGCTGACGTAAAAGCAGAAGTAGAAAAACTGCTGAATGTCTTTAAGTTCCGTGATGCACAGAAAGAAGCAATGAATCTGGCACGTATCGGAAACAAGTATCTTGCCGATACAGAACCTTGGAAGCTTGCCAAGACAGATATGAACCGTGTTGCTACTATTTTGAACATTTCATTGCAGTTGGTTGCTAACCTGGCAATTGCTTTCGAACCGTTCCTGCCTTTCAGCAGTGAAAAGTTACGTCATATGCTGAATATGGAAAGTTTCGAATGGGAACAACTGGGACGTACCGACTTGTTATCAGAAGGTCATCAGCTCAACAAGCCTGAATTGTTGTTCGAAAAAATAGAAGACGAAACAATTCAAGCACAAGTAGACAAATTGCTTGCAACTAAAAAGGCAAACGAAGAAGCTAATTATAAGGCTAATCCAATCAAGCCAACTATTGCATTCGAAGAATTTGAAAAACTTGATATCCGAGTAGGAACTGTATTGGAATGTGAAGTAGTTCCTAAAATGAAGAAACTGCTGAAGTTCAAGATTGCCGACGGTCTGGAGAACCGTACAATCGTGAGCGGTATTGCCCAGCACTACAAACCGGAAGACTGGTAGGTAAGCAAGTCTTATTTATTGCCAACCTTGCCCCACGTCAGTTTAAGAACGGACTGGTCAGTGAAGGTATGATTCTTTCTGCCGAAAACTTCGATGGCTCGCTTGCCGTAACTTCAGTATTGAAAGAAGTAAAACCAGGAAGTGAAGTGAAATAATTCTTCCTTCTGCAATATTAGTAAGCGGAGAATCTCAAATCCTCAAAACTTGAGATTCTTCGCTTTCATTACCACTACACCTATCCACACTAAAACGCTTGTAACACATGCCCGAACAATCACTTAAAGAAAAAACCGCCAAAGGACTTCTGTGGGGTGCGATCAACAACGGAGTTCAGCAAATTCTTGTTCTTGCTTTTGGCATTATTTTAGGGCGATTGCTTTCTCCATCCGAATACGGTATGGTAGGTATGCTTACAATATTTACCCTGATTGGTAACTCGCTACAAGAAAGCGGATTTCGTGCCGCATTGGTTAATCTGAAGGAAATCAGGCATGAGGACTATAACGCTGTATTCTGGTGCAGCACGTTTATCGGAATAGCAGCATACCTGATTTTATTCTTCTGTGCCCCGTTAATAGCTCGCTTTTACGGAGAGCCGGAATTGTTACCATTATCCCGTTATTGCTTTCTCGCCATACCGATAGCCAGCTTAGGAACCGTACAAGGAGCATATCTCTTCCGCAATCTGAAAGTACGGCAGCAAGCCATATCAGGAATACTCGCACACATCATATCAGGATGTCTGGGAGTCACATTAGCCTTTTATGGGTTTTCCTATTGGGGTATCGCCACTCAAAGCCTTACTTACCTAATAGTTGTAACTCTCTGCTCTTGGCATTTTTCATCATGGCGTCCAACATTACATATTGATTTCAGTCCGCTGAAACCTCTTTTTTCATTCAGCAGCAAAATTCTGATAACTAATATTGCCAATCAGATAAACAACAACATCCTATCGGTTGTACTAGGTAAATTCTTTACTTCGCAATCAGTCGGGAACTATAATCAGGCCAATAAATGGAATGCAACAGGGCATCAGTTTATCACAGGCATGCTAAATAGTGTAGCACAACCTATATTAGTAAAGGTACGCGACGACCAGGAACGAGAATTACGGGTTTTCCGGAAAATACTCCGGTTCGTAGCTTTCATAGCTTTCCCTGCCATGTTTGGCTTATCAACGGTTACACGTGAACTTATTCTTATCACGGTAGGAGAAAAATGGACAGGCAGTATTTCTCTGATGCAACTATTATGCATAGGAGGAGCTTTCATCCCTATCAGCACACTGTTTTCAAATCTTATCATCAGTCAAGGGAAATCAAACATCTATATGTGGAACATCATATCACAAGTAGTTCTACAGTTGATAACAGTACTCTGCATCATCATGATGAAAGGCAGTATACAAACAATGGTGATAGTTTATGTATGTATCAATATCATATGGCTGTTTGTCTGGCGCACCTATGCCCATCGATTCATCGGTCTTAAGTTTCGTATGCTCATGTCCGACTTGCTTCCTTTCATGTTACCAGCTATTATTGCCTGCTGTATTGGAGGAATAGCAGCTTCATTGATTGGAGGACATATCATTGTGACTTTTATCATTAAGATATTAGTAGCTGCAATCTGTTACATGGGAATTATGAAACTAAGCAATGCAGAAATCATGCATGAATGTATCAATTACTTGCTAAAGAAAAAGTATCATGAAAGGTAAACTGTATATCGTCAGTGCTCCGCGATTTATCTTCGACGGACTCACTCCCGGCAGGCAAGAGAGAATCGTATATCTTCCCGACTTTTTAAGTTTCCCGAAAACTCGCTTCAAGCAACTGACAAGAGCATTACTTGTCGGACGTATACACTTGCCTAAGAAAATACTATATACCTGGTTTCAGAAAGAATATCTGGACCAGATGCTTCAGGCCAAAGCAGGTGATGCCATTCTGATATATGAGGGATGTAATGTTAATGTATTGAAGGCAATCCGTTCTTTAATACCATCCGGAGTAACATGCCATATTTATTATTGCAATCCGATTCATACTACGTTCAAAAATCCATCAGAAGATTTAAAGAAAATACAACGGCTGGGATATGAACTCAGTACATTCGATCCGAAAGATGCAGAACGGTATAATATAAAATTCGCTAACCAGTATTTCAGATATCCGGCAGAAGATATACCAGAAGAACCAACTTCCGACTGTTTTTTCTGTGGCTTAGCAAAAAACCGCATCCATGAATTACAGGCATTAAAAGAACTACTGGAAACAAACGCATTAACATGCAACTTTATTATACCCGAAACAGCTAAAGAAGGAATTTCATATGCAGAATATCTGAAACAACTGTCACTGTCACGCTGCGTGATAGATATTAACCAATCCAATCAAACAGGTCTGACCCGACGGCCGTTAGAAGCTTTGTTTTATAATAAGAAACTGATAACAAACAATGCAGATATCCGGCGATACAACTTCTATAATCCAAAAAATATATTTATTTTTGGGATAGACTCAGCCGAATCTCTCAAAGAGTTCGTAAAAAGTCCTGTTGACAAAATACCCGAACAGATACGACAGCAATACGATATTAATACATGGATTGACCAATATTTACCTTGAAAGCCATGCATACACCAGTTAACTATATAACAACCTGGTTCTACAAAGAATCGAAAGAAGAAGCCAGTTTCTACCCCCAACTGGGACAGAAAGGAAGTTCCTCACTTGTACACTCCATTTACATGCAGATACAAGTACCTTTCTTCGTAACGTTCAAGCATTATAATCCAGATGCTCAATTTATCTTCTTCACCAATTTAAATCAGAAAGAGTTGCCCGACTATCTCATCCGGCTTTTCCATAAACTGAATGTAGAGGTCGTAACATTACCCTATACATGCAAACCACCTAAAGACTGGTATCCTGCATGGCAGAACCAGTTTTACTTGTACGATATTCTGAAGTACATGGACGGCCGGATGCAAGAAAATGATACTTTACTCATCAGTGATGCTGATTGCTTGTGCCGTACACCTTTGAATACGCTCTTCAACGCTGTCCGTAAAGATGGAAGTGCACTTTATGAGTTCATTACCGACAGAGTATACTCCATCAACGGTATTACACTTCCCCAGATGGAAGAGATATACCAGTCGTGCTACGGCAAGGAGGCAACAAGCTCTATCACGTATTATGGAGGGGAGTTCGTTGCCTTACGCAAAGATATAATCAGCAAAATAAATATCGCTTATCCTCAACTGTGGGCATTCAATCTGGAATACGGGAAACAACATCCGTTCAAGCTGAATGAAGAAGCCCATATATTGAGTTTACTTGCCGAACATTTGAACATACGGAACAAAACGGCAAACCGATATGTGAAACGTATGTGGACTACTCCTCATTTCAACAACGTGCAACCCGGCGACGAAAACTATCCGGTATGGCATTTGCCATATGAGAAAAAGCGGGGATTATACTACCTGTACAGATTGATAGGAGAAAAGAGTGAAATAACAAATGAAGCCGATTTCTGGGAAAAAGCAGGAAAATATACGGGCATTCCTCATATCAGTCTGAAGAAAAAAGTAAAAGACCGTCTTACCACATTATGGATGAAATTCAAATAATTTATCACGATAAACGACCAGCATGATGAAAATCCTGACAATCATTGTTTCATATAATTTCGAAAAATGGATAGAGCGATGCTTAGGCAGCTTGAAAGCATCATCACATCCTACCGATATTATCGTGATAGACAACTGTTCGAATGACCGGACGGTAGAAATTATTAAAGCCCAATATACTTATGTAAGACTGATAGAAAACCATGCCAATTTAGGATTCGGCAAGGCTAATAATATCGGTATGCAGCTTGCATTACAGGAAGGATATGATGCCGTTTTTCTGTTGAACCAAGACGCATGGATAGGAAGTGATATGCTTGCTACACTGGCAGAACAGTCTGTAAAGCATCCTGAGTTTGGCATTCTTTCTCCCGTACATTTAAACGGAAGCGGAGAAGAACTCGACAAAGGATTTGCTTCATACGCTCAGCTCGCAAGCATCAATAACCTTCCCCACGGACATGAGCCATATCATGCCCGTTCATCAATGCTGCTTTTTGGTTTATTCCAGTCAGCACTTTACAGCGGACTGGAGGATTTTCTCCTCTCTTCTACCACTACGGGAAGATAAAGATTATGTAAACCGCCTGCACTTCCATCAATATAAGATAGGCTATATTCCGACCGTATATGGTTGTCACGACAGAGAATTCCGCAAAGTTTCTTTCGAAGGCTTCTTGCGTGCGGAACGTGTCTATCTGCTTTCAGAATATGCCAATATCAATTATCGCTTCACACAAGCATTTGCTTACGGTATTTTGGCAGGAATCAAGAAACTTACAATATCCTTTTTAAAAGGAAATATCAAATATGCCAAGGGATATGCTTCTACCGTTTTCAGTTTACTCAAACAGAGTAAAGCTGTAATTCAAGTTCGTAAGCAAACCAAACAAATTCACGCCAGTTATCTTTAAACCATGACATACGCACCTATTCTGTTATTCGTCTACAACCGTCCGGAACATACCCGACAGGTTGTTTCTTCTCTGCTACGCAACAAAGAAGCAGCAGACAGCCCTTTATTTATCTATGCCGACCAAAGCAAAAACCCTGAAAGTGATGCTGCTGTACAAGAGGTACGCCGATATATTCATAGTATCAGCGGATTTAAAACAATAACCATTATCGAACGTGAAACGAACTGGGGACTCGCACGCAACATCATCGATGGGGTAACAACACAAGTCAATCACTTCGGAAGGGTTATTGTACTGGAAGATGACTTGATAGTAGCTCCCTATTTTCTGAAATTTATGAATGATGCACTAGAGGTTTATAAGGACGAACAGCGGGTGGGACATATTCAGGCATGTGACTTTACAAAAGACATATCACTGCCTGATACTTTCCTTATCAAGTGGACAGGCAGCTGGGGATGGGCAACATGGAGCCGGGCATGGAAGCATTTCAACCCTGACGGCAAAGAACTGCTTGCACAACTGGAAGCACGTAACCTGACACGATACTTCGACTTTAACGGCAATTACCCTTTCACTCGAATGCTACGCCGGCAAATAGAAGGGAAAAATAACTCTTGGGCTATCCGCTGGAACGCCAGCCTTTTTCTAGCTGATATCTTATCGTTGAATGTAGGAAATCACTGATACAAAATACCGGATTCGACGGAAGTGGAACAAACTGTGGTGGAGGTGGTCTGTACGACTCCACTCTATGGCAACAACCTCTTCCTGTAACACTTATTTCCCCGACAGAAGAAAATCAGACAGCACGAAAGGAATTCGAAAGATACTATCACCAGACAAATTGTTTCTGGGCAAAAGCAATTCGACGTATCAAACGCACGTTAAAGGGAGATTTTGGCGCCTGATTCGGAAGAAAAAAAATAAAATGAATTACCTTTGCACAAAATTCAGGAAGCAATGAGAGTATTAATCATCAATACTTCCGAGCGAATCGGAGGGGCAGCGATAGCGGCAAATCGTTTAATGGAGGCACTCAAAGGCAAAGGTATAAAAGCCAAAATGCTGGTGCGCGACAAACAGACAGATCAGGTTACAGTCGTACCACTGAAAAAATCATGGAGACATATCTGGCAGTTTGTTTGGGAACGTGTAATTATCTGGAAAGCAAACCATTTCAAAAAGCACAACCTTTTTGCTGTTGATATTGCCAGCATGGGAACGGATATCACTTCATTGCCGGAATTTCAGCAAGCCGATGTCATACATTTACATTGGATCAACCAAGGAATGCTTTCGCTGAAAGATATACAGAAAATCATTGATTCCGGAAAACCGGTCGTATGGACCATGCACGATATGTGGCCTATCACGGGCATCTGTCACCACGCACAAGACTGTACAAAGTATCAGACTCAGTGTCATACTTGTCCGTTGCTCTATAAAGCTCCAAGCACGACCTCTCATATCAGGTTTTCCTGAAAAAACAGAAACTATACAAAAAAGCCAATATAACGTTCGTTGCTTGCAGCCAATGGCTCGAAGAACTTGCCAGACATAGTGTACTGGCTTTGGGACATTCGGTTACCAATATACCTAACCCCATTAATACCAACCTTTTCCGTCCGTTAAACAAAACACAGGTACGTAAGAACCTGAATTTACCGACTGACAAGAAACTACTTTTGTTCAGCTCGATGAAAATAACCGACCCGAAGAAAGGTATAGATTATCTGGTAGAAGCATGCAAGCTGATCCAGCAACAGCATCCTGATTTCTGCAGTTCACTGGGAGTAGTAGTCGTCGGAAAAGAGTCACAACAATATGCCGATCTTTTTCCCTTCCCCATCTATTGCCTGAGTTATGTAGGAAACGAAAAAGAACTGGTAAACATTTACAATGCTGTCGATTTGTTCGTAACACCTTCGCTACAGGAAAATCTGCCTAACACGATTGTAGAAGCAATGTCGTGCGGCATTCCATGTGTAGGATTTAACATTGGCGGCATTCCGCAAATGATTGACCACCTGCACAACGGCTATGTAGCCCAATACAAATCATCAGAAGACCTCGCCAATGGTATATGCTGGTCGCTGAATGAAGGAGATTATGCAAGCCTCAGCGAAGAGGCACGGCGAAAGGCTGTAGATACATATTCAGAACAGATTGTCGCCATGAAATATATCAAGATTTACAACCATATTACAGGGGAAAATGCATAATATCACACATCTGCATCCGAAGTTTTCCATTATTACTGTAACCTATAATGCCGAAAACGTTCTGGAGGATACTATTCAAAGTGTCATAACCCAGACTTATAAAAATGTAGAATATATCATCGTAGACGGCAAATCGACCGACAAGACAATGGAAATAGTCGGCCGATACAAGGAACATATCCATACAGTTGTAAGCGAACGCGATAAAGGATTATATGATGCCATGAACAAAGGCATAGCCTTAGCCACGGGAGATTATGTATGTTTTCTGAATGCCGGCGACGAACTGCATGAAGATGATACCTTACAGTTGATGGTGCATTCACTGGCAGGACTTAACGAACTGCCGGACGTAATATACGGAGAAACAGCCATCGTGGATGAAGAAGGACATTTCTTACGGATGCGGAGACTTTCTGCTCCTGAACAACTTACATGGAAAAGTTTCCGTGAAGGTATGCTGGTCTGTCATCAAGCTTTCTTTGCCCGTCGTGACCGCGCAGTCAAATACGATTTGCACTATCGTTTCTCTGCCGACTTCGACTGGTGCATCCGTATCATGAAACAAAGTAAGATACTTCATAATACTCACCTTACTTTAATAGACTACCTGAACGAAGGGATGACTACACGCAACCACAAGGCATCGCTGAAAGAACGCTTTCGCATTATGTGCAAACACTACGGATATGTATCAACTGTCATGAGACATCTATGGTTTGCATTGCGACTGATACTTCACAAATAATAACGATGTTTCTTTTCATGGTCCAGTAAAAAACACTACATTGCGATACAGAAACTATAAACTTATCGCAATAATGAAACAACTTGTCCTAATTTTGTTCTTTTTATGTACTATATGTACAGAATTATCCGCGCAGAAAAATATCACTAGTCTTAGTCCGACTATCAACATCAAAGGAGTAGTAAAAGAAGATATCAGAGAGATAAAAGCCGGCACTCCTTTTACTCTCCAGCGCTTTGTAAAACTGACACAATACCAACCAAGCGACCCCAATTACCGGCAAGCAGTATTGATTGTCAACGGACAACAACAAGGTGTCGGCCTCAACGATATGTATAAGCTGGAGTTTACTCCTACCGATCCGAACACGTTCTGGTTGGCCGCACAGATCAACTCCAGACTGGTACAGTATTACGAAACCAAAGGACTTCAGGAAACCATGAGAAAAGAAATGGAAAATGAAGCCAACACCTATCTCGACGAGTTGGAAAAAGCAGGAATGATTTATGAGGACGCTGCCATGGAAGACTACGTACACTGTATCATGTTGAGTATGATTCCCAAAGAATTCATAGCCGAACGATATGGAATGCCTTATATACGTATACTGAAATCTCCCAATCCAGATATCTTGATGCTAAGCAATAATTGTATGCTGGTTTCAAGCGGATTGCTTACACTGCTCGATACGGAAGATGAATTATTTGGCATGCTTGCCAGAGAAACAGCACATTATGTTCTCGACCATGCTGTAATAACCGTCAACAAAAATATCAACCGCGCCAATCGGGCTGCCTTCTGGGGTGGTGTAGCCGATGTTGCAGGCCTGGCCATCGAAGCTGCGCTTTACAACAAATATGAAAACTATGTACCAGGAGCTATCTTTACAACCAATGCCATTGTACAGACACTGGTCAATTATGATATATACAACCGCATGGGACTGGATTATTCCAAACAACAGGAAAAGGAGGCCGATGACGTTGCTGTCCAGTTTATGCAATTCATGAAAAAAGATCCTTCCGCGCTGATTTCAGCACAGAATAAAATCCTGCAATATTATCTGGAAATAAAGGATAAAAGCGTATTGGAAAAATACGGTATATATAGCAGTCTGGAAGAAAGACTTACCAGATTGCAGAAAAAATACCCACTAAAGGAAACGGGAAAAGATCCTATCTACCTGAAACGTACAAGCGGATTGATCAGCTTCTCTGCAGCCATGATGGAATACAATCGGGATTATATACAGGCCATGAAGTTAAGCCCAGAAAAATATAAATAACAAGATGGCTTCATCCGATGACTATGTAGTCATGGCAAAGTGTATCATGAAACAAGATAACAGTGCAGAAAGCAACCTGAACAGTTGGGAAATGCTGAAGAAAGCCGAATCACTGGGTGAGTTTTCTAATGTGAATATCTCAAAACAGAAGATTCTCTTATTGTTGCGCGACAATAAACAAAAAGATGCCGTTGCCGAAGTCAATCAATACATCCAAATGTTGAATGATATCAAACAGACTCCTCATAGTGAAACCGATGAACTATGGCTGGCAAAAGAATACCATTGGCTACCACGTTGATGAAACAGTTATATATTCTGTAATTCTCTCAAATAAAAGGATTACTACAAGAAAAAATTCATCAGCATAATAACAAGAAAATATCAGCATGTTTTCCTCCAAACATGCTGATATTTTTTATTTTTCGTACAAATATTTTCAGAAGAAAAGGAAGAGTTTTCAGAGAGCTCTTCGAGAGAAAATAATATGCCCTTTACTTCTTTATACAAACTCAATAGTATAAAAAGTAAGGCATATCTTATGTTAGTCTGACAAACATTTATATCAGACAAGCGGTGTCATACTTATTCTTTTCTTCGTTTACGAAGCTGCAAGACGACAGCAATAACTGCTACAACAGCCAATATTCCCAAAGCAACAAACGCAACAGTTTCGGTAACATGCAATGATTTCGGATCGAAAACAAAACGTACTGTATGTTTACCGGCCGGAACATTCATTGCACGAAGAATATAGTCGGCACGTCCGTGAACTGTTTCCTTATCGTCTATGTAAGATCCCCAACCCGGATAATAGATTTCAGAAAATACTACTACTCCACCCTTCTGAGAATTAACTTCATAAACCAGTTCATTCGGTTCATAACTTTTCAGAACAACTGTACTCAAGCTGTCTTTTCCTGCTCCCGAATCTTTTACAGCTTCGGCAAAGCGTTTGTCTACTACAGCCACTTTGGCAGGATCAATCTGATGAATAGCCTCTACTTCTTCGTTGGCATTGTTCACATACTGAACCTTATCTACAAACCAAGCGTTGCCCAAGGCATACGGATTGAATATAGGAGCTGTAGAACCACCCTGAAGCGGGAAAATAAAGTAACGGGTATTCAACATGTTCAGTACAGGGAAATGAACGGGATCTACCTTTGTCATATCTCCACCTGCTGCCGGAAGTTCTTTAAACAAGGCAGTCATTTCACCCTGGATATGCTCTTCTATCATTTCCTGATAACGGCGCAACTTGGCTGCGTGATAACCTCCGATACTCTTATGCCAGTACGAAGTCTGGTTTTCATTAAATGTATTGCTAGCCAGATTCAGTACACGATAATCGAGTGTCTTGTCTTCCAGAATCTTCTTATCCGTTTCCGAAGGTTGCAGGAAAGGCTGCATCTCTGTTCCTTTAGCCACAAACTGTTCGTCGTACAAATAACGCTTATTCACGCTCCACATATCTACCAGACACAATATAGTCAGCGTAGCGACAAGCAACCCGGCTTTCAGTTTTCCGGCACAATAAGCCAAAGTAATGCCACACCAATCAATATGATAACAAAACTTCTCCAAGCATCCGACGTAAAGATAGCTACACGCATATCTTCCAGGTTCATCAGGATCGGAGCAAGCTGTTCTGCCGGAATAGCGTTTTGCAAAGCGCTCATTTCCATGCTCGAAACATACGACGGGAAGAATACACGCGGAGCAACAGCAAACAACAAGGCCAGTCCGCCTGTCAGTCCCAGACTGATATAAAAAGCTTTTGCTTTTTCTTTTAATACAGAAGGATGTTCAATCACTTCCTTCAATGCCATGATAGCCAACAACGGAATGGTAAATTCTGCTATTACAAGAATAGATGATACAGCACGGAACTTATTGTACATCGGGATATAATCGATAAAGAAATCGGTCAGTCCCATGAAATTCTTTCCCCACGACAGTATAATAGAGAACAGTGTACCGCCCAGCAAAGCCCATTTCATCGGACCTTTTACTATAAAGCAGCCCATAATAAACAGGAACATTACGAAAGCTCCCACATATACCGGTCCCGAAGTTCCAGGCTGTTCACCCCAGTACTGCCCTATCTGACTGTACAGTCCCATGTATGTCGGATCTGCTTTCTTCATAGCCGTTTCATTCTGTGAAAGAGGAACAGATGCCCCACCCTTTACATTAGGAACAAGCAATGAAAAAGTTTCTCCTATACCATAGCTCCACTGAGTAATATAATCACGCTCCAGTCCACTTCCGGTCTGATTGGCAGAGTGTTCTTTTACCAGTTCACTCTTTCCGCGCATACTTTCCTTACTGTACTGATATGTATGATATATATTCGACAGATTCACACATATTCCCAATATTCCGGCAACAACCAATACTCCAGTCGATTTCAAGAATTGCGGAAAACGTTTCTCCTTCCATGCCGAAACACCATAGGCTATTGCAATGAACAGCATGACAAAAAGGAAATAGTAAGTCATCTGCACATGGTTTGACACGATTTGTAAAGCAACAAACAATGCAGTCAGCAAACCACCCCACAAATATTTTCCTCTATATATCAAAACCATACCTGCGATAGTAGGCGGTATATAAGCAAGCGTTACAAACTTCCAGATATGTCCGGCAGCAATAATAATAAAGAAATAAGAAGAAAAAGCCCAGATAATAGCTCCCAGAGCAGATAGCCAGACTTTAAAATTGAATGCACGAAGCAGGATGTAAAAACCCAGCAGCATGATAAAAATATATCCGGCATAGGTAGGAAGAAACAGCCGGTAGATTTCCTGAACAAAGTTCAATGTACGACTCGACTCATATCCCGGAGCCAGCTGATAAGTCGGCATACCGCTAAACAATGAGTTTGTCCATCGGGTAGCCTTACCATGCTTTTCATAGTATTCCTGATGTTCTCTTCCCGCTCCGATACCTGCTACAGCATCATGTTGTGCCAGGATACGTCCCTCGGTAATAGCCGGAAAGAAATAGGCGACTGATATAATTGCAAAGAGTACAATCGCCACAATATCAGGGACAAGTTTCTTTAATTGATTCATACAGAAATAGTTTATTAATTAATGTTTTCAGGCAGCAAAGATAACACAATAGTCCATGAAAAATAGTAACTTTGCCATCGAAAATCATAAAAATAATATGAAAATAGGAATCATAACCGCCATGTCTTCAGAGCAGAAGCAACTGGCAAACCAACTGAGAGACAAGACAGAATGTACCAAAGGTCCCTTTAACTACATTGAAGGAACAATCAAGAACAATACAATCATACTGATGCAATGCGGTATCGGTAAAGTAAATGCTGCCGCCGGAGCAGTAGAGCTTATCCGCAATTTTGAACCTGACTGCATTATCAGTACAGGAGTAGCCGGAGGCATTGATTCTTCCTTAAAGTCATGGATGTAGTAGCAAGCCGACAGATTGTGTATCACGATGTATGGTGTGGCGAAGGAAATGCTTACGGACAAATTCAAGGACTTCCGACTTTTTTCGACGGTAATGAAACACTTTACGACTGTGCTCTGTCGCTTGATACAGAAACAGCCATCCACGGTGGACTAATCTGTAGCGGTGATAAGTTCATTACAGATCGCAGTGAACTGGAAACAATCAAGGGAAACTTCCCCGAAGGTCTTGCAGTAGACATGGAATCCGCTGCGATTGCCCAAGTTTGCTACCTGTACAAAGTACCTTTCATTAGCTTCCGCATTATCAGTGACACTCCGGGAGCAGACAAACATTTCGAACAGTACCAGAACTTCTGGGGCGAAATGGCCGACCGTTCATTCCATGTTACTGAAACATTCTTAAAGGCTTTGCCAAACAAATTATAATAAAAGACAAGAAGATTATGAAGAAAATCCCAAGTTTTACTGTCGATCATATCCGTCTGTTACGCGGTATTTATGTATCACGCAAAGATACGGTAGGAAACGAAATCGTAACAACATTCGATATCCGTATGAAGGAGCCGAACCGTGAGCCTTGCCTCAGTCCATCGGCCATCCATACCATGGAACATCTGGCTGCAACTTTCCTGCGCAATCATCCTGTATGGGCCGACAAAATTATCTACTGGGGCCCGATGGGTTGCCTTACCGGCAACTATCTGGTTGTAAAAGGTGATCTTGAATCGAAAGATATCCTTCCATTGATGCAGGAAACCTTCCGCTTCATTGCCGGTTATGAAGGTGATGTACCCGGAGCCAGTGCTAAAGATTGTGGCAACTATCTGATGATGAATCTTCCGATGGCCCGCTGGGAAGCTGCAAAATATCTTCACGAAGTATTAGAGAATATTACCGAAGCACAACTTCAGTATCCGGAATAAAATAGATAATAAAAAAAGAAACTCCCTTATATTTGATTGTATATTATCATTAATAATCAATATAAGGGAGTTTTTAGTTACCTAATTAAGAAGAAACTCAAATTAGGTAACTAGAAGGTTTAATTAGCCCACCAGCGCGGATCTCCAGCAACACCTTCACCGTCAAATTTCAGTTCTGGTTTAAAACGGAAATCACCATTGGTAGGATCGATAAACAGATCATCGCTTGTGTATTCCAAACTAATGGCATCATTAAATTCTCTACTATCAATTACCATATCAGATGTCACATAACAACCAGCATAACTTAGCCAACCGGAATAATCACTATTACCTGAATTAACTTTACTTCCTCCATTAGGACCAGAGAAAATACAATTAGTGATAGTAATCATCTTAGGTTGCTTATCTAAACGGAACATCTTAGGAATACCTGTTTCATTATTATAGAAGGTACAGTTAGAGAACTCAAATTCAGATAAAGCTACACGCAGGTCAATAATCTGATCGCCGATTTCCCATAATGTACAGTCTGTTATAGAAATGGAATTTAACGTTCCAGCTTTCCCTATATTCAATAAACCATATCCACTTAAACCAATATTCTTTAATATACAATTATCAATATTTATACTTTCAGCCATTGCGTCATTAGAATTCATTCGAATAATGCTACGAGGAACTTCACGAACTGTACATCCAGTAAAACTGATATTCGTAAAGCAATTACCATTACCTATTTCGATAAGGAATTGTGATCCTCCATTACTTAATACATCCATATACTGAACATAGAAGTTACCCATTGGAGCAGAGAAAGTAAACTTACTCATTTCCAAAACAGGATTTATTCCATTCACAATATTACCTGATAAATAAATATTCTTGATTCCTTCAGGAATAATTATTTCATCAGCCTTGTAAACCAACCCTCCCTCAAAAGCAAGAGTCACATCTACAGGTGCTTCAACTGTACCAGCAACGTTAGCTAAAACTATATTAATATCATCTTGAGGAGTGACATTAATCAAGGTTGAAGTAGATGAGCCTAAAGTTCGGAAAGTATACGTGCCTCGTAAGATTCCATCATTTAATATTTGAGCAATATAATTAGTTCCAATTTGCAAATCAGAGATAACTAATTGCCCATTCTGTAATTCGGTATCTGTCAATTGATGATCTTCAATCCAAAGAGTATCCGTATCAAGCTCAGGTTCATCATTTTGTATTAATTGGCCATACTTAATATTTGTTGCTTCCTTTTCAATATCCCACTGCAATGTAGCACTAGTAATTCCTGGAACAACCTTAGTAAAGATTTGCTCAGCAGGTGTATCAAAGCAAAGAGCTGTCCATCCAGACTCTTTACCAGTAAGATCATCCACACCTTTCACTCTAATTGAATAACGGCTAGTACCATGAAGATCTTCAAATAATAAACGATATTCGGTAGCTGTTACTGTACTTTCCTCTTTATAAGCGGTCAGTGTATCAACTAATGCCGTTTCAGTACGTACAATATTATTAAAAAGAAGGCTGTCTCCCTCACTAAATTCAAATACATATTTGGTAGCATCTATAACCCCTGTAAAACTAACAATTACAGATGTAGGCCTTTCCTCCACTATATCAAAATGAATAGGACGATACATATTATCATAATTCGGGTCATATCCCCAGTTATTAGGGTCTTCACAAGAAACAATCAAAAGATTGAGCAGGCCCAATAAAATCAATAACCTATTTAGTTTCATAATTCTCAATTTTAATAAAACAAGTATCAATATCCATACGAATTGGACAAACATCCATTCGATTTATAAACATCTTCATAATAAATAGGATAAAGATGCGATAATTACATTTGCCATTTCCCATCTGACTTATATTCTTTAAAATATAATCTTGAATCTGTGCTCCCCATTGTAGTTCTTGTAACAATCCAGTATAATCATAGGATGCACGTAATCCAGATGCACAAGCACACACTTTAGCTGAGTTCTGAATTAAAGTTTTTGCTGCACTCTCATCTTTGCGTTCCCAATAGTTTCCGGGGAACCAGCGTATTTCTCGATAAATCTTAGGATTCGGATTGGCATTTCGATTCATATAGAAATTAACAGAAGACCAGTCAATAAGCTCACCATTTAAATTGCTTCCTTCATAAGTATAATATAATACTTGCGGAAAATCACTTGGGTTATAAGTTTTATCAAAAATCTGCACGGTCTTTGTACCATCCATCATATATAGCATAGCCTTCTTCATATCTTCGATTTTACTATCCAATAATCCCCAACGTACTAAATCTAATTTACGGATACCTTCACCTCCAAATTCCCAAGCACGTTCATTAACTATGGCTTCAAAGAAATCTGAATCATATGATGAAACTTGTGGAGAATCAGCTCCAAATGCACGTTGACGTACAGCTTCCAAAGCCTGACGAGGACTGATTCCGGCTACTGAATTTATCATATCGGCACTACCATTCAATGCATAACCAGCTTCCGCAAACATTAACAGCACATCAGAATAGCGCATAATAATCCAATTTATACCGGTCGGAGTTCGACTAGTTGCAGTAGCTGCAATACTGCGGTAAGTGTCAGAAGTCCACCAAAAACTCCATTTACCTAAACGCACATTCATTATATCATTATTCATTATTTCACGGTTGCCACCATCCACATCCGAATCTTTTTTATAAGTAGGCCAATAACATGCATAGTCACGACGCTTATCAGCTCTATCGAATGAATAGAAATAATAAGCATTCGTACTTACATAAGTACCACCGAATCCACGTTGTCCATAACCTATATTTCCATCCATGGCACGTCCCATCAGTGTTCCTATATCCCCACTATATCCAACACCATTAGCAACTTCAAATAAATTCTCGTTATATGCATTATAACCTAACCCACAAACTGTTTTCCATATATCTCCATAATCGGGGTCCAATGCATGAGGATTCTCTGGATCTGCAATCAACTCTGCACACTGCTGCTCAGCAATTTCATAATAATCACGCCAGTTTTTAGGACGTCCTACATAAAAACCGTTTGTTTCTTCCATCCCAGGATTACCTTCAATGTTAGGATAATGTTCTACATTCGTATCATCAAAAGCATTTCCATCACGTACAGACCAACCACCTGCAAACAAAGCAATACGTGCCAATAAACCTTTTGCAAAACCTTTAGTTACACGTTCACTATTATAATCTGAAGTTCCCATCCAAGGCAAATAGTTTATCGCTTCTTTCATTTCTTTTATTATACAAGAATAGATACTGTCACGATCAGTCTTTCCCATATACACATTCGAAAGATCAGAATTAGACATACCTTCTTTATAAGGAACATCTCCATAGCGACGTACCAATTCAAAATAAGCTAATGAACGCAGCACCAAGGCCTCACCTAAATATCCCTGTAAGTCTTAGATTCAGATAACTTAGTAGATTTACGTAAACCATCAACTGTAGTACTTGCTAATTCTGCCATTTTAAAAATACCTTCCCATTTTGTATTTTCCAAATACCAATTACACCAATAATTAGCAATACCATTATCTGCCCCTGCAGTAGAAGGATCTTTTTGATAGCCACTAGCCAATTCTATATCAGAGACACCTTGCCAATTGACAGACATTTTTTGTCCGTACACATAACTATCACACAGTTGAGAATAAATACCCATTATAGCTGACCGTGTCATACCCTCATTCTCATAAATAACCTCTCCTGTCTGTTCCGACAAAGATTCTGTATCTAGGAAATCACTACATGAAGCCATACACAGGCATCCAAATAGTAATATTATTGATTTATATTTTTCATTATTCTATTTTATTTAAAATGTTACATTTACTCCTACTATATAAGAACGTGATTTGGGATAAGCTGAATAATCAAATCCCATAACCATCTTATTAGAACTTGTATTCACTTCCGGATCTTGTCCACTGTATCCTGTAATACACAACAAATTACTACCTGTAGCATACAATCGTAAATTACGTACTCCAAACTTTCGAGTTAAATTTTGAGGAAGCGTATAACCAAGTGTTAATGTTCCTAGACGTAAGAAAGAACCATCTTCTATTGCCCAATCTGTCATAATCGAGTTATTCATCAAAGGATGCCAGATTGTAGCATTTGTATTAAGTTCTTGTAAACGAACAGGATCTGCATGTGCACCATAATAGATATTATATCCAGTTTCCGGATCAATTGTAGCAAAACGATTTGCCAGACTCATTTCCGAACTCATATTTTGATAACGTTTTGAACCAACAAACGAGGTGTAATCTATTTTATTAGCATTGAACACATCATTTCCATAAGACCAGTTAAATAAAGCAGTGAGGTCAAATCCCTTCCATCCTGCTGAAATACCAAAACCTCCAGTATGTTTAGGTAATGCATGACCTATTACCTGACGATCGTTATCTGCATCAAGATGCCCATCTCCATTTAAGTCTTTTAATTTCAAATGACCTGGACCAAAATACTGACCACTATTAGTTAACAGTTCTTCTGTCACATCGGGCACTCCTTCTTTTAAAACCCAACGCTGAGTTGTTTCGTCAAAATTAAAATCATCAAAAGTATACATACCGTCACAAACATAGCCATACATCAAACCAACTTCCTGTCCAACAAATACACGATAATTATCACTACCAACTTCTACTTTATCACCTTTAATAATCATTTCAGTATCCTCTGAGCCATAAAGCGCATCTACTCTATTTTATTGAAAGCTATATTAAATTAAAATCTAAAAGAAATCTTTCTTATTTATTAAATTGGCATTCAATGAAGTTCGACACCACGGTTTGTAGTCTGTCCTAAATTCTGATATTGAGTTCGATAACCAGAAACAGAAGGCAGCTGTATCTCCATGATCAAATCCTTTGTTACATCATTATAAAATCGAAAGTAACATTTAATCTATTCCAAAAGTCATATCCAATCCAAGATTGGTAGAATACTTTGACTCCCAGGTTAAATTTTCGTTACGCAAACGAGTTGATGGCTGCAAGCTGCTTTGTCCTATTTCATTCTGATAATAAAGATTCTTTGTATTAGTTACAGGCTATAAGTCTGACGCCAATAAGATCCTACACGAGCATTACCAGACTTACCATAACTAGCACGCAATTTTAAGTTATTAAACCAGTTCCGAACAGAATCCATAAACTTCTCGTCACTAATTCGCCATGCTAACGAACCAGCAGGAAAAATTCCCCATTTATTACCTGGAGCAAAAACATTTGTACCATCCGAACGTAATGTAAAAGTCAAATAATAGCGGTCATTAAAAATGTAATTTAAACGTCCAAAATAAGACATGCTACGACTAGGTTCCTCAATAGTAGTATAAGTCGGTTCAGAAGTACCGTTATTCCACATTGCTAGAATATTATCTACTGTATAATCTGCAGGATAATAATCTGCATTTATTTCCATTTCATCACGTTGAGAATGTTTAGCTTCCCAACCTGCCATAATACCAAATCTATGTTTCTTCTGAATATCAAATTTATAATTCAATATAGTACGTAATGCCCAGTTATTTCCATTCCAATACTGACGTCGAGCAACAGGCTGTCCTGCCTTACTATTAGCTTCACCTGTATTTGCTAACCAAATATTATCCGTACGATCATAAGAATAACCATATGTACCTTCTGCACGCCACTCCAAACCTTTGATAATATTCCAAATTAAAGCTACATTATAGTTATTGTTAAACTTAGTCTGTTTTTTATACTCATTTGTAATATTAAACATCGGATCATTCAAGTTACTAATATTTTCTATCAGTATTTCATCATCACCAGCCAAATCCTCATCCGAGAGGTCTGTCAATGTTCCGATATTAGGATATTTAATCGCATCACGAAGTTTTGAGCGCTAGATACACTTGGGCCATCAACACTCTATTGGTCATTTTTGCATTAAAGTCTAAGCGTAATTTATCTCCAAACTTTTTAGTCAACTTTAAATTCAAATTATCACGTTTAAAATTAGAAACAGACATTATATAGCTTTCATCATCATGCGTATAGCTTAGACTATAGATCAAATCTTTACTACCTCCACTGATATTCAAATTGTAATTCTGCTTAATACCTGTATTTCCGAATAACATATCCTGCCAATTCGTTCCAACACGAGCCTTATAATTATTAATATCCTCCCAACGACCAAATTTGTCAAAGAAACCTGCATTATCAGAAGAATCCAATTCACGCTGTAAATACACATATTCATAAGGAGAAAGCACTTCCGTCTGATTATACATCCGGCTAAAGCCAACCGAAGCGTTAAACGAAACTTCTGTACGTCCAGTACGTCCACTCTTAGTTGTTACCAAAATAACTCCATTAGCACCTTTCGCACCATAAATTGCCGTAGAGGAAGCATCCTTTAATACATCAATACTTTCAATATCTGTAGGTGGTATATCATCAATACCACTAACTTCAAATCCATCTACTATAAAGAGCGGCTCATTACTTTGAGTAATAGAACCACCACCACGTACACGAATACTGACAGAAGCATCAGGAGAACCTCGGAGGTAATTACGCTAACACCAGCCAAACGACCTGTAAGTGCACTTGAAGCAGAAGTCACAGGAATATTCTTCAATGTATTTTCACCTACAGAAGATATAGCTCCCGTCAAATCACGTTTACGAGCATTACCATAACCAACGGAAACAACCACTACCTCATCAAGCAACTGAGATTCATCCTCCATCTTAACCTTCAAAAGTTTACCAGGCTGAGATACAACTTCTTGAGGTTTCATTCCGATATAGGTAATAACAAGTACCTTTCTTCTCAGAAACCGTAATAGAAAACTTCCATCCAGATCCGTAACTACACCATTTGTTTATTGCCCTTTTCAATGACAGTAGCACCAATAATAGGTTCACCGTTTGAGTCTGTTACGATTCCTTCCACAGTAATACGCTGGGCTAGAGCTCTATCGGTATCATAAAACATAACACCCATAAAAAAAATAGCCAGCTTCTTTTCACTTCCTTTTTCATGATATATTATTTTAGTTCAACAAAATCAATTGGATAAAACCACTATAACAAATTGATATAATATAAATATGGAAAATATTTCTCCTCAATAATTGAGATATATTAAAATCAATAAGCTATAAGATTTTAAGTTTTTTTTGTTTTTGCAGACAAATTTAAGCTACCACATTTTTTATAAAGTGAACTATTTATTCTTTTTTGTATACAATTTGGGATATAAAAATGTAATTCTATAGGAATCAATGAGTTTAAATAATTCAACAAATTTACAAG
>ENA-OQHA01000374-OQHA01000374.1-human-gut-metagenome-genome-assembly--contig:-NODE-374-length-22949-cov-3.063448_pt1 | contig 22949 bp, 31 predicted proteins | sample MGYA00242558_ERZ504707 | MGnify/ENA primary metagenome ERZ504707 (study PRJEB26092, sample SAMD00036197) | human gut metagenome | host: Homo sapiens | study: EMG produced TPA metagenomics assembly of...
TCATGCAACACGGAACATCAATTAAGGAGGAAGTCATGAACTAAGAAGAAAAAGTATTTTAAGTGATCAGAGATTTATTGTATTACTGGTTATTATTGTACTGTTTGCAATTTTCTCCTTTAAGAGCAGGGAGTTCAGACAGTATACCACAATCCTGAGTATGCTGGATTTCTCATATTATGATCTTCTGATGGCAATCGGTGTTACATTCCCTCTTATTACAGGAGGTGTAGACCTGTCAATCGGAACCGGTATGGTATGTTACGCATTGATCGCAGGATCTCTGGTAAGAAATAATAATCTTCCGGTTGTACTTGCAATGTTACTTTGCATTGTACTTGGAATTATTGTAGGAGCAGCAAATGGTGTGCTGATCGGTATTATGAACCTGCCGCCATTCCTTGCAACACTTTGTACCTGTATGATTACCCGAGGTGCAGGATCCCTGTGCAGTGCCACTCCCTGGCCGGGACTTACACAGGAGGGCGGATGGTTCCATTCAATCTTTAAGATTACAGTTGGAACAGGAAGAAGTGCTTCCCGTTATCCTATCGGTTTCTTATGGATGATCATTCTGGTCCTTGTAATGGAATATGTTCTGAATCATACAAAATTCGGTCGTTATACGATCGCGATCGGTTCCAATAAAGAAGCAGCAGCTCTTTCGGGAATCAACGTTAAATTCTATCATGTTATGGTATATGTAGTATGTGGACTCTTCGCCGTCTTGCAGCTATCGCATATGCGGCAGTTACGCCAACTGTACAGCTGGTACCGGTGCAGGACTAGATGGATGCCATCGGTGGTGTATTCGTAGGTGGTGTTGCAGCAACAGGTGGTTATGGATCAGTAATCGGTACATTGGCCGGTATCTTCGTTATCATGCTTCTGAAAACCGGTCTTCCATATATCGGACTGCAGGCAAACTGGCAGCAGATCATTACCGGTGCAGTTCTTATCATCGCAGTACTGATCGATATCATGAAAGAAAAGAAAGCAGCAGCAAAATAATTTTCAAAACTGAATAAAGAAAAATGCATCTTACGACAGATGACAAAACAGCAGGATATGAAACAACGGAGGGCTTCCAGGGGATGTTCGGCGACAGTATTGTCATATGTGTATTTTGGGGAAGGCGGAACGAGAGAGGAAGTCTCCGGGGTATCATTTATAAAAAACTATATTAAATTGTATATTTAAAAGGAGGAAATTTTAAATGAAAGCAAAAAAAGTGATCGCATTAGTTATGTGTGCAGCAATGGTAGCAGGAATGTCCGCATCAAGCGTTATGGCAGCCGATATGCCGGAACAGTTCAAAGATCTGAAAGCTAATGAAGCTTATGATTTCCCGATGATGGTTAAATCTTTCCAGTCTACATACTGGGATGCAGCTCAGGAAGGTATGAAGAAAGCATCTGAGGAGCTGGGCGTTACTTATAAAGCACAGGGACCGAACAGTGAGTCCGATATCGCTGACCAGGTTAACATGATCAACACAGCTATCGGCTCCAATCCTGTTGGATTAGGACTTGCAGCTTGCGATACATCTTCTGTTCAGGATGCTCTTAAGACATGTGCAGAAAAAGGTATCCCGGTTGTAACTTTCGATACAGGTATCGCTGATGCTCCGGAAGGATCTGTAGTATGCGAGGTTTGTACAGACAACGCACAGGCTGGTGCAGTAGCAGCTGAGAATATGTACAACTCCATTAAAGACGTTGTTAAAGATGCTGACGGACAGGTTATCATCGGTGAGGTTAACCAGGATGCAACAGCTCAGAACATTCAGCAGCGTGGTACTGGATTCATCAACAAGATGATCGAGCTTCTTCAGGCTGATGGCAAGACAGTTGCAGTAAGCGGTAACGAGTTCTATGTAAACGCAGCAGAGGGTGCTGACGCAGACGCTAAAGACGCTGACGTTGTTATCCAGGTAGCTGTTCCGGCACAGACAACTGTAGAGCTCTGCTCCACAGAGGCACAGGCAATCCTTTCCCAGGAGAACTGTATCGCAGTATTCGGTTCCAACCAGGTTTCTGCAGAGGGTGTTCTTGCAGCAAATGCTAACCTTAACGTTCTTGGTTCTGACCCGGCAAACGGTGATGTAGTTGGTGTTGGTTTCGATGCTGGTTCTATCATCAAAGCAGCTGTTAAAGATGGCACATTCATTGGTGCTGTTACACAGTCTCCTCTTATGATGGGATACTATGCAATCTACGCTCTGACAGCAGCAGCAAACGGCCAGGAGCTTCAGGATGTTCCTACAGACGGTTACTGGTATGATGCAACAAATATGGAAGACGAGGATATCGCTCCTAACCTTTATGATTAATCAAATCATATAATTGATAAGATCGTGAAGTTATAATGAACGCGGATGGCGTTCACGGACGTATGAAATAAGAGATCCGCTGGCTGATTCAGTCAGCGGATTTTTTAAACAAATAATGTAGTAGTTCATAAATAATCGCTGTATTATTGGCAAATAAAGACACTTTTTTTGACAAAAGAGGTTCTTATCACCGGAAGGATCCTGATGTATGATAAATACAACATCAGATATGAAAGTGATCAGAAGCTTACATATTGAGGAGGATTTAAAAATGGCAACATATTATTTAGCAGTAGATATCGGAGCATCCAGCGGACGTCACATTCTGGGACATATGGAAAACGGAAAAATGATCCTGGAAGAAATCTATCGTTTTGAGAACGGTATGGTTAAGAAAGACGGAGAACTCTGCTGGGAGTTTGACCGCCTTTTCAACGAGATTGTAAACGGTCTTAAGAAATGTAAAGAAATCGGCAAGATTCCGGTAAGCATGGGTGTTGACACATGGGGCGTTGACTTTGTACTTCTTGACAAAGATGACAACGTTCTCGGAAACACAGTAGGCTACGTGATCATCGTACAGAGGGAATGGACGAGGAAGTTTACAAGACAATTTCCCTGAAAGATCTGTATGCAAGAACCGGTATCCAGAAAGCAATCTTCAACACAGTATATCAGCTGATGGCAGTTAAGAAGAAACATCCGGAGTATCTGGAGCAGGCCGAGACACTTCTTCATGTACCGGATTACTTCCATTTCCTTCTTACAGGAGAGAAGACCTGTGAGTACACTGAGGCAACAACAGGACAGCTTGTATGCCCGACAACAAAAGACTGGGATTACGAGCTGATCGACATGCTGGGATATCCGAAGAAGATCTTCCAGAAGCTGATCATGCCTGGTACAAGCATCGGACATTTAACAGACGCAGTAAAAGAGGCAGTTGGATTTGACCTTGAGGTTGTAGCACCGGCTACCCACGATACAGGCTCAGCAGTACTTGCCGTTCCTGCAAATGATGACGATTTCATCTACATCAGCTCAGGAACATGGTCTCTGATGGGAATCGAGAGAAAAGAAGCAGACTGCTCAGAGAAGAGCTGTGAGATGAACTTTACAAACGAGGGTGGATATGCAGGACGTTTCCGCTACCTGAAGAACATTATGGGTCTCTGGATGATCCAGTCCGTACGTCATGAGTTTGATGATGCATACAGCTTTGCTCAGATCTGCGAGATGGCTGAGGAGGCAAAAGATTTCCCGTCAAGAGTAGACGCAAACGATGAGTGTTTCCTTTCTCCTGAGAATATGACAAAAGAGGTTCAGGATTACTGTCGCAGAACAGGACAGAAGGTTCCGGAAACTCTTGGTGAGATCGCAACTGTTATCTACACAAGCCTTGCAGAGTGCTATGCAAAAATAGCCAAAGAGCTTGAGGAGATGACAGGAAGAACCTACAGCCGTATCCATATCGTAGGCGGTGGTTCCAATGCAGGATACTTAAATGAGCTGACTGCAAAAGCTACAAAGAAAGAAATCCATGCAGGCCCTGGTGAGGCTACTGCAATCGGTAATATCACAGCACAGATGCTGAAGGCCGAGGAGTTCAAAACTATCGAGGAGGCTCGTACAACCATCCATGAGTCTTTCGGTATCAAAGTATACAAAGCATAAATAATTGGAGGTTTTATTATGTTAGTTAACACAAAGGCAAAAGTTGGTGTATTTTCAATTGCTTTAGGCGCATATCTTCCGCAGTTTCCGTCACTGGTGCCGGAATTTGAGGCACAGTACGACGCATTCAAGAAAACGATCCCGGATACAGTAGAGATCGTTGACGGCGGAATGGTGACAACAAAAGAGCAGGCAATGGTGGCAGGAGATAAGTTCCGTGCAGCAGATGTTGACCTTGTATTTCTTCAGATGCTGACATACGCAACATCCTACAACATGCTTCCGGCGATCCGTGATCTGGATGTTCCGGTTGTTCTTGTAAACGTTCAGAAGATCAAAGCGCTGGATTATGAGCACACTGACATTGCCTCCTGGCTGGGTGAAGGCTATGCATGCGGTGCTGTAGGCGAGGCAGTTGCTGACCTTGAGAGAGCAGGCAAGAGACATGCGGTTATCACAGGCGTTGTAGAAGGCGGAGATCCTGCAGTTCAGGCTGAGATCGAAGACTGGTGCAAGGCTGCTCAGGTAAGAAGAAGATTCCGTGAGACTAACATTGCGCAGATCGGAAGACCATATCCGGGTATGATGGATCTGTATATTGATGAGACAAACCTCTATAACAGAATGTTCCTCTACACAAAACAGTTCGACTGGGAGAAGATGTGGGCGATCGCTGATGATATTACAGATGAGGAGGCAATCCGGGCAAAGGCACAGGATATCCTTGATACATTCGATATTGAGGGCGGCGGCACCATTGAGAAAGTATGGGATATGGCAAAATATGTAGTTGCTTTTGAGGAGTGGGTAAAAGACGAGCATCTTGGAATGATCGCTTCCCATTACGACGGATTTGCACAGGGTAAAGCAGGAGTCCTTGACAGTATGCTGATCCCGGCTTTCTCCATGCTGATCAAACAGGGTACTGCATGTGCGGTAGAGGGTGACATGAAGGTTGCCATGGCAATGAGTATCTTAAAGACAATTTCCGGTACAGGCCAGCTTTCTGAGATGTACTCCATCGATTTCAACGATGACATCTGCATCATCGGACATTCCGGAAGCGGTGACGCTGACATCTCCGACAAGAAACCAACCATGAAAATCGTGCCGGTATTCCACGGCAAAACAGGCGGCGGATACCTGACACAGTTCTATCCATACACAGGCCCTGTAACCTACCTTGCAATCACTCAGGATAAAGACGGAAACTTCAAATTCGTTGTAGCTGAGGGCGTAAACGAGGAGGGACCGATCCTTTCCTTCGGTGATACAAACATGAGAACACGCTTCACATGCGGAGCAAGAGAGTTCGTTAACCGCTGGAGCGAGGCTGGCCCGACACATCATATGGCAGCTGCTACAGGAAGACACATCGATACGATCCTGAAGGTTGCAAAAATCTTTAACGTACCGGTAGATATCGTGACAAGATAAATTCTTTCTTATGTATTCAACCTAAAACATATTCAAAAAAGGAGACTGCGCGGAGCGGTCTCCTTTTTCAGTGGGAAAAATAAGATAAAAAAGATCTGCCGGAAATGCAGCAGGCAGATTCGGCAGATTTTGGTTTTGCAGTTATTTTTTATGCATAAGTGTGTGCTCCCTGGAAAGCTCATCGTGCAGCTGGATGGAAGACCAGTGCTGAGTTACCGGTGTGAGCATGGCCTTCAGTGCAACAGGCGGGATCTGGTTTTCACGGAAAAAAGCAAGAAAATCATCCATCTGTGCACTGGAAAAATCCTTCAGCACGATCATCTCATCACTGAAATTGCTTCCCAGATTAAACTGGGATGAGGGATGAAATCCCGGAATCTCAAAAAGATATCCCAGCGGATGAAGAAATTCCGGCGCAGTGACGATCCGTGTCTTAACCTTCTGACGGTTCAGATAGCGGCGGATCTGGCGAAGCCGTTCTGGGTCGTTAAAATTATATAAAAGAGCTTCTGGCTGTGTATTCATATAGTGTCATACCTCATTTCTGAATAAAGATTTTTGTGGAACATAAGTTACTTTTCGCGATGTGCAGGGAAGCGGATCTCAACCTCTGCCCCCTCTCCAGGCTTGCTGGAATAAGTGAGTCCGTAATTATTTCCATAGAGAATTTGGAGTCTCCGGTGGGTATTATAAACTGCGATATTTGTGCCGCCGGACTGGCTTTTTCCCTTTCCGGAAAGGATAGTTGACAGGATTTCCGGCGAAATCCCAACACCGTCATCGGAAATCAGAAGAACAATATCCTCATTTTCCATCCATCCGGTAATAACAATAGTTCCGGATTTTGATTCTTTTTCCAGGATCCCGTGAAGAATGGAATTTTCCACAACAGGCTGAAGAGTCAGCTTCGGGATCTGGTATTCTGAAAGCTCATCCGGGATATCCGTGATCAGCTCAATGCTGTCGTGGTAGCGCATATTCTGAAGCTGCACGTAGATGGTTACATGCTCCAGCTCCCTTGCAATGGTAGAGATTCCTTTTTTGCGGCTCAGAGTCAGCTTATAAAAACGGGAAAGACTTTGCACTGCGTGACTGATCTCATCGGTCTGTCCCTGCAGTGCCATCCAGTTGATCATATCCATGGTATTATAAAGAAAATGCGGATTGATCTGTGCCTGGAGGGAATTGAATTCTGCAATCCGGAGATCTTCTGCAGCCTTAGCCTGCTTCTCCATCAGTTCCTCCATTTTTCGAGTCATATAGTTGTAGGTATCGATAAGATTACCGATCTCATCATGTGCCTGTGGACTTTCCATAGGAGTAGGCGGGCCGTGGCGGACGGTCTGCATCTGCCGGATCACAGAAGAAAGTCTTCCGGTAATGGAATGAGCCAGTACATTGGCAAAAATCAGAGCCAGAACCAGAAAAACTGCATAGATCAGTACGATCTGGACCATCAGTCGGTTGCTCGCATGGATCAGCGGCGGGGAAGGAAGGACCGTCACCATAAACCAGTCCGTATTGGAAATGCTGTAAAAACCGGCATAAACCTTTGTGTCCAGAATGTTCCGCTCAATGAAGTTATTGGAAGACATAAAGGAAGCCTTGATGGTGTCGTAATCCAGTTGGTAGATTCCGGATAATGACAGATCTGAGGTAGCAACAATGGCATCACGTTCGTTTACAATATATGAAACACTTCCTTCCAGAGATAGATTGTCGGAAAGAATGGAAGTAAGCTTGTCATCGGAATAATACACTGCCAGATAAGCCTTATAGGCAGTGGAGTGATAATAAAGGCTTAAAGGGCAGATATATGCCATATCACCATAATTCTTTTTTTCCCTGGGACCAAGATAGAAGGAAGGACAGAACATTTCCTGGGTGTTCCGGTTTCCCTGAAAGATACCGTACCAGTAGGTACCTTTCGCCTGACTTAAGGGAGCAAGGATATTCTTAGTGTTGGGATAAGTATCCAGTGTCTTCAGATCATCAGGAAAATCCACATAGATCTGTACATCGGTAACAATGGAATCTGTGGTCAGACGCTGAACGGCATTTTTAAAATCAGTGGCATGGTTAGATGTTGCAAGCTGTTCTGCTGAATCGCTGACCGGCATATAAAAAAGTTCCTGAAAAAAATTCTGTCCTGTAATATTCCGGGTAGTAGCGAGGATCGTATCCATAGTCCGTTCGATCAGAGGTGCAGTTTTTGCGGAGGCGTCCTGCTCCTGCCGGATGGTATTGGAAACCACCATGCTATAAAGTCGTCCATAAAAAAGAAAGGCGGTAAGACAGGCAGGAATTACCACAATGCTGATCAGGGCAATGGTGAATTTTGTCTGCAGGTTTAAATTCAGGTAGCCGTTTTTGAAACGGCGCCAGAGGGCCCTCATGACATTTTCTCCCGGTATTCAGACGGGGAAAAGCCGGAGTATTTTTTGAAGCTTTTTCCGAAGTAATTGCCATCCGTATAGCCTACCTTGGAAGAAATCTCGGAAATCTTGTATTTGGGATCGGAAAGCAGCTGCTTGGCCTTTTCCATTCGGTATTCTGTCAGATATTGATTGAGAGTCTGTCCGGTCTCGCTTTTGAAAAAAGTGCATACATAAGATGCGGAAAGGTATACATGGCCGCTGATATCTTTTACGGAAAGTGTATCGTTCATATAGTTCCGGCTGATATAATCCTTGATCATAAAGATCGTGGAATTTTCCGGCTGGGAATTTTTCGCATCTTCAAAATACTGGGCGGTTTTTTCTTTCAGAGCTTTGTGAAGCTCTTCGTAGGTGAAGGCGTTGTTTAACGTATCTACGATCAGATCCTGCTTTTCATGAAGTTCGGTTTCCAGCTGATTTTTTTACGGGAAGCCGAAAGTGTATTAAATAGCTGGTAATAAAGATCACGGATCTGGTTAGGCATAAATGTGTGATTGCAGCTATAATACCGGAAAAGCTCATCAAGAAACTGAAAACAGGGTTCTTCTTCTCCGGCCAGGAGATATTTGGAAAAAGTATTTTCCGGTGAATGCAGGGAATCCGGAACCGGTCCCTTCGGTGAAAGCAGGCGGATGGAATTTTCCGTCAGAAATGTTTTTCCGGAAAGAAAAACAGTTCTGCAGAAGGATCACGGCAGAAGCGTAGGACTGATAAACCCTGAAAATATCCGTTACGGTATTTCCGGCAGCGATCAGATGCTTTCCGCAGGTGTCATATTGTCTGGAAATATAGCTTCCCACTGCGGAAAGGGTAGTCGGGGAAAGGGCATTCCTTCCATATATATGGTGGACCAGATACTGAACTCTTTTTTCCACAAAAAGACATTTCAGATGGTAATGCTCCAGAAAACAGGAAATGTCGTTCTGGAGATCTTCCAGGAAAATACCGGAAGCCTCCACAGATTCATTAAGCTTTACGATCACAGAGGTAAAATTCATGCCGTTCTCAAGAAGCTCCGGCTGCCCCAGTTCCAGACAGAGATCTGCAATTTTGTTGTTATCGGAAGGTGGAAGAGTCAGCTGTTGTGCCAGCCGGGTAGCGATTTCCTGAGAATGGATCGCTTCGCCACGATGGGAGCGGAGCTTTTGTTTGTAAAGAGTCTGCGCTTCCAGAACTGCCGCCTGTACTTCCTCGGGATGCAGAGGCTTTTCGATGTAATTGATGGCTTTTAGTTTGATGGCAGCTTTCAGATACTCTTTGTCAGAATATCCGCTCATAAAGATAGGGATACTGTCCGGCAGGAATTTCTCCAGACGCTCCAGCATGGCAATGCCTGTCATCCGCGGCATCCGTACATCGCAGAGAATGATCTCAGGTTTATACAGTCTGGCCATTTCCAGTCCGTTCACACCATCATCTGCCTGAAGGATCTCGGTGATTCCCAGAGAATCCCAGTCGATAGATGAGATCAGTCCGGTACGCGTAAGTTCTTCGTCATCGACGATCAGTAATTTCATATACAATTCTCCAATCGAGCATAGCTTTATAGCTTCGTAAATCGGACGTTTACAGCTCTGTTTATATTCCCAGAAAACTGTAACGTCAGCGTTATCATTATAGCATAAAGTATATAGAAATACGAGAATGGGACAATGGTTTATGAGTAATATTTTACAGGGAAAAGAAGAATATTTTACCCTTATCCAAAAATATTCCTATTATCAATCTGTGGGCCGGATGATAGAATATAATCAGATTAAAGGAAAGGGAGGAGAAAGAGCCGTGTCAGAATATGTTCTTGAATTAAAAGGTATTACGAAGATATTCCCCGGTGTCAAAGCTCTGAATAATGTACAGTTCCAGCTCAAACCTGGCGAAGTTCATGCGCTGATGGGTGAGAATGGTGCTGGTAAATCTACGTTTATCAAGGTTATTACCGGAGTACATAAGGCAGAAGAGGGTGAGATGTTCTTAAACGGACAGAAGGTTGACTTCAAAGGTCCGAAGGATGCCCAGGAGGCAGGTATCGCTGCCGTATATCAGCACCCTACATCATATCCGCATCTTACAGTAGCCGAAAATATTTTTATGGGTCATGAGATCATTAAACATCATATGATCCAGTGGAAAGAGATGAATCAGGAGGCAAACAAGTACCTGAAGGAGCTGGATGCAGACTTTGACGCAACAGCAGAGATGGGTACACTTTCTGTTGCACAGCAGCAGATGGTCGAGATCGCCAAGGCACTTTCCACAAATGCGAAGATCATCATTCTGGATGAGCCGACAGCAGCACTTACCAGAAACGAGTCCGAGAAGCTTTACACACTGGTTGACAAGCTGAAAGAGAATGGTGTTTCCATTATCTTTATCTCCCATCGTTTCGAAGATATGTACCGTCTGGCTTCCAGAGTTACCGTATTCCGTGATTCCCAGTACATTGGAACCTATGATGTAGATGGAATCACAAACGCAGATCTGATCAAGGCAATGGTTGGTCGTGAGATTAACGATCTGTTCCCGAAACCGGAAGTGAAGTTTGGAGATGAGATGCTCCGTATCGAACATCTTTCCAGAATAGGATTTTTCAAGGATGTTTCTTTCAATGTACATGCAGGCGAGATCGTAGGTCTTACCGGTCTGGTTGGTGCAGGACGTACAGAGGTTATGGAAGCTGTCTGTGGAATTACCCGTCCGGACGAAGGAAAAGTTTTCCTTGAGGGAAAAGAAATTTATATCAAGACTCCGTCTGATGCAATGGAAAAAGGTATCATCCTTCTTCCAGAGGACAGACAGAAACAGGGTCTGGTTATGAGCTGGGGACTTGGAAGAAACGTAACACTTCCGATCATCAGCAAATATGCAAAATCCGGATTTAACGATGAGAAGGCAGAAAGAGAACTTTCCAAGAAACTTCTTGAGGAAGTAGATACCAAGCAGTCGATATCTTCCAGCCGGCAAGCTCTCTGTCTGGTGGTAACCAGCAGAAAGTTGTTGTTGCGAAAGCTCTTGCTCAGGAAATGAAAGTAGTTATCATGGATGAGCCGACAAAGGGTGTCGATGTCGGAGCCAAAGCTGAGATTTATGCGATCATGGGAGACCTTGCAAAGAAAGGATATGCAATCATCCTGATCTCTTCCGAGATGCCGGAGATCTTGGGTATGGCGGACCGTATCATTGTTATGTGTAATGGCCGCAAGACAGGAGAACTGAACAGAGGAGAGGCAACACAGGAGGGAATCCTTGAGCTGTCCATGGAAAAGAGCACTGGAAAGGGGACTAAATAATGGAAAAGAAATCTGTCATCAAGAAGATTACAGGCTCCCGAGAGGCTCTGCTGGCAATTATCGTAATCGTGCTGTTTGCAGTTGTCACAGCGATCAGCCGTCATTCCTTACGCCAAAGTCACTCATGGAGATGCTGAAAATAATGCAGTAACAATGGTAATGTCACTTGGTATGTTATGTGTCATGCTGGTAGGCGGAATTGATATTTCCATTATGTCAACTCTGGCACTTTCCGGTATGTCCATCGGTATGCTTCTGAAATACGGACATATCACAAGCACATTACTTGCTTTCATCATTGCAATGGCAATCGGTATTGCCTGCGGACTGGTTGTAGGTCTTGTAATTTCAAGAGCAAACGTTCCGCCGATCATTGCAACCATGGGCTTTATGTACATCTACAGAGCAATGGGATATCTTGTTTCTCACGGTGGTGAGTGGGCAAGTGCCGCAGCTCTCGGTGATTTTAAGAATTTTGCCACCACAAATTTCCTTGGAATCAACAAGGTAATCTGGGTGATCATCGTATGCTACGTAGTATTCTTCTTCTTTATGAAATGGACAAGAACCGGTCGTAGGATCTACGCAGTAGGAAGTAACGCAAGTGCAGCACAGGTTTCCGGTATCAATGCAAAGAATATCAACCTTCTTGTATATGTGATCATGGGATTCCTCGCAGGTCTTGGCGGAGCACTTCAGGTATCTGTTTATGCTTCTGCAATGCCTGATATGCAGTACGGTGGTGAGATGGATGTTATCGCAGCCTGCGTTATCGGTGGTGTAAGCATGAGCGGTGGACGTGGAACCGTAGTAGGTGCATTCCTCGGTTCCATTATCCTTGCAACGATCGCAAAAGCTCTTCCGCTTGTAGGTATCAGTTCACTGTGGCAGAACATGATCAAGGGTGTTATCATCCTGGTAGTAGTTGTGATCAACGTTGTTCTGCAGAGAATCGCAGATAAAAACGCATTAAAGGGAAGGGAGATGTAAATCATGGCTGGAAAATCTGGAAGAAGTATTAACAATGTGCCGGAAAATCCGATGAAACACATCATATTCAGTTGGGAAGGCATCCTGGTCATTCTCTTTATCCTGGTAAATATTTTCTGCGCATCATTTTCTGAGTTTTATAATATGAAGAGTGTTCTTCGTCAGATGCCGGTTTACCTTGCAGAGGTATTCATGATGTTTCCAATGGCGTACATCCTGGTATTAGGCGAGATTGATATTTCCGTAGGTGCGATCGTGTGTCTCTCCGCTACCTTAAGCTGTATGGTCTGCAACACAAACGCTCCGTTCATTGTAGTAGTACTTACAGCACTGGTTGTTGGTGCCTCTGTGGTGCGGTTAACGGATTTATCCTTACCCGTTTCAAGGAGCTGCCTCCAATGATCGTAACACTGGCAACACAGATCATCTTCCGTGGTATCGCTGAGGTAACACTTGGAGCCGGCGGAAGTATTGCGATCACAAACACAGATGGCTTCCGTGCTATCGGTGGAAAGGTTGGAAATATTCCATATATTCTTTTCCTGGTGCTGATCCTTGGTGTACTTTTTGCGATCTTTCTTGGAAAGAGTACATTTGGACGCCGTACATATGCGATCGGAACAAACCGTGTGGCAGCTTATTACGCAGGTGTTCACGTAGAGAAGATCCGTTTCATCATCTACACAGTTATGGGACTTATGTCCGGACTTTGCGCAGTATTCCTGGTATCCTCTTCCTACGGTGCAAATACAACAACCGGTAACGGATTTGAGATGGATGCATTGCAATGGCAGTATTCGGAGGTATCTCCTCCACAGGTGGTAAAGGTAACCTGGCCGGCGGTATCATTTCTGCATTCATCATCGTATGCTTACGAGTTGGCCTTGGACAGAAGAACGTAAATGCTCAGGTGATCCTTCTCATCATCGGTGTACTTCTGGTAGCAGCAGTAGCTCTTCCGAATATCATCGGCGATGTGAAAAAGCAGTCGCAATGAAGAAAAACTAAATATCACTTTTGAAACTCATATGATTGTTAGCTGCCTCCATTGGTGTAGCGGAGGCAGTAGCATATAAAAAAATTATATTCTTATAGGGAGGAACAACAATGAAAAAAAAGGTAATTAGCGCAATCCTTTGTGGAGCAATGGTTCTTGGTACAGTTTGCCCGGTTCTTGCAGCAGATGACAAATCCGAAGATACTAAGACAGAAGCAGCAGCTGGCGATTCTGCAAAAGGCAAAAAGATCGCTCTGGTTGGTAAAGCAGCCGGTAATGCATTCTTCGAGATCGCAGCGAAATCTTTCCAGGAGACAGTAGAGGCTGAAGGCGGCGAGGTTCAGGTCGTTTATCCTGAGACAGCTACAGCTGATGCGCAGATCAAGGTTCTTGACAACCTGATTTCTCAGGACTTCGATGCAATCTGTATCTCCGCTAACGATGTTAACGCTCTTCAGGCTAAGCTTGAGGAAGCTATGGATGAGGGAATCAAGGTATCTTCCTTCGACTCCGCACCGAACAAAGACAGCCGTGAGATTTTCGTAAACCAGGCTGGTACAAAAGAAGTTGCTCAGGCACTTATGGATGCAGTTCTTGATATTTCCGGTGGTGAGGGACAGTTCGCTATCCTTTCCGCTACATCTCAGTCCGCTAACCAGAACGCATGGATCGACGCGATGAAGACCATCATGGAAGGCGATGACAAATACAGCAAGCTTGAGCTTGTAGACGTTGTATATGGTGATGATGAGCCGCAGAAATCCACAGACCAGACAGCAGCTCTTCTTCAGAACTACAAGGATCTGAAGGTTATCTGCGCACCTACAACAGTTGGTATCGCAGCAGCTGCTAAATATCTTCAGGATAACGGATCTTCCTGCAAGCTGACAGGTCTTGGACTTCCATCCGAGATGCAGGAGTACACAGGTGATGATGATTCTCATTCCTGCCCATACTTCTATCTGTGGGATATGCAGGGCCTTGGAAAACTCAGTGCTTACACAACAATCGCTCTGATCAACGAAGACATCACAGGTGCTAAAGATGACAAATTCACAGCTGGTGACCTTGGTGACTACACAGTAACAGAGGCAGATGACGGCGGTACAGAGGTTGTTCTTGGTGCACCTCTGAAATTCGATACAAGCAACATCGAGGAGATGGCTAAGCTGTACTAATCAATCCTCAGATTGACTGTATAATCATATGATAAATCCTTTTGGGACAAGGCGGAGTCTTCGGACTCCGCCTTGTTTCGTATATTTGAATTTGGTGTATAGAAGGTTTCCGAAAAAATTTCAGTCTTTTGATTCTGGTTGTACTCTTATGGCTGCGGTGTTAAAATGAGGACAGCAGAATAGAAAACCATGAACAGATGAAGGAGCAAAACACATGCAGCAGGCATTACTGGATCAGCTGAGAAAGATCACAGAGGAAGAGAGAAAAATCCTGGATGGAGAAGCAGAGGTGGATAGAGATCTCTACACATCCGGTCGGGACTTTACTGTGGACAGCCGTAAAATGCTGAAAGAAGGCAGGCTGATCGCTGTGCGTACACACACCCGTTTTGTGTATTTTCCGGCTCACAGGCATAATTTTGTGGAAGTGCTGTATGTGTGTGAGGGATCTCTGACTAATATCATTGACGGAAAAAAGTCATAGTTAACAAAGGCGAGCTGCTTTTTCTCAATCAGTTTACGAAGCATGAGATTCTGAAAGCGGGGCAGAATGATATTGCGATCAATTTTATGGTGCTGCCGGAGTTTTTTGATGTGGCCTATTCCATGGCGGGCAATGACAATATGCTGGCAGATTTTCTGGTGAATGTCCTGCGACAGGATGAAGAGCGTGGGGAATATCTTCATTTTAAGGTTGCGGAAGTGCTGCAGATCCAGAATCTTCTGGAAAATATCATCTATTCTCTTGTAAACGGTGAGGAGAACAGAGAGCGGATCAATCAGACCACAATGGGCCTGATATTCATGTATCTGATAGAATCGGTGCAGTATGTGGAGATGCGTCTGCCCAATCAGTACGAAAATATGATCTCTATGACAACACTGGATTATATTGAACAGAAATACCGGACTGCTACGCTGACGGAGCTTTGTGGTCGTCTGCATCTTCCCATGCATGTCCTCAGTAAGATGATCAAGAAAAGCACAGGGTTTAATTTCAAGGAACTTCTTCAGAGAAAACGTCTGAACAAGGCTGTAGAGCTGATGTGTGAAACAGATCTGCCTGTCAGTGACATCATTGCGGCTGTAGGCTATGAAAATAACAGTTATTTTCATCGGGTATTCAAGGAACATTATCACATGACACCGCGGGCGTTCCGGGTGAAAAACAGTGAGAAAGAACAGGTGAGGCTGTAACAGCCTCACCTGTTTTTTAAATATCATGGAATTGTCCGATCTTGTTTTTGATCCGCTGCATTTCGTTATCCATATCGATCACAGTGCGGGCGCAGTTCAGCAGTTCATTGCTGACATCCTCATAACCGTCCATTTCTTCGATATTCTGCTTGTAACGCAGCTGATGCTCCAGAGTTGCCCAGAAATCCATACCGTTGGTACGGATCTGGATCTCTGCACGCATGGGAGTTTTTCCCTTGGAGAAGAATACGGGGATTTCCACGATCATGTGATAACTGCGGTAGCCGTTTGGCTTTGGATTTTTGATATAGTCCTTTACCTGGATGACGGTAATGTCATCCTGCCTGGTGATCAGGTCTGCAATAGTGTAGATATCATCGATAAAGGCACAGACAACACGGATGCCTGCCACGTCATTCAGCTGATTCTGAATATTCTCCGCAGTAAACTCATAGCCGAGCTTTTTGAGCTTTTTGTAAATGCTTTCCGGCTTTTTGATCCTTGTTTTGATGAAGGAGATCGGGTTACGTTTATATTCCAATGAAAATTCATCGTTGAGGACTTCCAGCTTGGTGCGTACCTCACGGACCGTACATCGATACATCATCATCAGATCATTAAATTTTGCGGAATTTTTGATAAAAACCTGTGGATCGGGGGTATCCAGCCAGGTGTTTGTATTTCTTTCAGCCATAGTGTTTTTCTGGTGAAACTCCTTTCTTATGTAATATTTATAACAATTACTTTCATACAATTATAGAACAAAATGATATTTTTTTCAACATTTGTATTGACATATCAGAAAAGCTGTGCTATTTTATAGAAAAAGTTTAATTAAGTAAACCACTAAACCACTAAACCGTTGAAGCGGAGATAAAGATATTCATGCGCGCACAGAGAGTCCGGGAGGGTGAGAGCCGGGTCGAGAGGCAGTTTATCAAATGGACCGCAGAGGGCACAGGGAAAGATATTTTCGGGTATCAAGTATTCTGTGACGTGAGGGCATACGTCAGTTGCCGGGAATATGAAGGTATTCCGCCAAGTGCACGGGTCAGACCGTGAATCAGGGTGGCACCGCGGGTGATTTTGAATTTAGAGCTCGTCCCTGACAGAACCAGATTCTGTCGGAGACGGGCTTTTCTTTGATTTCATGAGCAAGCAGCGAATGCAGATCACGAATGTCCCGTCCTCCGGTAAGGAATGAAAAACTCAGGAGGGCCTGTATATGTATCCAACATTAGAAAAAATCAAAGAACTCGCACAGTCAGGCGAATACCGGCGAATCCCTGTATGCAGAGAGCTGTATTCCGACCGCTATACACCCGTAGAAGTCATGAGGACCTTACGCACAGCCAGCAGACATTGCTATCTTCTGGAAAGTGCCAGCCAGACAGAGGTATGGGGACGCTATTCCTTCCTGGGATATGAGCCATCCATGGAGATCACCTGTACAGACGGAAAGCTTCAGATCCGCAGGATCCATGAGGACGGAACTGAAGAAAAAACCGTACAGCAGGTGAAGCATCCGGGAGATGCCATTCGGGAGATCCTGAAAGAATACAAAAGCCCAGTGCTGGAAAATATGCCGACCTTTACCGGAGGTCTGGTAGGATATTTTTCCTACGATTATATTAAGTACAGCGAGCCGAAGCTGGAGCTTACCGACGAGACAGTACAGGATTTCCGGGACATGGATCTGATGCTTTTTGACCAGGTGATCGCTTTTGACCATTACAGACAGAAGGTGCTTCTGATCACCGGTGTGATGACGGATGATCCGGAAAATTCCTATCAGAAGGCGGAAGCAAAATTAGAAGAGATGACAGATCTGATCCGAAACGGAAAACAGAAGGAATTTCCGTCTTTGAAACTGAAATCTTCCATTGAGCCGCAGTTCCCGAAAGCAAAATACTGTGAGATGGTTGAGAAAGCGAAGCATTACATCCACGAAGGAGATATTTTCCAGGTGGTGCTCTCCAATCCGATGCGAGCGAAAGCAGAGGGAAGTCTGTTTAATACATACCGTGTTCTCAGGGCTACCAATCCTTCGCCGTATATGTTTTATTTTCCAGTGATGATATTGAGATTGCAGGAGCTCCCCGGAAACACTTGCCAGGCTTGCAGGAACAGAATTAAGTACCTTCCCGCTTGCAGGAACAAGACCAAGAGGCAAGACAAAAGAAGAGGACCTGGCGCTGGAAAAAGGACTCCTGGCTGATGAGAAGGAACGTGCCGAGCATAATATGCTGGTGGATCTTGGTCGAAATGATATCGGAAAGATCAGTAAGATCGGTACCGTGAACGTAGAAAAATATATGTGCATCGAGCGTTTTTCTCATGTGATGCATATTGGTTCCACAGTTACCGGCCAGATCCGGGATGACAGGGATGCGGTGGATGCAGTGGATGCCATCCTTCCGGCAGGAACACTTTCCGGAGCACCGAAATTCCGTGCCTGCCAGATCATCCAGGAACTGGAACAGAGCAAGCGAGGCATTTACGGCGGTGCTATCGGATATTCTGGATTTTGCCGGAAACCTGGATACATGTATTGCCATTCGCCTGGTTTATAAGAAAAACGGTGAGATCTGTATCCGGTCAGGAGCAGGGATCGTAGCAGACAGTATTCCGGAAAGTGAATTTCAGGAGTGCTGCAACAAGGCAAGAGCCGTTGTACAGGCAATCGAAACTGCACAGGAGGGACTGGAATGATAGTACTGATCGATAATTATGATAGCTTTTCCTACAATGTTTACCAGCTGATCGGTTCTGTGAAGCCGGATATCAAAGTGGTAAGAAATGATGAAGTGACCATCAAAGAGCTGGAGGCCATGAAGCCGGAGGCATTGATCCTTTCCCCTGGTCCGGGAAAACCGGAGGATGCGGGAATCTGTATTGAATCCATAAAATATTTCAAAGACAAGCTGCCGATCCTGGGTATCTGCCTTGGACATCAGTCCATCTGTGAAGCCTTCGGAGGGACAGTATCCTACGCAAAAGAGCTGATGCACGGAAAGCAGAAAGAGATACATAAAGTTGGAAAGAGCCGGATGTTTGAAGGACTTCCGGAAACTTTTCCGGCAGCCAGATATCACTCACTGGCAGCTATCCGGGATACCTTACCGGAGGAACTGGTTGTTACCGCTGAGTCTGAGGACGGAGAGGCGATGGCACTGGAGCATAAAGAATATCCGATATTCGGATTACAGTTCCATCCGGAATCTGTTATGACACCGGATGGAAAAACAATGATCGAGAACTTTATGAAGGTTATCAGAGACAGATAAGACAGAGAACAGCAATCCATAAAGATAGAATCGTTACAGAACAGGAGGAAACAACAATGATCAAAGAAGCAATCATCAAGCTTTCAAAAAAAGAAGATCTTACATATGACGAAGCAGAAGCCGTAATGAATGAGATCATGGACGGAGCGGCAACACCGGTACAGATGGCATCCTACCTTACTGCACTTTCCCTGAAAGGAGAGACTATTGATGAGATCACTGCATCAGCAGCCGGAATGCGTGCACACTGCATCAAGCTTCTCCACGATATGAATGTTCTGGAGATCGTAGGAACCGGTGGTGACGGAGCAAACTCCTTTAACATTTCCACGACATCTTCTCTTGTAATCGCAGCAGGTGGCGTTCCGGTAGCAAAACACGGAAACCGTGCAGCATCTTCCAAGAGCGGTGCAGCAGATGTTCTGGAAGCACTTGGCGTAAAGATCACCATCCGCCGGAAAAAAGTGCAGAGATCCTGAAAAAGATCAACATCTGTTTCCTGTTCGCCCAGAATTATCATATTGCCATGAAATATGTGGCACCGATCCGTAAAGAGCTGGGAATCCGCACGGTATTTAATATCCTCGGACCATTAAGCAACCCGGCAGGCGCAAACATGGAGCTGATGGGAGTCTTTGACCAGTCTCTGGTAGAGCCGCTGGCACAGGTTATGATGAAGCTTGGCGTGAACCGCGGAATGGTAGTTTTCGGACAGGATAAGCTGGATGAGATCTCCATGAGCGCACCGACTTCTGTGTGCGAGATCAAGGACGGATGGTTCCAGTCCTATGAGATCACACCGGAGCAGTTCGGCTATACACGCTGCAGCAAAGAAGATCTGGCAGGCGGCACACCGGCAGAGAACGCAGAGATCACAAAAGCCATTGTAAACGGAACCGAAAAAGGCCCGAAGCGTCAGGCGGTCTGCATGAACGCAGGTGCAGCACTTTATATCGCAGGAAAGGCAGAGAGCCTGGAAGCCGGCGTAAGAAAGGCTGAAGATCTGATCGACAGTGGTGCAGCTGCTGCCAAGCTTGCGGAATTTATCAAATTAAGTAACGAGATTTGAAAATAATAGCGGCAGAAGAGAAATCGGCAATCCCTATCGGAAGAGATATGAACGGAAACATTAATCGGTCAGACTTCTTGAAATTGCCGGATGAGAGTTGAACTGAAATATCAAGGAGACAAACAAAGAATGAGTGAAAAAACATTCTGGAAGAAATCGCAGAAAAAACAAGAGAACGTATCCGGAAGGAAAAACTTCAGTTTCCCCTGGATCAGCTGAAAGCTCTGGCTGAAAAAGCACCACAGCAGCCGTCCTTTCTGGAAGCGTTGAAAAAGCCGGGCATGTCCTACATCTGTGAAGTAAAAAAAGCTTCCCCCTCCAAGGGGCTGATTGCACCGGAATTTCCGTATCTGGAAATTGCGAAAGAATACGAGGCAGCAGGTGCATCTGCGATCTCCTGCCTCACAGAGCCATTTTATTTCATGGGAAGTGACACTTATCTCCGTGAGATCACAGAAACAGTGGATATTCCGGTCCTTCGGAAGGACTTCACGGTGGATAAGTACATGATCTATCAGGCAAAAGCATTCGGCGCATCGGCTGTACTTCTGATCTGTGCTATCTTAAATGACCAGGAACTCCTGGAATACCGAGAGCTTGCAGAAGCTCTGGGAATGGATGCACTGGTGGAAGCTCATGACGAGAATGAAGTGGCAAGAGCATTAAAGACAGGTGCAAAGATCGTCGGTGTAAACAACCGTGACCTGAAAACCTTTAAGGTTGATATGAATAATAGCATCCGTCTTCGAAACCTGGCACCGGACAATGTGGTATTTGTGTCTGAGAGCGGAATCAAAAACGCAGGTGATATCGCTATCCTGGAAAGAAACCGGGTAGGTGCAGTCCTGATCGGTGAGACCCTGATGCGAAGCCCGGATAAGAAAGCTGCATTGGAAAATCTGAATGGTAGAGCGCTTGTATAAAGGCCAAATGAAAGAATAGAGCAAATAAGTAACAGAGCTGACCAGCAGCAAATAGTAACGAAACAGGAAGGGGAAGGGTCAGACAGAAAGGGCAGGATTGGCTGAATATGAGAGAACAACCGTTGAAACATGGGAGCAGAACCAGGATCAAGATCTGCGGCCTGACCCGCCCGGAAGATATCCAGGCAGTTAACCAGGCTAAACCGGACTTTGCAGGATTCATTGTAGAATTCCCAAAAAGCAGAAGAAACGTCACCGTGGAGCAATTGAAGGGTCTCCGGGAAGAACTGGATGATAGCATTTTGCCGGTAGGCGTATTCGTCAATGCACCGGTGGAGCTTCCCGCACAGCTTTTAAACGAAGGAACCATCGCACTGGCACAGCTTCACGGACAGGAGGACGAGAATTATATCAGACAGCTTAAGACCATGACAGACCAGCTTCTGATAAAGGCTTTTTCCATAAAAACAGAAGCAGATATAAAGAAAGCGATCCGTTCGGAAGCAGACTATATTCTGCTGGATCAGGGCGTAGGAGGAACAGGAGAAACTTTCGACTGGAGTCTGGTACCGGCGATCAAACGTCCCTGGTTTCTGGCAGGAGGTCTGGGCTGTGAAAATCTGGAATCGGCCATACATCTGCTTCACCCCTGGGCAGTAGATTTAAGCAGCAGTGTAGAAACCGACGGTCACAAAGACCCGGATAAAATATTAGAAGCAGTATACGCAGTAAGGAACATAAAGGAGGAAATATAACATGTCAAAAGGAAGATTCGGCATCCATGGCGGACAGTACATCCCGGAAACACTGATGAACGCCGTTCTGGAGCTTGAGGAAGCATACAACCATTACAAAAACGATCCGGAATTCAACCGTGAGCTCACAGAGCTTCTCAATGAATACGCAGGAAGACCATCCCGTCTTTACTATGCGGCACATATGACCGAGGACCTTGGCGGAGCCAAGATCTATCTGAAAAGAGAAGACTTAAACCACACAGGAGCCCACAAGATCAACAACGTACTTGGTCAGGTGCTCCTGGCAAAAAAATGGGCAAGACCCGTGTCATCGCAGAGACAGGAGCCGGCCAGCACGGCGTTGCAACTGCAACCGCAGCAGCACTGATGGGAATGGAATGTGAGGTATTCATGGGAAAAGAAGACACGGAACGTCAGGCACTGAATGTTTACAAAATGCGTCTTCTCGGAGCAAAAGTCCATGCAGTCACAAGCGGAACCGCAACCTTAAAGGATGCCGTTTCCGAGACCATGCGTGAGTGGACAAACCGTATTGCAGATACCCATTATGTACTGGGATCTGTTATGGGACCGCACCCGTTCCCAACTATCGTACGTGATTTCCAGGCAGTGATCTCCAAGGAGATCAAAGAACAGATGCTGGAAAAAGAGGGAAGACTTCCGGATGTTGTCCTGGCCTGCGTAGGCGGCGGCTCCAATGCTATCGGAAGCTTCTACAATTTCATTGAGGACAAAGACGTTCGTCTCATCGGCTGTGAGGCAGCAGGACGTGGCGTGAATACTGCGGAGACTGCGGCAACCATCGCAACCGGTCGTCTCGGAATCTTCCATGGTATGAAATCTTACTTCTGCCAGGATGAATACGGACAGATCGCACCGGTATACTCCATCTCCGCAGGTCTTGATTATCCGGGTGTAGGTCCGGAGCATGCACACCTTTATGATATCGGAAGAGCAGAGTATGTTCCTGTTACAGATGACGAAGCAGTAGAGGCTTTTGAATATCTTTCCAGAACAGAAGGAATCATTCCTGCGATCGAAAGTGCCCACGCAGTGGCCTATGCGAAAAAGATCGCACCGACACTTGGAAAGGACAAGATCATGGTAGTTACCATTTCAGGACGTGGAGATAAGGACTGTGCGGCAATTGCCCGCTACAGAGGGGAGGATATTCATGAATAAGAGAATTACAGAAGCATTTGCAAACGGAAAAGCATTTATTCCTTTTTTAACCTGCGGAGATCCGTCTCTAGAGGTAACAGAGCAGCTGGTTTATGCAATGGAAGAAGCAGGAGCAGATCTGATCGAGCTGGAATCCCGTTCTCAGATCCTACCGCAGAGGGACCTGTGATCCAGGAAGCTAATGTCCGGGCACTTGCAGG
>ENA-OQHA01000375-OQHA01000375.1-human-gut-metagenome-genome-assembly--contig:-NODE-375-length-22923-cov-2.228461_pt1 | contig 22923 bp, 32 predicted proteins | sample MGYA00242558_ERZ504707 | MGnify/ENA primary metagenome ERZ504707 (study PRJEB26092, sample SAMD00036197) | human gut metagenome | host: Homo sapiens | study: EMG produced TPA metagenomics assembly of...
CTTAAAGATCTTAAACATGTAATTAATTGTATTTACAGATATATTCACATTGCGTATTTATACAGAAAGAAGGCATGTTTATGCGAGAAGAAAAATTTAAAATGGAAAGACAGGGGCTGATACAGGTGGGAGATAAAGTAAAGATCTCCGAATTTCTCTCTGCCACAAACTACAGCTATATCATTGAGCCTGCAGTAGCCATGTCTGGCTGCTACAGAAACGCAGACCGCATCAGATCCAAAGAGGGGATCATCAAAAGCATTGAGCATACGCCACGCGGCTTTATAGTTACTGCAGAATTTGACGAATAAACATATGTCCATCAGGTAAGATCCGGCAATTAGCAATATGCCGGATTTTTCGCTGAAAAACTGGCTGATTTATTCTGGATTATATTATAGGAATCTGGTATTATAGAGAAGATATTTGTGTAATTTCTCTAATTATCAGGAAATTGCAAATTTTTAGAACAGAGGTGTAATATTATGAGCTGGTACAACGAAGCAATCTTCTACCATATTTATCCACTTGGACTTACAGGCGCTCCAAAAGAAAATGATTACGGAACTCCTGTACATCGACTGAACACACTGCTGCCGTGGATTGACCACATCAAAGAGATCGGATGTACTGCCTTATATATAGGGCCGCTTTTTGAAAGTGTCGGACATGGCTATGAGACAACCGATTACAAAAAACTGGATTCCCGTCTTGGAACTAATAAAGATCTCACCAATTTTGTAAAAGCCTGCCATGAAAAAGGCATCCGCGTGATCTTTGATGGTGTATTTAACCATACAGGCCGTGATTTCTTCGCTTTTAAGGATATCCAGAAAAACCGTGAGCATTCCCCTTACGTTAACTGGTACTGCAATGTAAATTTCGGCGAAATACCGAATATAATGACGGTTTTTCCTATGAAAACTGGGGTGGATACAATCTTCTTGTAAAGCTGAACCAGCGCAATCCGGAAGTACAGAACTATATCTGTGATGTGATCCGTTTCTGGGTTTCCGAATTTGATATTGATGGAATCCGCCTGGATGCCGCTGATGTTCTGGATTTTGATTTCATGCGTATTCTACGTCATACCGCAGATGAGGTTAAGAAAGACTTCTGGCTTATGGGAGAGGTCATTCACGGAGATTACAGCCGCTGGGTAAACGGACAGACTCTTCACAGTGTAACCAACTATGCCCTTCACAAGGCACTTTACAGCGGACATAATGACCACAACTATTTTGAAATTGCTCATACAGTAAAATATCTTCAGAATATGGGAGATCTGGACCTCTACAATTTCGTGGACAACCATGACGTAGAGCGAATTCATACCAAATTGCAGAACAAAGCACATTTTGCTCCTGTACATGTACTTCTTTATACTTTACCTGGCGTTCCAAGCATTTATTACGGCTCAGAATTTGGTATTGACGGAAAAAAAGAAAAATTTTCCGATGCCAGCTTACGTCCGGCACTTGATCTTAACGATTATGCGGATGCTGCAACAAAGAACCCATGTACTGCACTGATCGCAGCCCTCGGAAAGGTCCGCCAGGGAACTCCTGCATTAAGCTATGGTTCCTACGCAGAACTGGCTCTTACAAACCGTCAGTTTGCCTTTGCAAGAGATCTGGAAGGCATACGAGTGATCGTTACTGTGAATAATGATGACAGTGATTCAGAGATGAACCTTCCAACAGGAAGTGCTCCGGATACGTAGGTGCCCTCACAGGTCAGAAGGTTTCCGCACAGGGCGGACGGATCCGTGTCCGTGTTGCAGCAAACAGCGGTGAGATCTGGCTTCCTGCAGGAGATATGCCGGAATATAAGCCGGTTCAGACTAATGTTCTGGAAACTGCCGCAGCAAAAGAGAACGAAAACGCTGCATCTGAGGCAGAAGAGGAGCAGGCGGCTGAAAACAGCACTGTAACAGAAGCTGCCCCGGAAAAAGAAGTTTCAAACGGTGAAAATACAGATAAAGCTTCTGACAATACAGCAAACGCAGCGGATATTCCGTCAACTCCTGAAGCAGAATCCTCCAATACACAGGAAACGGAAACGGTCACTGCGCCAAATCCGCACAAAACACCAGAAGAAATGACAGTAGGCGAACTTCAGGCTGCTATCCTTGCAAAAATGGCAGGAAACGGACCCGTAGATGACAGATGAAAAAGACCGTATACGACAACATCTGGCATGATTCTCTTGTAAACTGGCTGAAGAGCTTCCGATAGGAAAGGAATAATAAAGTAAGATTCCATAAAAACAAGGCAATCCGATCATATCTTATGCGGTGAGCCTTGTTTTTTTGTGAAAACAGATATTTATTTTACATAATATATATTATGTATAGTTATGATTCTGTTTTTCTGTAATTTAGGAGAACAAAAAAACAGCAGAGATTTCCAACTTAAATAGGTCAGAAATCCCCACTGCTTTTATCATTCTGTTTATTATCTCTCATCAAAAGGTACAAAATCTGCATGATGCCCCACATACTTATAAGCAGGACGGATGATCTTATTGGCACTGATCAGCTCTTCCAGACGATGTGCACTCCAGCCAGGCATACGTGCGATGGCAAAGATCGGAGTAAAAAGTTCTTCCGGAATACCAAGCATTGAGTAAACGAAGCCACTGTAGAAGTCAACATTTGCGCAACATTTTTGAACAGCTTTCTGTGTTCCATGACCAGTTTTCCGGCAATACCCTCAACCTTATCATAGAGCTTAAATTCATCTATCATTCCTTTTTCCTCTGCAAGAGCCTGTGCAAAACGTTTCAGGATCACTTCTCGCGGATCGGAGAGTGTATAAACTGCATGTCCCATACCATAGATCAGACCTGCATGATCAAATGCTTCTTTATTCAGTATTTTCTGCAGATATGCCGTGATCTCCTCATCACTTTCCCAGTCCTTTACATTGGCCTTCAGATCTGTAAACATGTTCTGGACCTTCAGGTTGGCACCACCATGACGCGGTCCCTTCAGTGAACCGATGGATGCAGAGGTAGAAGAGTAGCTGTCTGTTCCGGAAGATGTTACTACATGTGTAGTAAAAGTAGAGTTATTACCACCGCCGTGCTCTGCATGAAGTACAAGTGCGATATCAAGGACCTTGGCCTCAAGCTCTGTATAATTGCCGTCCGGACGAAGCATCAGAAGGATATTCTCAGCAAGTGAAAGCCCCTTCTGCGGATTGCGGATAAAAAGTGTCTCGTCTTTACGGAAATGACGGTATGCGTGATAGGAGTAAACCGCGATTTCAGGAAGCTTAGCGATCAGTTCCAGAGACTGGCGGAGTACATTCTCCACAGAAATATCTTCCGGGTTATCATCATATGTATAGAGAGCAAGTACGCAGCGCTCCATAGCATTCATAATATTGGCATTGGTTCCCTTCATGACAACGTCACGAACAAAACGTCCTCCCAGATCCTCCATGTCAGAAAGAAGCTCAAGAAATCTGGAAAGCTCTTCCTTGCTGGGAAGCTTACCGAAAATCAGAAGATAGATCGTCTCCTCAAAACCAAAACGTCTGTCCTTCAGTCCGTTTACGATATCCTGCACATCGATTCCCCGGTAATACAATGCACCGTCTGCAGGAATACGTCTGCCATTGACCAACTTATAGCCGGTAACATCGGAAATCTCAGTAAGCCCTGTGAGAACACCTTTACCTGCGGAATCACGAAGTCCTCTTTTACATCGTATTCCACATAAAGGTTGGGATCGATATGATGATTCTCTACCAGTTCCTTTTCAAAAAATTTCATTCTGCCTTTCAGCTGTTCGGAGTCCTCCAGACTCATCATTTCATGCTTTTTTTCCATAATCTTTTTCCTCGTTTCCCCATTGTATATTAAAAAACACTGATACAGTTAAGATTGGTTACATCTTTGTAATCAGTGTTCGGGTATGGCATACATTTGTGTTTACCTGGTTAATAATTCTACAGTAAAAGTTCCGAAAATGCAAGAGGGTATTTCTTTTTTTCGTGTATAAATATTCATAATATGACCTATTTCATTTATTATTACATTTATTCATCAAAATCCGTCTGGTTTCCACAACGAATCTATGTTATGATTATTCCGTAATTTTTCTTATAATAGTAGTTTGCTTCACATCGGACTGCTGCCGCCTATCTCTTTCTCTTGCTGTCGGAATCGGATTCACCACAGCAAGTGAGAGCGGGATCTGGGATATTTTCCCGTCGATCATACAGTCCGTTTGCGCAAAATGTAGTTGCTGTTGTATTTATCATATCCATTGTTTTAAGCTGTATCCTGCCTGAAAACATGGACATTGAAAAGATCAAGGAATAGGGATGTAAAAATGTTTAAAATTCTCATTGCGGAAGATGACCTGGAACTCCGCCAGCTTTTCCGGCATGTCCTCTTAAAAAACGGTTATACAGTAAAAGGGGTCTCTGACGGGCAGGAAGCGCTGGATGTCCTGGAAAAAGATTATTACGATCTGATCATTTCGGACATAATGATGCCCAACATGGATGGCTATGAACTGGTCCGCTCACTCAGAGATGCCGGAGATTCCATTCCTGTACTTATGGTCACTGCCAAAGATGCTTTTGATGATATGCGTATGGGATTTCTGTCCGGTACCGATGATTATATGGTGAAACCGGTCAATATCAATGAACTGGTTTTGCGGGTAGGTGCACTTCTCCGCAGAGCACAGATGATCAATGAGCGGAAACAGCGAATCGGAGATACCATTTTGGAGTGCGATTCCCTGACGGTCTCCACCTCCTCGGAAAGTATGGTACTTCCTCAGAAAGAATTCATGCTCTTATATAAGATGGTTTCTTTTCCGGGAAAAATCTTTACCCGGCAACAGCTTATGGATGATATCTGGGGATATGATTCCGCAAGCGATGCCCACACAGTAGATGTCCACATTGGAAGGCTTCGGGAAGCTTTCGCGATAATCCGGATTTTAAGATCGTGACGATCCGTGGAGTTGGATATAAGGTGGTAAAGGCATGAAAAAGAAACTCTTCATAAATTTAAGCATTCGTTTACGTTTTATCTTTATGATCATGTTGGAGCTTGTCTGTGTATCTCTGATATCCTGGCTTGTTATGGATGTACTGCATATTTCAGACGTTCCGAACATCGTATGGATCATCCTGGCCAGCGTGACCGCAGGGGGTGTCCTTAACAACTTCCTCAGTATCCGGTATTTCGGTCCTGTACTAAAGCTGAAAAAAGCCATGCAACAGGTTGCTGAAGGTGATTTTCCGTCCGACTGGAAACGGAAAAGCAAATGAAGGAAATCCGGGATATTTATTCTAATTTCAATCTGATGGTCCAGGAACTGGAAGCAACGGAGATTCTGCAGACAGACTTTGTTTCCAATGTTTCCCACGAATTCAAAACTCCCATCAGTGCTATTGAGGGTTATGCAACTCTGCTGCAGGATGATGACATGCCTATATCAGAAGAGCAGGAGCAGTACATCAGCAAAATCCTTTTTAATACCAGAAGGCTTTCCCACCTGGCAGGAAATATCCTGCTGCTGTCCAAAATCGAACACCAGTCGATCCAGACCCGTCAGAACTGGTACCGTCTGGATGAGCAGATCCGACAATCCATTGTTATGATGGAACCGAAATGGTCAGAAAAAGAAATTGAATTTGATGTGGACATGATGGATGTGGAGTATCTTGGAAACGAAAATCTCATCTGTCATGTATGGGACAATCTGCTTTCCAATGCTATCAAATTCAGTCCCTGTGGTGGTACGATCTATATCCGGATGATGCCGGAAGGAGAAAAGATCCGTTTTTCTATAGAAAACGAAGGTCCCCAGATCAGTGAATACTCCATGAAACATATCTTTGACAAATTTTACCAGGGCGACAGTTCCCATAAACAGGAGGGAAACGGTCTTGGACTTGCCCTTGTAAAACAGATCCTGAACCTGTGTATGGGAACCGTTTCCGTGGAAAATATTCCCGGAAGCGGCTGTCGTTTTACTGTTATACTGTAAAACAAATATTTTACACATATCCATAAAACCCAAAAACAGCGGACACCTTATTTTTCATGAGGTTCTTCCGTTGTTTTTATTTTATATAAACTTTTTCATAAACTTCAACAATTGTTGAGAAACAGTTGATGTTAAGTTGCAGATCATCTTTTAAAGTATAGGATAGTTATTTATGAAAAAATACAGGAGATATGGAATATGTTATTAAAAAAAGCACCTGCCTACCGGAAAGCAGAAAAGGAAGATTTTTCAATGATCCGGGAATTTATCCGAAGAAATTATAAAGACCGCTGGGAGTTTGAGGAAACACATACCGAAAAACGTCTGACCAGACTTTTCTTTTACACCTATATGATATACAGAGATAGCGTTACCGTGGCAACCTACCGTGATCAGGTAGTTGGGGTGCTCATTACCGGTAAAGAATCGTCATTGGCCATTTGCCCGATTTTCCGTTTGAAAAAAGGCTATCATTTCCTGCGCCTGAAGTTTACTAAGGAAGGCCGGAAGAATCTGGAGCATTTTAACAAACTTCAGGATATGAAAAAACAATTGACTGTTTCCCCGGAGAAACCGACTCCCGGAAATATCCTCTTTCTTTATGTAAGCAAAGATTACCGTAGAAACGGAATCGGTACCGGGCTTCTCAAACAGATTTCAATAGAGAAGGATACGGATTATTCCATATATATGGACCAGCTGGATCAAAGAACCTTTATGGAAAGTCATGGTTTCGTAAAGAAAAACGAGGTTTCCCAGATGCGGGAGCTGAACAAAAAACGCTTCCGTGAAAGTGTAGCTCTTTATAAAAAAGAACCGCGTTGCGAAACACATTCATAAATTACGCAGGAGATAAATGGAAAATGAAAAAAATTGGAATCATGCTGACAGCCACAGTGGCATTTTAAAACAAGAAGCAGAGGAACTGGATATTCATGTCCTTCCCATGCCTTTTTATCTGAATGGAGAACTGTTTCATGAAGACCTGGATTTTTCCAGAACCGGATTTTATGAGAAGCTGCGTGAAGGAGCAGATGTTTCAACTTCACAGCCTTCCCCACAGGAAGTTATGGAAATGTGGGACGAAATGCTTTTATCTTATGATCAGATCCTCTACATTCCGTTGAGCAGTAGTTTAAGCGGTTCCTGCATGACTGCTGCCGCCTTGTCTCAGGAACCAAAATACGAAAACAAAGTGTTTGTGGTAGATAACGGGCGTGTTTCCACACCTCTTCACCGTTCCATTCTGGATGCGATAGACCTGGTGGAAGATGGATATACAGCACCGCAGATCAAGGATATTCTGGAAGCTTCCCGTGAAAAACCGTGATCTATGTCGGATTAAGCACACTGGAATATCTGAAAAAGGGAGGCCGTATCAATACCACCACAGCACTGGCCGCAAATCTTCTCAATATCAAACCGGTTATGAAATTTGGAACCGGTAAACTGGATGTTTTCCAGAAATGCAGAGGCATGAAAAAATCAAGAAAAGCCATGATCGATGCTATGCACAGAGAATTGGAAACAACTTTCAAAAAAGAATATGATGCCGGAAAAGTATATCTTATGGCTGCCTCCAGCAGCACTGCGGAAGTTACCGCAGACTGGATCTCACAGATCCGGAAAGCTTTCCGGGAATGGATGTGATGTGTGATGATCTTTCCCTTGGACTTTCCTGCCATATTGGCCCGGACGGACTGGGAATCGGTTGTTCCTGCATGCCTTTATAAAAAAACGTCTCAATATTTTCTGCAAATAATCCAGGGTTGTGGTATGATATTGTTATCAATACATAACAGGCAGATTTTATCTGTTATTATAGCACTTCCAACCATTCATGTTCTGCACAGCTGAACTTGATGCAGTAATTTCTGGGAGTGCTATGATCAGAAGGGAGAAATTATCATGGCAAAAACAATTAAAGAATTAACACAGGATCTTCTTCAGGCACCATCTGCATGCAAAGAAGTAAAAGAAGCGGCACAGAATTAATCTGGATGCGGCAGGAACTGAGAAAGAAGCAGATGCGGCAACTGCTTACGTAAAAGAACTGGAAGCAGATATCATGCCCATCGACGGACTGATCTCTTTTGCAGGTTCTGACATGGGCGCACAGGTATTTGGCGCAGATGACGCAAAAAAGATCCTGGCTCATGCTGAGGAGATCAAAGCTTCCGGTGCAAAATACTGTGACTGCCCAGCATGTGCAGCCTGCGAAGCACTTCTGAACAAAAAAGCAGAAATTCTGAAGTAATCACATGGCCCAGTTTGAAATTGAGATCAAGCTTCCATTAAAGAATCTTAAGGAAACCCTGAAATTTCTGACAGATCAGGGATTTCAGGAGACAGCACAGATCCAGGAAGAAGATACCTATTTTAACAGTGTCTATCATGATGTAAAAAACGTGATGAAGCACTGCGTATCCGAACAAGCACAGACTGCAGATCCGGTATTTCTAAGACTCAGATTAATTTTAAGGGGCCCAAACTGGATAAAATCTCCATGTCCCGAATGGAACTGGAAACAGAAGTATCCGATGCAGAAGTGCTTAAAAATATTCTCATCCATTTGGATTTTTCTCCGGTAGCGTCTGTCATGAAAACGCGAAAGTATATGAAATGTGGCAGATTTACCGCCTGTCTAGATCAGGTAGAGGGACTTGGAGACTTTCTGGAGCTTGAGGTGATCGCAGAGCAGGAAAGTGAGCGGAAAGAAATTTTATCCAAAATGGAAGATCTGCTTGCCATATTGGGATATCACATGTCGGACACTGTACAGACTTCTTATCTCAGTATGCTTCAGCAAAAATTAAATAAAAATCTTCTTTAAACCAGCAGGAATATTTTCGTGTGAGTATCAAAGGTACAGAATACGGAAATGTTCCTGTTTTTTCTTTTCTTACAATTCTTCGGCGTTCCAAGTTTATCTACCATACTATAAATCCCACATCACAAAGCAACATCAAACCACATTCAATGTACATGTCATTACTATTGACCACTCGTGTTTTTTTGCTGCTTTATGTTTATTTTTATGTGGTTTATTGAATGTTTTACAAGATTTTTTTGCATTTTACATGTGGATTTATTGATATTTTTTCAAAAAAGCTCTTTACAAATCCACATAATCGGGCATATAATAAAGTCACAAACAACAAGAAAGCATATTGAAGCAATCGCAAACCCAACAATAAACCACATTTAAACACGGAGGAAATATATTATGAAAATTCTTGAATCTAAATTCGTACAGGGCTTTATCAAAATGGCAGACGATGGATATCAGCAGGGATGGCACGAGAGAAACGGTGGAAACTTAAGTTATCGTCTGAAAGCAGAAGAAGTAGAGATGATCCGTCCACGACTGAACGCGCCAGGAGAATGGACCCTATCGGTGTTGAGGTTCCGGGACTTGCCAGAGAGTTTTTCCTGGTAACAGGAAGCGGAAAATACTTCCGTAATATCATCGTTGACCCGGAAGTATGTCTTGCGATCATTGAGCTTGACGAGACAGGAACAAATTACCGTATCCGCTGGGGTCTTGTAGAGGGAGGAAGACCGACCAGCGAGCTCCCAACTCATCTGATGAACCATGAAGTAAAGAAAAAGCTTACCAACGGTAAACATCGTGTTATTTACCATGCACATACCACCAATACCATTGCACTTACCTTTGTTCTTCCTCTGGATGACAAAGTATTCACCCGTGAACTCTGGGAATCTGCAACAGAGTGTCCGGTAGTATTTCCGGATGGTGTGGGAGTTATCGGATGGATGGTTCCAGGTGGAAGAGAAATCGCGATCAAAACCGCTGAACTGATGAAAAAATATGATGTGGTTATCTGGGCGCATCATGGTATGTTCTGCTCAGGCGAGGATTTTGACCTGACCTTCGGACTTCTTCATACCGTTGAAAAATCCGCAGAGATCCTGGTTAAGATCTTATCCATGCTCCGCAGAAACTGCAGACCATCACACCGAATGACTTCCGTGCTCTTGCAAAAGATTTCAAAGTAACTTTGCCGGAAGAATTCCTTTACGAAAAGAAATAAAATCCTTCATATGCAGCAAATCCTATAATCGGTATCTCTATCTGAAACTTTATCGGAAACAACCAAATATTTGCTGATTTTTGCCGATAAATCTGGTATGATAAAAACATATCTGGTTTATCAGCCAATTAATTTCAGAAAGGATATGGGATAAAGTATGGAAGAATTATATAAAGCGATCGAAGAGAAGATCAAAGCAAGCGGATACCCGCGAAAGATTTCCGGAGAGGACGTTACGACGACATCTGCGATCAGATCGATGGGAAAGAGAATGGAAGCTATGTGCTGCTTTCCAAATTTGATGATGATGTGATCTTTGAATATCATATCTCAATTATGGACAGTGAATTTAATCTGGGTGTTCTTACCATGCGTACTCCGGAGGGTGTATTCGAGACAGATTTTGACAAATAAGTTAAGTACGGATTTTGATTTTGGGTCATGGATATAATACAGATGTCCATAACCACTGCTTAAGGTTTTTTGAACCCTACAGGGAATTTGAGATTTTCTTGATCTGATTAAATATGTAGAGGCAGTTAATTTACATAATTTATATTATGTGAACTAACTACCTCTATATTTATATGCAATGCATGTCAAACGAATCAGTTGCTCCGCAGTCCCATTATTCATCAGTCCTCGCGAAGACGTACCGCCTTGGCCGCCTGGCGCCGTCTGGCATCATCCAGAGCCGCATAATGCTTCTTAGTAGTATTGACATCCTTATGACCCAAAACATCCGCTACAAGGTAAATATCACCGGTTTCCTGGTACAGGGCAGTACCATAGGTGCTGCGAAGCTTATGCGGGGTGATCTTTTTTGTAGTTGTGATCTCCCTGGCATATTTTTTAACCAGATTCTCGATAGCCTGAACACCGATCCGGCGACGTTGGGTAGAATAGAAGAGAGCGTGCTCATGGCCTGCCAGAGGCGTAATATTCTCCCTGACTTCCAGATATTTCTTCAATGCTTTTTCTACTTCAGGACCAAAGTATACAACCATTTCATTTCCGCCTTTTCGGGTAACTTTGATTCCATTGTTTTTGAAGTCTACATCCTCAACATCCAGTCCGACACATTCCGATACTCGGATCCCGGTACCAAGAAGGAGAGTAACAATAGCAAGATCTCTGTCCTTCGTTTTTTCATGGTACATCCGTTTCTGCCCGGTCAGCGTATCTCCGCAATGCTCAATATAATCCAGCAGCATGGCAACCTCATCTGTATCCAGACGAATAATATTCTTATCATGGATCTTGGGCACATCGATCAGAACAGACGGGTTGGTGGTGATCATTTCATGTTTATAATAGTAAGCATAAAAACTTCTTAAAGCAGAAATTTTACGTTTGACGCCACGTTCACCATTTGTTTCCGTTTTGGAAGAGTCCGCGGATTTATAAACTTTGAGAAATTCTTCATATTCCTCAAGATCAACAGCCTTGACCTGATCCAGAACATCAACTGTGAAATCCGACATGGTTTTGTCTTTGAACATTGGATTTTGCTCCAGTAAAAACTGGAAAAATATACGAATGTCATATGCATAGGAAATTCTGGTCTTGGTTGTAGTCGTTGCATCAATAGCCCGGAAATAATCCCTGCAAAATGGCGGAAGCGTTTTTAAAACCTCACGGAGTTTTAAAGTATTGTCAATGTCATTTTGTTCGTGGTAAGTAATTTTGTTATCCATAAAAACTCCTTAATATATAAATTTGCAGGAAATACCTGAAACACCTGTTAAAAGAAGTGGTTTTACACTCATCTATATCTATACGACAAACCCGAGTTTTTCAAATAGATGGGTAGTATAAACAGCTACTTCCTACAAAATTGCCTGTTTTTGATAAATTTTCAAGTAAATAAAGTGCCTCCTTATGGAAGCACTTTTTATTATTATTTGTCGTTACCCTCTGAGGCTTTCATCAAAAATAACGGTAAACGGTCCGTCATTTTCCAAAGATACTTTCATATCTGCACCAAAAATTCCATGTTCTACAACCGGAACCTGTTTACTGGCTTCCGAAATAATATATTCATATAATTTATTTGCTTCATCCGGTGCACCGGCTTCTATAAAGCTTGGACGGTTTCCCTTACGGCAGTTTGCATATAAGGTAAACTGTGAAACCAAAAGCAATTCCCCGTTTACATCCGCCAAGGACAAATTGGTCTTTCCATTTTCATCCTCAAAAATACGAAGTCCCAGAAGCTTTTTCAGATACCAGTCTGCATCCTCTTTGGTGTCCTCACGGCCAACGCCGATCAGAACAAGAAACCCTTTTCCGATTTTTCCGACAATTTCTCCGTCTACTTTGACTTCTGCATGATTTACACGCTGAATTACAAATTTCATAACCTGTTCTTCCTCCGTCTCCGTCTGTTTTTCTGCTTCAATCGAAAGCCTATATATTTCGCCTGAATAAATTTAACTAAAAATGTAAACATTCGTTTAATTTCATCCCAAGCCCCGGACCAGATTCTGTTTTTTTCCGCTTTTACTGTAACTTCCTGTGCTTTTGATACGGATTTTTTCACCGGCATTGGCAGGACCTTTCCGGAAACGGGGTCTACACAATCAATATCTCTATAAAACTCAGCATCTGCAGACATATCTTTTTCATCAAGACTACGTCCGATCAGCTTCCATACAGCAGCATTCAGCACAGCAAATACCGGAACTCCAACGATCATTCCCGGAACTCCAAATAAACCACCACCGACCATGATTGCAACAATAACCATAAAGCTGGACAGTCCGGTCGACTCACCCAGGATCTTTGGTCCAAGGATATTTCCGTCAAACTGCTGAAGGATCAAAATAAAGATCAGGAAATACAAGCTCTGAATGGGATCTACCAGCAAAATAAGAAGAAAACACGGAACTGCTCCCAGATATGGCCCGAAAAACGGAATAACATTTGTAACACCGACGATCACACTGACCAGAATCGCATATGGGGTTCCGATGATCGATGTTCCAACATAACACAATACACCGATAATTGCGGAATCCAGGATCTTTCCGCTGATAAATCCACCAAAGGTTTTATGCGTAAAACGCATGGAATGAACAAGAAAGGTTGCCCATTTGGTTGGAAGAACTGCATAAACAGCCATTTTTGCCTTGGCAACAAATCCCTCTTTATCCGCCAGTATATAAAGAGATACGATCGCTCCAATAAGGAAATTCTTCAGAAAAACAAGAAGATCCAGAAAGCTTGCGGATATATTTTTCATCATAAACTGCATCTGGGGAAGGATCGTATTTGTCAGATACTCCTGTAATCTGCTGGAATACTGATTGATCTGGCTGATCATATCCGGATTCAGTTTCCATCCCTTTTCCACGACGGAATTAACCAGTTTTCCACTACACTTACATAATGAGGAAAACTGTAGATAATATTCATGATGCTTCGAATCAATTGAGGAAGGATCATCATGACAAGGGCATAAATGACCAGAAACATAAAGAAATACAGAAAGGATCACACAGATCCAGCGTACTACTTTCCTCCCCTTTTTCTGAAGTGCTTTATTCCTTTTTTCAAAAATCGGAAAAATGATCTTCCGCTCCAGAAAATTAACAATGGGGGTTAGCAGATATGCTATGGCAGCTCCGTAAATGATCGGCGCCATAATACCGAAAAATGTTTTAATTCCGGTGATCAGAGATTTCATATGGAAAATCCCGTAATAAAATAAAATACTGGCAGCAATAACCAGAAATGCAGTCACACCTAACTGCACATAACGATGGTTCCAACGAATTTTCATAGTAATTTCCTCCACCAGGTGATTATAACATAGCATCTCTGGTTTGTGTCTAAAAAAAACATAAACATTATTTTCCAATAACCTGCAAAGATAAATTCCGACTTCAGGGTATCGCGCTGATACAGAAAACACCCCGCCATAAAATGGCAGGGTGCCTAAAAATCTGATGTTTATTTTTTCAGGCTGTCATAAATGTGAATGGCTTCGATAATTGCCTTCGCAGTTCCATCAATGCCAAGCTTGCTGCTATCCAGACAAAGATTATAGCTGTCCGCAGATCCCCATTTCTTGTTGGTATAATAATTATAGTAGCTGGAACGGCTTTTGTCTGTTTTGTTGATCATGTCCTTGGCCTCTTTAGCATTTTTATTGTATTTCTGAGCAATACGGTTGATACGCCAGTCAAGGTTTGCATGAACAAATACACTGAAACAATCCGGATTATCTGCAAGTGCATAATCCGCACATCTGCCGACCATTACACAGGGACCTTCTGAAGCCAGCTTCTTGATTGCCTCAAACTGTGCAAGAAAAATCTTATGGTTCATAGGCATGTCTGTAAATCCGGCTGAGGAATACCCAAATGAATAAGTATCCATTACAAGAGAATAAAGAAAACTGTTTGTTGGCTTCTCATCATGATGCTCAAACAGCTCCTTGCAGATCCCACTGTCATTGGCTGCGTGCTCCAGCAGCTCTTTATCATAGCATTTGATTCCAAAATATTTAGCAACTTCCTGGCCGATCTGTCTTCCGGCGCTGCCATATTTACGACCGATAGTAATAATAGAACTTGTTGTATTGTTACTCATAACAGCCACATCCTTTCTGCTCAGATTCAGCGAATTTGCAAATATTAACTCCGCTTCCTCTTTAATATAGTTATTATACACTATATTCCACAAGTTTTCCAGCTATTTTCGCAATTTTGTCAGCAATTTAACAAAATATTCCGGAAGTGGGGCTGTAATTCCATATATTCCCCGGTACGTGATGAACAAATCCAAGGATCATTGCATGAAGTGCCTGTCCCTCCAGATGATAGGGATTTCTGGATGAACCATACACCGTGTCCCCAAGAAGCGGATGTCCGATACTGGCCATGTGCACACGGATCTGGTGGGTACGACCTGTTTCAAGACGACATTCCACATACGTGCCTCGCCAAAACGTTCCAGCACTTTGTAATGTGTTATTGCATCTTTACCATTTTTATGATTGATGGCCATTTTTTTACGATCTGTCGGATGCCGTCCAATAGGTCCCTCTATTGTTCCCTCATCCTCTTTCAGATTTCCCTGCACAACTGCCCGGTAGCGTCTGCGGATACTGTGACATTTCAGCTGTTCTGCCAGATCCCGGTGAGCAATATCATTTTTGCATACCAACAGTGCCCCGGTGGTATCCTTATCAATTCTGTGGACAATTCCAGGCCGCATCACTCCGTTAATACCGGAAAGGCTGTCACCACAATGTGCCATAACTGCATTGACCAGTGTTCCCTGATAATGCCCGGCTGCAGGATGTACAACCATCCCTTTGGCTTATTAACGATCAGTACATCTTCATCCTCGTAAAGAATATCCAACGGAATATCCTCCGGAACGATATCCGGCTCACTGGAATCCGGGATCTCCAGATGGATCCTGTCATTTTCACGGACCTTATAATTAGATTTGGCAGCCTTCTCTCCCACGGTAATCTGTCCTTCTTTCAGAAGTTTCTGAAGGAAAGACCTGGAAAGACCGCTGTCTTTCTCAGCAAGATAGCGGTCGATTCGTATACCTGATTCTTCTTTTTCTACTGTATAATCATATATTTCCATTTATATCTCCTACAAGAACAGACAAATGCATTATATCTCTGCCCGGATCATTGTTTGATATTCAGAAACGCAAAATCATCATCTCTGTATTTCGTGCATACAAACAGGATCAGAAAAATTCCACTTACAACCACATAAACATCCGCAAGATTAAATACCGGAAAATCGATCAGGGAGAAATAGATAAAATCGATCACATACCCTCTGAAAAACGATCAATAAAATTTCCCAGTGCACCAGCTGCAAGTACTGTAGCAATGGTGAGCAACGGCAGATAAAACCGCTCTTTCGGAATACGGATCCATGCATAGAGGATCACTCCCAGAAACAGTACACTCACAATGGCAAAAAAGAGTACACTTCCCTGAAACATTCCAAACGCAATTCCCCTGTTTTCCGGATAGAGATAATGAAGTTCAAGTACGCCGGGAATCAGCGAAACCGATGGTTGTCCTTTCAGATACAGATATGACAGCCATTTTGCTCCCTGATCCGCAGCCACGAGTAAGATCAGCAAAAAATGTCCCCCAACATACACTTACTAAAAGACATTTTCTGATGATGGTTAACACGACTGATCATAGAGTTATCTCCTGAATACAGGAAAGCAGTTCTTCATCGGTAACTGTTTTGTCGATAAAGCTTTTTCCGATACCATCCATCAGGATAAACCTGATATGTCCCTGTTCCATTTTTTATCTTTCTTTGTTGCGGAAAGAACTTCTTCCGGGATAAGACCATCTACATGCACCGGAAGATCGTAATCCGAACATCCCTGACAGATTTCCTGATATTCTTCTTTGGTCAGAAGTCCTCGTTTCATGGAAAGATATGCCGCAGCTACCAGTCCGACTCCCACACACTGTCCGTGGAGAAGGGTGAAATTCTTAAGTTTTTCTACTGCATGCCCCACAGTATGTCCCAGGTTAAGAAGCGCACGCTCTCCCTGTTCCTTAGGATCACGCTCCACAACGCCTGCTTTGATCTCACAACATCTGCGTACCATTCTGGCAATCTGTTCCATATCCAGCTTTTTGATCCCTTTCTGCTCACAGCATACATAGCGGAAAAAATCTCCATCACAGATCAATCCTGTTTTTAAAATCTCACCCATTCCGCAGGCAAACTGTTCTGCCGGAAGCGAAGAAAGAGTGCTTAGATTCATATATACAAGACGTGGCTGGTGAAAAGCTCCTACCATGTTTTTGTACTGCTGAAAATCTACGCCGGTTTTCCGCCAACGCTGCTGTCTACCTGTGCAAGCAGTGTTGTCGGTACCTGAATGAAGTCAATCCCCCTGAGATAAGTTGCCGCGCCAAATCCGGTAAGGTCGCCTACCACACCACCGCCTAATGCAACAAGCAGACTTTTTCGGTCAAGACCATTTTGGATCAGGGCCTGATACAATGCCGAAACGGTATTAAGGTTTTTGTTTTTTTCTCCTGCCTCAAAGGTGAACACAGAAATATCGGAACTTACCTCACTTAAAACCTGCTTTACAGATTCTTCATACAGTGGTCCCACATTAGAATCTGTTACAATGCAGATTTTTCTGTCAACAAGTCCTTCTTCCTTCATAACCTGTGCCAGATTAGAAAAATCTTCTTCAAAACAGATGGGATAATGAAAATCACCTTCTCGTTTTACAAGTAATTTTGATGCTGTCATTGCGTTTTCCTCCTAGCTGTTCAGATATAAAGCAGAATCCGTACCCCAAGACGTCCTTTTTTTGTCTGACGGGATACTCCATCATAAATAAAACGTCCCTTTTTCCGAACGGATATGATGTCTCCCTCTTTGGGCTCATAACCATTGGATGTGATCAGTTTTCCATTTACAAAAACAAGCCCTTCTTCAATACAATGCACAATACTGCTTCTGGAAGTCCCAAAAGCCAATGCGATCAGAGAATCCAGGCGTACGGACGCACAGGTTCCACTAACTGGTTTCAGTTCCGGCCTCGGAAGATCACCCGGATCTTCTATCTTCGACGCCACAACTGTGGTATGTCTTACACGACACAGATTCTCCAGAAAAAAATCTGTCATCTGACGCAGACAAAAAAAACTCGCAGTATGATCTTCTATAAGAATATCCCCAACAACACTCCTGTCAACCCCAAGATTCAGGATCGCTCCCAAATAATCCCGATGTGTCAGATCTTCTGAAAATTTCACTGCTTTTGGCTCAAGCCGGATACAATCAATGGGATAATCCCATGTAAAAGCAAGAGCATCAGGGTGAAAGGCTACCATCTGACGCTCTGCATTCTCATATCCGCCAAAACCTTCCGCTGTAACACCCAGCTTATGAAAATTCTGACTGTTTAAAATATTCCGTTCATTTAAATTAAGAAAATCCGTGAATGTGGTAATATCTCTCTGATAGGCCAGATTTGCCAGTTCGCGGATTCTCTTAACAAAAAGTTCTTCTTTATCCATGAGGTTAATAACCCACTCTAACAGACGGCACAGAACCGCCAAGGATATTCTGAAGATCACCTGTAATATCTACATTATATGGTCCAAGTACAAAAATATAGCTGGATACCTGCTGAAGGCTTCCTCCAAGTGAATAACATGCACCGGAAGTAAAATCGATGATCCTCTGTGCAAGCTCCACATCGATTCCTTCAAGATTCAGGATCACGGTAGAATTATCGACCAGTGTATCCGCAATTTCTCTTGCTTCCTCCATGGTTGTAGGCTTGATCACACAAACTTCCATATTTGCAGCCTGGGAAGAACGCTTGCTTGTACGCATTGGGGTAATCTTGGAAGAAGGTGCCGGTCTGGAAATACGTTCCTGCCTTGCCGGGGCCTTGGCTGCAGCTGTCTTTGCAGATGACTTGGCAACAGGTGCCTTAACCGTTTCATCTTCCGGCTCATCATCCAGAAAATCCTCTTCCTCGTCATTTTTTTTCTTGGAAAATTTCTCAAAAAATTTCTTCTTTGGTTTCTCTTCCATATCATCATCTTCATCGAGGAAATCGTCATCATAATCGTCCTCATCCTCAAGAAGGCTATCATCTAACAATTCGTCATCGTCATAATCGTCGTTCAGTTTGATGGCATCTAAAAACTTGTCTAAAACGCCCATTTTAAATCTCCAATCTTATTAGTCTTATAATGCGTAATTTCTTGCACCAAAAATACCAGTGCCTACACGCACCATCGTAGCGCCCTCCTGCACGGCAACCATGTAATCTCCGGTCATTCCCATACTCAGAACACTCATAGTAACATTATTAATGTTTTTAGCAGCAATGTCAACACTTAATTTCTTAAGTTCACGGAAAATTTCGCGATTTTCCTCTGCATTATCAACATAGGGAGCAATTGTCATGAGCCCTTTATCCGAATGTGTGAAAATCTGAGATCTGTTCTATAAACGGTAAAACTTCTTCCGGTTTCAGACCAAATTTACTTTCTTCCTGCGCTACATTTACTTCTATAAGGATCGGAACAATAACCACTTTTTTCGCTGCTTCTTTTTCAATCGTCTCGGCCAGGCGAAGCGAATCTACAGAATGGATCATTGCAACTTTATCCACAATATATTTTACTTTATTACGCTGAAGATGTCCGATCATATGCCATTTGACATCTGAAGGCATCTGATCATATTTATCCACGATCTCCTGCACTTTGTTCTCTCCAAAGACACGTGCTCCGGCATCATAAGCCTCCTTCAGCATCTCCACCGGTTTGGTTTTGCTTACTGCGATCAGTGTGACTTCATTCGGATCTCTGTTAATTTTATTGCAGGATTCATTAATATTTTTCTGCACCTGTGCCAAATTTTCCGCTACCATGATATAAATCCTCCTTTAATCAGTAAAGTATATCCTGTTCACTTACTTTATCTGCATTTTTCACAATACGGTCATATCGGACAAGCCCATTATAGGTTTCCTTTGATACAACCGCATATTCCTCATTTTCATCCAGGATCTCGATCCGGCGGAATACCGCATATCCCTGATTGACACAGAAAACTCCCTCCAGAACTTCTGTATCTCCGATGATAAACTTCTCTCCACTATCCGGATCAACAAGAGCATCGCCTTCTTTAAATTTATTCTTGTCTACGTAATAAATATAGCTTGTTTCCTGTGTTTCTTTGTCTGTGATCTCATCACGGCCATAGATACCGGCATTGACAAAGGTTGTCGTACTGTCGCCCTTTTTATTTCTGCCGGAAAGCATAAATCCGGATTGCTGTGTTTCATCATCCGTCGTAAGATATTTGGAAGGTATTGCATAAAACTCCTTCGTTACGATAGAAGATAACGGGATCTTTAAACCTGTCACATTGTTCGTGACAAGTTCTATTTCCAGAAACCGGTCTGACGCATATCGGATCAGTCCCTTATTAAAATCAATCTTACCGTATTTAGCCCCATCGATCTCCATGATTGAAAAGTCTCCTGTCTGCGTCAGATCATCTTTCAGGAACTTGACGCGGATCGATGTACGCTCCTTCAGATTAGCAGCCTGCTTCTCACTTAAAGGGATCAAAAGACTCCAGCGTTCATCTGTAATGATCGTATAAATATCATCTCCGGCCTTTATCTGTCCATCTGTTTTCAGATCCGTTTCCTGATAGGAATTCTGATCAAAATCAGCAGCTGTGACATTATCAACGGTTTTGGTTTCGTAGCCATCTGTAGAATACAGGATGATCCCGTCTGTCTGCGCACGGCGGATATTTGGATCACTGGAAACTATAGTTGTAACTGTGGCTTCCTCTCCATCTTCAGACGTCGTGCTTGCAGAAGAAGCTCCCGAACTGTCTGAAGCATACTGAAGGATGCTTCCATTGAGCTGATATTTAAAACTATAGGCACTGTTGAATTTGCTGGGATCAAATCCTTTGGAAAAGCTTTGCATATTACTGCGTATATCCGCCAGCTCCTCTCTGCTCAGAGAGGTTACATTGTCTGCAGATCTTGAACTGTTCAGGCTGTAGACAGCACCGTTGGCATTGATCTTGGTACCTTCCCTTGCGTAATATGTAACGTAACCGCCCGCATCTGCCTGCACTACGTTCTCTGTCATGATCGCCAGCCCTGTGTATGTCTCATTCATGGATAACGGACCGGAGGGAACCTGATAAGATTCCATATGAGAAGCTGTAAGATAAAGAATCACACTAAAGATCATATAGATAAAAATTGCTCCGAACATTACAGTTCCAATGTTCAGACCAAAAATTTTACGAAGCTTTGCTAAGAATCCCGGAGTTTTTCCGGAATGTACTTTATTATCCGGCAAATGAATGCCTCCTTTACATCGTTCATCTCTTAAAGTTCGTTTTATTGTAACATTTTATTTAAATGAATACAAGCTTTAAAACGTGCGAACATACTTTCCGAATATCCGTTTGCCATTTTTTCAAAAGTATGTTATACTATTCAAAATATAATTTCGTGATGCTGTCATATTATGGTCGACAGCAGATAAAATCAACCCAGGGAGGTAAGTACACATGACATATGGCAGAATCAGTAAAAAGCAGCAGGAAATACTGGATTATATGAAAAATGAGATCCTTAACAGAGGTTTTCCGCCCTCCGTCCGTGAAATCTGTGAAGCAGTAAACCTGAAATCCACATCTTCCGTTCACTCCCATCTGGAAGCTCTGGAAAAAAACGGATATATCCGCAGAGATGCCACCAAGCCCCGTGCGATCGAGATCATTGATGATAATTTCAATCTGGTCCGCCGCGAGGTTGTCAATGTTCCTCTTGTAGGCACTGTTGCTGCCGGACAGCCGATCCTGGCAGTGGAAAATATCGATGCTTACTTTCCGATCCCGGCTGAATATATGCCCAATGAACAAAGTTTCATGCTGACTGTCAAAGGCGACAGTATGATCAATGCAGGTATTTTTGATGGAGATCAGGTTCTTGTAAAGCAGCAGGCAACAGCAGAAAACGGCGACATGGTAGTTGCTCTGATCGATGATTCTGCAACAGTTAAGACTTTCTACAAAGAAAATGGTTATTATCGACTTCAGCCGGAGAACGACAATATGGAACCGATCATCATCACCGGTAATCTGCAGATCCTCGGCAAAGTATTTGGTGTATTTCGTTTCTTTTCATAAAAATATAAACAACAGATCCCACCCAATGTAATGTGATTTAAAAAGAGAGATATCTTTAAGGTAGCTGTACAGCCCCACAAAGATATCTCTCTTTTCTTTTTCAGCAGAAAACTTCTGCTTTTTGATTTCCTCTTATTTAGTTCACATAATATTTTTACAGTAAACCAATATAACAAATTTTACTCATTCTCACCAAGAAATTCTTCCGCATCAAGAATCTTGCCGTCTCTCCAGATCCTCTCAAGATCGTAGAAAAGTCTGTTTTCCTCATCAAAGATATGGATGATCATATCGCCGTAATCCATGAGGACCCAGCTGGAGTTTCTGGTTCCCTCGATCTGTTTTGCTTCATATCCGGCACGGCCAAGCATTTCATCTGCATTGTCAACCATTGCCTGTACCTGATTCTGGTTGGAAGCACTTGCAATTACAAAATAATCGGCAATTACAGATACTTCATGGATATCTATTACCTTAATATCTTTTCCTTTTTCTCATCAAGTGCGCGGCAGGCAAGTTTTGCCATTTCAAGTTCTCTGTTCATGGAAACAACCTCTCTTTCTATCTGCTTTTGTAACTGTTCAATATCTTCATGATCAACAGACTATTGAATAGCTACATATATCTTCTCTAAATAAATATTTATATCCGTAATCTGTTCTCCCTGTTGTGCTGTCCCCTATATGTAAAACTCTGCCAGTCGAGACAATTTATACTCAGGACTGTCTTTTCATGTGTAAATCCCTTGTAATACAAGAAAGCATCTTTCGTAGCATTATCAATATCTTTCGGATTTTCCTCCAGATAAGCCAGTGTATCACCCAAAATCTTATACATACATTCGTCAAGATCCTGAAAAGCCAGTTTACGTACAATTGCAAGATTAGGAGCTTTATCACGTTTTGGTTCAATATAATCGGCAATATAGACGATTTTTTCCAACAGTGTCATCTCCGGCTTTCCGGTAGTATGCCAGGTGATGGCAGAAAGAATATTTTCATCTGTAACATCATACTTAGCCTTAGCTACGTAAGCTCCAAGCTTGGCATGAAGTAAAAAGGATGCTCCTGTTCGAATTCAGATACCGAAATATGATGCTGGCTGCACATTTTCAGCTTCTTTTTGTTCG
>ENA-OQHA01000376-OQHA01000376.1-human-gut-metagenome-genome-assembly--contig:-NODE-376-length-22888-cov-5.549229_pt1 | contig 22888 bp, 24 predicted proteins | sample MGYA00242558_ERZ504707 | MGnify/ENA primary metagenome ERZ504707 (study PRJEB26092, sample SAMD00036197) | human gut metagenome | host: Homo sapiens | study: EMG produced TPA metagenomics assembly of...
ATGCTGCGCCTGCGCGACCGGACCGAACGGCTGCTCTCCAGCGAACGCGACCCGGAGACCGACGACGAGACCGTGGCCCAAGGCATCAGGACCTCGACCAGGCGTACGACCGGTTCGTCGAATCCTACGGCCGGCTCAACTCCAAAGAGAACCTGCGCGTGTTCGACCCGAACGCCACGGACGCGAGCCTGAACCAGCTGTACGCGTTGGAGAAGACCAACGCCGACGGGTTCGAAGCCAAGGGAGACACGCTCTCCAAAAGGGTCGTCACTCCGACACCGCCCATGCCCGACCATGTGGACGAGCCCGTGGAGGCGCTGTCCATCAGCCTCGACCGCATGGGGCACGTGGACCTCGACCTGATAGGCCGGCTGCTCGGCACGCGGGACACGGCCGAAACGTCCGAACGTCTCGGCGACCTCATCGTGGCAGGCCCGGACAGCGGCGAACCGGTGCCCGCCGACGAGTATCTGTCGGGAGACGTGGGCGGCAAGATCGACCATGTGGAGCGGCTGCTGCGGGACCTGGCCGGCCGGCCGGAACACGACCGGACCAATGACTGGCTCGCCCAGAACGGACTCGACGACGGTTCCCTGGAACCCGCCGTATCCGCGGAACAGGCCGTGCGGGAACTCCGCCAGTCGGGAGCATGGCAGAGCGCCACCGACCCTCTCCACACGACCAAGGCCATGGTGGAGGAAGCATGGTTCGCCGACGTGTCCGACGCCCACAACGGCCAGAAAATGGCGATGGCCTCCAAGTTCATCGACGACTGCAAGCCGGGAGTCGAACTGCTCGCCAAAAACTGGGACGCGGACAATCCCCAAGGGAACGCCTTGTTCGGAAGCGTCTTCGAGCAAGGCTGGTCGGGAGACGGCAACGGCATCGCCAACAGCACCATGCGCATGCTGTACAAGGCCGTGACCGCCGACCCGGAAGCCATCGACGACCGTGTCGTGGCGACGATCCTCAACACCCGCGACTTCCGATGGGGCGACGCGAAGGAGACCCTGCAAAAATCACCGATCCAAGCCTGTGGAAGGTGGAGGATCTTGGCTACCGCAGGGAATCCAGATGCGACCTGCTCGCGATGGCCCGCGAGCTCCGCTCGCATCCGGAGATCTGCGAATACCTGTACTCCATGGACGTCGCACGCCTGAAAAGCCCATCCCATCACGGACGATACGACGAATACCGCCCGCTGAGTTCCATGGTCAGCGTCGAAGGACTCGGACAATGGCGCGAACGCAGGAACGAATGGATGGAGGCCCATCCGGCGCAGGAACCCGATCCGGAACGCCTGATGGAACTGAGGAACCTGGAATCCAGGCTCAGGAAGTCGCTTCCCGACAGGCTCACCCACGATGAGATCACCGCGAAACTCGGCTCGTCATGGATTCCGGCCGGCGTGATCCGCGATTTCATGATCGACACGTTCAAGATCAGGCAACGGCCCGACATCACCGAAGGCGGCCTGCGCAGCCTTTCCGTCAGCCACGACGAGACCACCGGCAACTGGCAGGTCAAATCGTCCCTCAGTCCGAAACTCGACGAGACCACCATCCAGGAATACGGCCTGGGCACCGGTCCGGGACGCAACCCGTTCGAGATCGTCGCGGGAGCTCTCAACTCCACGACCAGCAACCTCACCAAACCGGATCCGAACGATCCGACCGGGAAGAGGAAGGTCAGGGACCCGCAGGCCACGGCCATGCTCTACCAGAAACGCCACGCCGTCGAACAGGCATTCACCGAATGGGTGTGGAACGACCCGGACCGCACGCGCATGCTTGAGAACGTGTACAACCAGCGGTTCAACCGAATCCGTCCACGCGAATACGACGGCTCCTATCTCACGTTCCCCGGCATCAGCAGCGACATCGACCTGTACGGCCACCAGCGCAAAGCCGTCGCGAGGATCCTGCAATCCGAGGAAGGCACGCTCATCGCCCACGTCGTGGGCGCCGGCAAGACGTTCACCGGCGTGGCCGCATGCCATGAGGCGAAACGTCTCGGCAAGGCCACCAAGCCCATGATCGTCGTGCCGAACCATCTGACCGAACAGTGGGCCAAGGACTTCCTCACGCTCTACCCGGACGCGAACATACTCTCCATGACCGAGGCGGACGGCGCCGGCAAGGGCGCGGCACGCTTCTGGGCAAAGGTCGCCGGCGGCGACTGGGACGCGGTCATCGTCCGTCAGGACACGTTCCAACGCATGCACGTCAGTCCCGAACGCCGGCAACGGTACTTCGACCGGCGCAAGAGCGAAATGCTCAAAAGCATCGAGACCGCGAAGACGGACGGCAACGACTTCGCCGCCAAAAAGCTGAAGGACGAGATCGGCAAGATGGAGAAGAACCTGAGCAAGACCGTCAAACAGAACGAGAAGGACCGCGCGCGCGTCGACGGCAAGCTCAGCACGCTCCGTGGCGGCGAGAACAACAAGGACTGGATCGACTTCGAGGACCTTGGCGTGGACATGCTGTTCGTGGACGAGGCCCACCAGTTCAAGAACCTCGCCATCGCGACCACGATCAGCGTGCCCGGCGTGGACGTGTCGGCCGCTCAGAAATGCGAGGACCTGTTCGACAAGTGCGAATACCTGCGCGATCAGGGCAGGGGAGCGAACATCGTGTTCGCGACCGGCACGCCCGTGTCCAATTCCATGGCCGAACTGTACAACATGCAACGCTATCTAGCCCCAGGCCTGCTCAAGGCCCAGGGCGTGGAGGCGTTCACCAGCTGGGCCAACACGTACGGCAGCATCGTCGAAAGCGTCGAGGTCAAGCCGGAGGGAAGCGGATACCAGATCAAACAGCGTTTCTCGAAGTTCCATAACCTGCCGGAGCTCATGAGCACGTTCCACAACTACGCGGACCTGCTGACCGCCGACAAGCTCGACCTCGACGTGCCGGACTGCGACGTCATCCCCGTCGCGGTCGAACCGACCGAATCGCAGAAAAAAGCCGTCGAAGAACTCGTGCAGCGCGCCGAAGTCGTCAGGGACGGCGGTGTCGACCCGTCCGACGACAACATGCTCAACATCACGAACGACGGCAGGAAGGTCAGCCTCGACCCGAAGCTGCTCGACGTGTCCGACCCGGACGTCAAGCCGATGGAACACGGCAAGGTGCAGGTCTGCGCGGAGAACATCTACAGGATCTGGAAGGAGCATGCGGCCGACAAGGCCACGCAGCTCGTGTTCTGCGACTCGTCGACCACGGCGTCCGGCAAGTGGAACATCCAATCCGATCTGAAACGCCGTATCATGGAACAGGGCATCCCCGAGGACGAGATCATGTTCGCAGCCCAGGAGAAGGACCCGCAGAAGAAGCAGGCCCTGTTCGACAAGGTCCGCAAGGGCGAGGTGCGTGTGCTCATCGGCTCCACCGGAACGTTGGGCACCGGCACGAACGTGCAGGACAGGCTCTTCGCCATCCACGACCTCGACTGTCCGTGGAAGCCGGCCGAACTCGAACAGCGTCAAGGCCGTGTCCGCAGGCAGGGCAACATGTTCGACAAGGTGGAGGACTACCGGTACGTGACCGTCGGCACATTCGACAGCTACATGTTCCAGACCGTGGAACGCAAGGCCGGGTTCATCAGCCAGATCATGAACTCCGATTCGCCCGCCCGCGAGGCGTCCGACGTGGGCGACACCGTGTTGAACCTCGCGCAGATGAAGGCCCTCGCCACTGGAGACCCGAAGATCGCCGAACGCATGGAGCCGAGAACAGGCTCACCCAGCTGACGTTGCTTAAACGAGCACACGCGGCGCAGCAGAAGTCCATCCGATTCAAGATCGACATGCAATTGCAGCCGACCGTGGACAGTCTCGAAGTCCAGCACGCCGAAGCCGTCGACGACGAGCCGGCATTCCGGAAGGCGGCGGCATTGCGCGAAGAGTACAGGGAACGCGGCGTATGCGGCCTCGACCTCGGCAACGGCCCCATCACCGACCGGAAGCAGGCCATCCACGATCTCACCGGCATCGCCAGAAGGCTCGGACACGGACAGACGGTGGAGGCCGGCGAGTACTGCGGCATGACCGTCGTCATAGAGAACCGCGACATGAGGGTCAAAGGTCTCAACGCGTTCCATCCGGTCGTCGGTCTGAAAGACAGGCACGTCCACTGGTCCGGTAACGGCATGCCCGACATCAACAATAGCGCCGACAACGTCATCAACCAGCTCGGCAGAATCATCTCCGGCAACACCGATACCGCGCAAAGTCTTGGCGTAAGACTCGAAAACGCCAAGGCGGATCTGGACAACGCGTGGACCGCGTTGTCCAGGCCGTGGAGCGGACAGAAGGAATACGACGAGCTCACCGACAGGATCGCCAAAATGGACATGGAGATCAAGGGGCGGCCCGCCCAACAGCAGGACGACATGGAAGACGGCATGCAGGCGGACCTAGCCGAGGCCACGTTCCGCTCCAACGGCCAGGAAGCGCTCAAACCGCGGACGACCCGTCATACCCGTCCGATTTTCCCGCCATGGACATGGACGAACCGGAAATTCCGGTCCCGGACCCTGCGTAGACCCCGGCAGCGGCATGCAGGACGGGCCGGGCCTCAGCATGTGACCTCGTCGATGAGACCGAAGGCGTGAGGAAGAGAAACGGGTCGAAGGGATTGACGCTCCCTTCCGACCCGTTTTCCGATATCGGCGGACCAGCACGTGAACCGGATGGAACGACACAAGAAAGGACTCCACCGATGTCCGAAACGGAGCAGGTAAGAACGGAAATAGAAGACATCCGAGCCCGTTCCGACGATCTTGCGGATGTCTTCGACGGGGTTTCAGAGGGCGTGCCGATGGTCGGAAACGTGGGAAAGACGCGTAGCGAAAACGAGGTGTTCATTCCGGACACGCTGCATTGCACCGTTCTGGTGAAAACCACGGACGCCACGTATATGGGCAGGACATTCAAACGGATCTACCGGCTTGGCGTCAATTCTGCGGAAGCTCCCCTCAAGAAAAGGGAGGCGTTGGAATTTTCCGACTGTTCGCCGGACAATCCCGTACCGGGCCATATCGTCGACTCCATCGGTCCGGTCGCGCAGGCCAACGGTCCCGACGGTCTGGAATTCATACTGTGACGCGTGCCGCAGGGGAAGACCGGAAGGAACCGGCCACAGGCGGGGAGCTCAAGGAATTCTGGAACAGGGCGAAACGTCGGATGGTCCGAAGGGAATTCGAAAAACTCAGACCGCCATCCAACGCCCTCCAATAGGCCGATCCGCCACAAGACCAATAAAAATGTCTCCGCTTCCCCCATCGGAAACCGTAAGGACGATTGGGGGAGACGGGCAAAACAAAAATACAACGACAAAAGGAGAGAAAACATGGCCGAAACCGCACAGACCATGACCGAATTCACGTACGCGCCGGGCGAGAAGAACATTATCGGCGACCGTTTCAGCCCCAGCGTGGTGATCTTCTGGCTCAAGACCTCAGTCGCCGCGTCCAGCACGCGCGTGCAGTACAAGGCGCCGAACACCCTGTTCGGACTGATCCGTTGGGAGCGTCCACCAAGACCATTCCGCTGCGCAACATCGCCAGCGTCGACACAAACACGAGATTCAACCTCGGAAGCCTCGTCTGGGGACTGATCTTCCTGTTCGTCGGCTTCGGCATGTTCAACTCCAACGCACTGGTCGCCATCGTGTGCCTGCTCATCGCCGTCGCGAACTTTGCGAACGTAATGAGCGCCACCCTGACATTCCACGATCCATCCGGCGGCGCGAACGCCATCACCGTGAGCATCCTCGAAAAGGACAAGCTCATGAGCCTCGCCCAAGAGATCCAGGCCCGCGTGTTCACGGACGCCGACCAGCTGCGTCATGAGGAAAGCATGCACATGGCCGAGAAACAGTACACCGCGCAAACCAACAGCGTGCTCATCCAACAGCAGATGCTCGCCAACCAGCAGACGCAAGCCGAGCAGCAGACTCAGGCTCCGGCACAGTCCGAGCAAAACCAGCCGGGCGAGTGACATCGTCCAAAAACAGGAAAGAAGACAGGGCCGTCTTGAATTTCTCGGCCCTGTCTTTTCGTCTAATACGATAGGGTCCATACCCGAAACCTATCGCAAAGTACTGCTGGTTTTAATAACGGCATCCGCATTACTGTATCTTATAGGATACAATGATTGATATGGAAATCCGGCAGACCGACCAGTTTCGCAAGCGGCTGCACAAACTGCGTGACCACGACGCCAAGGCGAGAATCACCTCCAGGATCCGTCAGTGCGGTCTTGCGGGTCGACCGGTCGGGCGACATGCATCCGGTAGGCAAGGGTGTCAATGAACTGCGTTTCTTCTTCGCGCCCGAACGCCTTGACTCCATTCGAGGCCAACAATCCTCTATACAGACAACTGCCAAGAGAATAGCCGTCTCTGATGGAATACGATGCGCCACAGTCGCGACAGAAGATGGCGGCCTCCATATGAAGCGGTTGGAAGAAACCGAAATTATGATTGAGACGATACCAAACACAGCCATACCGGAAAGAAGCCTTACATGGAACAAATACCATTCATCCGCAGGCCAAAAGACTGGCCGTTCCCGATTCCTGAAATCACTGCCGAAGCCATCAACGACCTTGTTGATGCAATCGAACGAGGGGACCGCTATTTGGGTTCTCTGTACGATGAGCTTGATGGCGCTACAAGAGAGATGAGCAACCTGGACCAGGAAACACTCGTCCGTAATTACTACCTGCTAGAGGAGTGGGATCGCGACGATGGAAGATAACATTCTTCATGATTTTTCGAACGAACAGCTTAAGGTAAGCATCTACGATGGAGCGGCCGAAAAAAGAACCATGTACTATCAAGGGCATAGGTACATGCTCAAGTTCGGATATCTTCTGGACAGTTCGAAACGTGAAACCAGCAGAACAAGCTATATCAATATTCCTGTAAACGAATTCATAGGCTCACGAATCTTCAAACTGCCGGTCTTCCGACGCAGGACGTTTTGCTGGGAACCTATCGTGGACAATCTGTTGTCGCATGCCGTGATTTTATGGAAGAGCTCAATCCGTCGTGGAAACTTATCCATTTCAAGCAACTTGAGATAAGCATGCCCGGAGAAAGCGGCAAATCCAAAGCAAGACCGGACTGGGAATACGTCAAGCATGTTCTGGACGACAGTCAAGATATTGAATCCATACGATCTGAAACCAAACATCGATTCTGCCAGATGATATGTGTGGACGCACTGATCGGAAACTATGATCGGCATTCCAACAATTGGGGGTTCATTGCGGATGGACAAGCTAATATCCGGGGTCTGGCTCCAGTATACGATTGCGGGTCAAGTCTGATGCCCCACCTGTCCCATGATGAAATGCTTAGTAGGCTGAAGGATCCGAAGTTGATGAAGCAGGCGAACATCGATTCGCCTACTCTAGCAATGAACGTTCACGGCAAACGTCGCAAATATTCCTTTTTTATGACCTCGACATATGCAAGCGAATTCAGGAAGGAATTGCCATCCATCTGGGACAAGATATCTGAAGAAAGGATCAATCAAATAGTTGAAGAAGCTCCAGGACTAGATAATCTGCATAAGGATTTCTATAAAGCTACGTTGGATGCAAGAAGACGATACGTTCTTGCCCCGGCTTTGGAAATGGCTTTGGATGAGAGAAACTTATCTGTCGCTACCGCAGAAAACAGACCGTCCTTGTCGGAATCGGCCCTCGAAAACGATGGACAATCCGATGAAGTGCAGATTCTTCCGAATCCGAACCCGGGAGTTGATCCCGACGGAATCAATCCAATGAGTGATTCTGATTTCGGGATGCACTGAGCAAAAACCAATAGCAAAAGGAGGAGGTCCTAATTGCGGACCCGCACTCTGACTGCAGATATCGCAATGTCCAATCGGTCGAAGGCATTGCCTTGCGCTGTGTCCGTGGGTGTTTCACGCGTCTAAGCGTTGCTGCTGTAGCTGTCACAACGCTTAGACGGATGGGGCGTGCCGGTTTGTTCCGTTTGATGTCGGCATGGATACAATGTAATCCCTTAGCGGCGACGACGCATGGTTATCTTGAGTTCGTACGTCGAGTTGGATTTCAGAAATGAAATACCGGACTTATCGTCTACGGTCCGTGAGAGTCGCTCATCGATGTCATGGACTTTTTCTTCGATTCTATTCTGGGATTCCTGTAAGGAAGATGCTAGGGTGCTGGCATCCTGGACCTTTGAGCACAAAGCATTCAGTTTATTTTCGGTTTCGGCATCGTCGTCTTCTTTCATGGCGTCCCAGAAGGCCTTCAGAACCTCCCATGGGTATGTGACGACGAGCAAGGCTATCATCGTAATACCTATATCCGAGTTTTTAATGAGCTCCTCATTCCGGGAATGACACTCGCCAAACTGCCAAAAAGAAAGAAGAAAATAGGGTAGGAAAGTAGCTTCCAGACATCTGGATCGAACTTGTCCTTGGAAGGGCTACGCTTGTCGCGTATCGACTTTACATCCATCATCAATAGCACGGCCCCAGTAGTGAGTGCCGTTACCCAGGAGACGGCGTCTGCCTCATCCGTCCACGATTTTCCAGCCTTTGGAGCGTAATGAAAGAGGATGACACAAAAGGAAAAAAGCAAAAGAAGGATATATGCAAACTGCCACGCAAAATATTCGCGATGCACACACGTACCTCGAATGCATGCGAAGCAAAGCAGGATTGTCAATAGGGAAGGCCAAGCCGAAGACAGTGGCCAAATAAGCTGAAGCAGGTTTTCCCGTTCGAAGGCGAAACCCAGAATGTACAAGGGAAGAACTATGAACGTGAAAAAGCAAGATAGAGTACACAGAATATTGGAAACTTGCGCGCGCCAGTTCAGTGCTGATTTAATGTGCATGAATATGCGACCTTCTTTCCGTCCAAACCCGAGTATAGACATAGCAGCCATTATTAGATGATTCGTCCATGCTCGGATTCCATGGGCAGTCCGAAAACGTCCGTTTTTGAAACAAAGCTATGCAATGCTTCAGATTCTTCGATTTGACGGTTAAAAGCGTTCCAAAACCCGTTTCAAAATCAATGTCGCACAAGGTGAGCCGACTGACGGGTAATGGTACCATGGCACGCATGGCAAGCATGACATACGGGTATGCGAGGGTCAGCACCGGCGACCAGACCACCGATCTGCAGCAGGACGCGCTCGAAAAGGCCGGTTGCAATCGAATCTTCACCGACGTGGCGTCCGGCGCGAAGGCCCACCGTCCCGAGCTTGACCACATGCTCGACCTGCTACGCGAAGGCGACACCGTCGTCGTCTGGAAACTCGACAGGCTTGGACGATCCCTGCAGAACCTGGTAGAACTCATCAATGAGTTCGACGCCAGGGGAGTGCAGTTCCACTCGTTGACGGAATCGATCGACACGAGCACGCCCGGTGCACTCTCATCTTCAACATCTTCGGCAGCCTGGCCCAGTTCGAACGTGACCTGATACGAGAACGCACCCGGGCAGGCCTTGAAGCCGCAAGGGCAAGGGGCAGAACGGGCGGGCGCCCCGTAAGCCTCGACAGGAAGCAGATCAAGGAGGCACGGCGATTGTACGAATCCCGATCCGTGACAGTGGACCAGATAGCATCCATGATGCATGTCAGCCGAACCACCATATACAGATGCTTGCAGAAGAACAAAGAGACCAATCGAGAAGGATGAAAATGGCAGAAAACATGACCGAGGATGAAGTCAGGGACAAGGCGCGCGAGATTCTGGGCCTAAACAGCGTCGGGGGGGGGTAATCGCTGGCGTAGGCCAGCTGACGACATTCAACAGCTGGGATTTAAAGGGAGACTCGACAAGCCGGATGCTGGTATCTCCCGTCCACCAAGACCGATACCGCCGTGGTCCTGGAAACCAAAGCGTCAAAGATCTCACTCGGGGCACCCCAGGTAAAGGAGCTCCTGAAGAACATTCGCATCATGAATGCGAAATACGAGCATGTCGTGGGCATCCTCTACAACGGGGAATCCACCAGGGTGTTCAAGAACGGCGAGGAATATAAGGAGAAGGGGAGTGAAAAGCTCCACAACATCGCCTACTACACGGCCCTGTTCAACGTCGACCACATCGACAAGCAGCGCATCTACGAACTGACTGCCCGGATCAACAACTGCCTGCATTTCGAGTTCGGTATCAGGAATCTCTACCACCGAATGATATTCACCGCCTGCGCATTGGTCGCGAAACGATACGATGCACTGATGGTCAGCGGCATGGACTACTCCGAATTCCACAACGCAATCCTCAACTGTCTCAACAAGGAGCTGTTGCGGGACAAGCACCAGAACCAGAAGCTCAGTCTGCTCGCGGACGTGTTCTCCGAGATCCGCATGAACCTCAACGTGAACAGCGAGGACGAGAAGGAACAGGAGCACGTCAAGGATCTGATCTCGAACTTATCGACTGGGTGACGGAGATCTCCGACTGTCTGAACTCCGACGCATGGCGGGGAGAGGATGTCATGGGCATCTTCTTCAACGAGTTCAACCGGTACAAGAAGAAGTCCGAATCCGGGCAGGTGTTCACGCCCGAGCACATCACCGACTTCATATACAGGATCCTCGAAGTAAACCAGGACGACAGGGTGCTCGACGCGACCTGCGGCAGTGGAGGATTCCTCGTCAAGGCGATGGCGAACATGATCGACGAGGCCGGCGGAGTGAACACCGAAAAAGCCAGGGAAATCAAACAGAACCAACTATTCGGCATCGAGTTCGACCGCGAGATCTACGCCCTCGCATGCGCGAACATGCTCATCCACAAGGACGGCAAGACCAACCTGGAACAGCTGGACGCCAGATCGGAAGAGGCCGGAAAATGGATCGGCCGCCAAAACATCACCAAAGTCCTCATGAATCCCCCGTATGAGAAGAAGTACGGTTGCATGGACATCGTTGAGAACGTGCTGGACAGCGTCCCACCGCATACGTCCTGCGCGTTCATCCTTCCGGATAAAAACTCGAGAAGACAGGCAAAAAGCAAATGGCCCGCATCTTCGAGCACCACAGGCTCCGCAAAGTGGTCAAGCTGCCGGAGGACCTGTTCTTCGGCATTGGAATGACCACGAGCATATTCGTGTTCGAGACAGGCGTGCCCCAGAGCGGACATGAGTTCTTCACCTGCTGGATGAAGGACGACGGTTTGGAGACGGTGAAGAACAAGGACGGCACGACGTGCATGACCGATGGCCTGAGATCGAGAGGTACTGGATCGATGTCGTGTCCAAGCAATCCGGCGACGATACATGCGTTTGGGAGAGTCCAGACGAATGCCTTTCATATCAGGTGCCCGTCAAACCCTTCGAGATATCGGAGGAGGATTTCCGTAAAACGGCCATGGACTATCTCATGTATAAAAAGGGCATCGACGCAAAAGCGTTCAGCGGACAGCTGTTTGACCGAATAATGTATTCGGCGACGATTGACGGTGACGAAGACAATGTAATCATCAGTTGAGGAAGAGGTGACTTTTCCATGAAAGGACCAGATTGTCTTGAGTGGACGACTTTTAGGCTTGGCGACCTGTTCGTTATTTCGAAAGGAACGAGACTCACAAAGGCGCAGATGATCCCCGGGAAAATCAATTATATCGGCGCATCGTCCATGAATAACGGCGTTACCGCACGCATCGGAAACACGGAACGTCTCTTCCCGGCTGGAATGATTACCGTTTGCTATAACGGCAGTGTAGGCGAATCGTTTTATCAGCCGGAGATGTTCTGGGCCTCTGATGACGTCAATGTGCTCGCAGCAAAAGATGCGATTGACGAGAATGCCTCTCTGTTCATACTTCCCATACTGAAGAATCTCGGAAAGCGTTATGGCTTCGCCAATAAATGGCGTCAAGATGTGATGGCTGACGAACTGCTGTATCTGCCTGCGACGTCAGATGGAAAGCCTGATTGGACCCATATGTCGAGATACATGCAGGAGATGCTCGACAAAACGGAATCAGCGATTGATGAAATGGGCGAGGCGTATTTCCATGAGGAAACAATAGACAGTTCGAAATGGACGCCTTACAAAATCGGCGAATTGTTCACGATACTGAAAGGAACACGACTTACACGCGCGAATATGGAACCTGGAACGACACCCTTCATCGGCGCACGCTGGAGAATAACGGTGTCACCGCACATGTCGGCAACACCGATCATCTCCATCCTGGCGGGGTAATTACTATCGCATACAACGGGCAGAAGGCCACAGGAAAAGCCTTCTGGCAACCGAAGCCGTTCTGGGCATCCGATGACGTCAACGTGCTCTATCCGAAATTCGATCTGACAGAGGAAATCGCATTGTTCCTCCAGCCGTTGTTCTGGGAGGCCGGACGACATACGCGTACGACGACAAATGGAGCAAGGAGAAAATGGAACAAACAGAGCTGACATTGCCGGCGAAATCTGACGGCAACCCGGATTGGGAGTACATGCAGAGACACATGAAAAGCCTGAAGCAAGACGCCTCGGGAATTATCGACATGCTCGGCAAGGTGTGATCTGGATAGGGATAACTTCCGACCCCGATGATGCGGGGATGGCTCGAATTCCTGTGAAATCGGGCCATCCTTCATGTCTTGGGAAAATCCCGCAATACATGATTAGCATGGCGATTCGCCGGTAGCATCTTAATAAGACTTTGCGAAAGGGAGACAGGCTATGGACAAGCCAGAAAGTATATTCTCGTTTTTGGCGGCTTTGCTGACCGCAATAGGAAGCTTCCTGGGACTTTTAAGAATTTCCCCTGATTGGTTTCCCGCGTTCGGCAAATCGAGCATTTCCAGCATAAACTCGAAATTCGAGGAGACAACGAAGTTGGAATCGAATTTGGAGGGCCGTGGGGAATCCGCCATCCGCCTCCGAAAGAAAGGTCTCGCCGATGAGGCTTAGAAACTCTTTCATACAAGATCTACATGCGAGACGGGATACGCTTCATATCGAATCGAGGAAAAGTGGGATGCGGCTGCATCTCATGTTGTCTCATAGGATTCGAAATTGGGATAGCCGCTGTACTGCTTTTGCTTTCCTGTGCGTTCTCTCAAGAAGAAGATGAGGATACAGCAAGCAGATACTTCATAGCTTTTATTGTGGTTATTCTGGTGATATTGATGACGGTGAAGGCATGCTGCTGGATATACGCGCGCATAGCATTGAATCGTCAGTTTCGCCTCTATATGTGGAATCGGTGGCATGATGGAGAAGACGGGGCTGACGATTCGTTACAAATGATGATGGAGAAGTCTCACGAATGTCTGCTTGCATACGAGAAAAAGAGGGGAAAATATAAAGCGGCCGTCACCGTCTTGTGGGTTATGCTCGTCGTTTTCCCGCTTACTAGTGCTTTTGTTGAAGACCTTAAGCCCCTTGCCGATACAGTTGTCGTTAAATTCCTCATTAAGACCTTTAATCTTACCTGGAAAGATATTCCTAATATTCTCAGCACGGCAGCGGTATGGGTGTGCGTAGGGTGCCCATACCTACTTCTTTTCATAGCCGGCATGGTGCTGCATCTTTCGGATAAGGAGAATGAGGAGGCTAAAGCCAACCCGGCCAAGCAGAGACCAGACGACGTCGATTTTAATGCCGGGGATGTCGAATCTCAGACTCAGAGTGAGTCAAGCCGGCAATCTCAAGCAGGCGGCGGCAAACATGACTGCAATCCCGATAAGGCGCAGTCGTTCCCCGATGTCCGAGCACCTGAGATAGAACCGGCAGAAAAGCCGATAGCAGCGGCCTCAAAAGTCGAATCGCTTCAGACATGCAGTATGGTGCTCATCATTGTTGCAGCTGCGGCCTTCATCCTCGGTATCAGGAATCGTAGAGGATGAGGCCTTCGATTCGGTCCGATGTCTCAGTTAATGAGTGGCGCGGAAAAGATTTCGAGACCTTTTTTACGACTTACGGCAAGTCAGGCGAAGATCTCCCAACCACATGACGCCGTTCGACTAGACCTTGTAGTCGAGGAACAGGCGCAGACCTCGCAATACGCAGACGTACCGGTCGTTGTCCATCTGCGCGAACTCGTCCAGGCGAGCGGTTCACGACCGGCACGCTGGTGATTGGGTACAAGGAGATGGGGAAACGAGAAAGCTCAAGAAAAGTTTACAGGGCGAGTCGCCAGGTAAGGGGGCCGTCATTAGGGATGTTGCTGTACGTCAGCCACGAGGCCATTCGTCCGAGCATCGCCCGGCTTTAAGCTCGGCATGGGTGCAGATATGCAGTATGCGCAGGAACTCGCGCGGCGTGGGTGGATAGCAGATCACGAGAACGTCATCCATGAAGTGGAACTCGAGGGCTCCGCTGTATGCCGCCCGCGGATTGTCCAGTATGTGAGGGTCGTAGGCGTCGGGCACGCGCCCCTGGACCCGCACCTCGTCGTGGAGCATGTCGAGCAGTTCGTCCGCATAGCTCGGGTGACGCCTGTAGAGCCTTTTCAGATCGCGCTTGGCTTCGGATGAGAAGGCGATGGTCAGGCTCATAGCTTTTCCCCGTGCATCTCGTCGCGCAGCATGCGCCAGTCCGCTTCGTCGCGCAGCACGGTGTCTCCAGGCTGCGGTGTCGCGGCGAGGCTGTTCGTCGCGGCGCCTGGCGTAGCCGGCCAGGAACGCGTCGATAAGGGAGCCAAGATTCTCTCCGCGGCGTTTCGCCGCGACCTCGGCTTCCCTGTATGCGGGTAGGGATTCTATCGCTGTCATGATACGTTCCTTCGGTTTCTTGGCTTCAGCGTTGGCGAGGGCGCTGACCCGCTGCGGGGTGACGCCGATGACGGCGGCTACGTCGCGCACGGTCATGCTTGGCCCGTACGGACGTCCACGGCGTCGCGGGTAAGGCGAGGACGCGCGCGACTGTGCCTCGCTGGCCCGCCTGCGTGCGTCCAACAGCTCGGCGAGCATGCGCTCATCCCGTTCGGGGAGCTTCGGTTCCACGGTAACGGTGCCAATCTCGCAGCCGAGCATGCCGGCGGCATCGCGCACCATCGCGTCGATCTGGTCGAGACGCCGGGTCTGTGTGAACAGTCCGGGGATCTCCGGCACCTCCACGGACCACCGACCATCGGAACGTTCGGCGGCGGCGGTCACGTTCATTGGTTCGCTCATTTCGGTTCCTTTCAGAGCGCCGGATGGTGCTTCGTATTCCATAAAATAGTCTACACTTATTTACTTAATGAGTAAAGGTATATTTACTTATTGGCTCCGTTGAACCAGTTCCAACATTCTGAAATTGGGTTCGTTCCGCGTCGCGTGCGGAGACAAGTCCACCCATATTTAAGCTTTGGACATGTTTCCAAAGCTTTCCGATTCGATGATGTCCATGTCGGTGACGATGACGATGTAGTAGTTCTGTCCAGACATGTCATGCCATTCGCAGGGACGTCCGATGAATTCGACCGTCTCGCCGCCCTTCAATGATTCCAATTCCTTGCGGATCCGGCCAGTCGATGGCATGAGGGAGACGAAACGTGCCTCGTCGCCCTCGAACCAGCAGGCGCGGACGGTTTTGATGCGTCTACCCCCGGTGAGATTAAGCGTGGAACGTGGGCAGACGGGCGGAATCTTCACCCTGCCGATCTGCGGGCACACTCCGATGCCGCCGTTCCGTGGCAGTAACGCTTTCCAAGAGCGGTTGTTCGTGGTGGCCATGTTCTCCTACTCCTTGTCTTCCTTGAGGGTTCCCTGCGGCTGGCCGAACACTTTCTCCCGGTCTGTCGGATCGAGGTTGGTCGCGCAGCCGCTCATCGCCGTGGTCAGATTCTGCTGGGCTTTGGTCAAAGCGTCGTAATCATCCGACTTGGAGTCCACGAGTTGTCTTGCGGTTTCGTACGCGGCTTTGAGATCGCCGCAGCCTTGCGTGCCGGACAGGTTGTCCTGTTTGATGGTGGCGACCTCGCGCGCGGTGTTGTCCAATCCGGACGAGAGGTCGTCTCGTCTCGCCTCGATACCGGCCTGCATGGCTTGCGGATACCATTCGCGTGCGAGGCTGCGGATCGTGTCGATGTCCTTCTGCTGGCCGATCGCGTCGTACAGGTCCGTCGCTTCGGCTAGATCCTGACAGTTGTGCCGGTACAGCAGGTTGCCGAGCGTGTCGACGTTCGAGTTCTCCGGCGCGTTCAACAGGTCGCGCACGTCGTCGGCGATCTGTTCCGCGTCGCCGGTGAACATGGATTGTGCCTGCTGTTGCAGGGTGCCGGACGGTTTCGTCGTCTTCTTTTTCTTGTTCTGTTTGTGGGATCGTGTCTGCGTGGATTGGCTGGATTGCGGCGTGGACGTCGCGGACGTCTGCTGTTTCCATGGGTTGGCGGCCAGGACCATGACGGTGATGGCGATGATGGCGATCGCGCACCAGATAGCCGCCTGCTTCTTCGATTCGGGCGTGGACGCCTGACGATGTTTGTTCTTTCCCATTGTTGTGCTCCTTTCCCGTTTGTCAGAGGCTTGAGTCGTTGCTCGGCAGACTGTTGTCGTTGGTTTCCGGTGGCACGTACCATCCGCCGGAGTTGCCGTTGGATGTTCCGCCATTGTTGTTGTTCGTGGTTCCTCCGCCGTTGCCTTGCGGTACGCTGGTGGAGCCTGAGCCGGAAGAGCGGCGGTACTGCGGCGTCGGCGCGGGCATCGTCTGCTGTTGCTGTTGCGGGGCTTGCTGTTGGGCTTGCGCCTGCGCTTCGGTCTGCCGTTTGGCTTCCTCGTCGCTTTGGCTTTCACGTCCAACGCCTGGGAGAGGTTCCCGCGCGCCTTGTCGAGCTTGGATGCCATGTCGTTCCACGTGTCGACGGTGGTTTTCGCATCGAGCTTGCGGGCCTGGCCGATCAGCTTGTCCAACGTGGCCTTCGCGGCGCGGGTCGCATCATCCGATGGTTTCGCGTCCGTCGACGCTTTCACGGCCTTGTCCAACGCGTCCCGGCATTTCCTCCTCGCGTCCGTCAACGGCTTGGCTTTGACGAGCCGGTCGACCTTGCCGGCCAGTGTGCGGGTTCGTTTCGTGGCCTTGTCGGCTTGGTGGAGAGCCGTTCGGACTCGCTGATGGACAGGCCGGCGCGTTTGGATCGGATGAGTTTGCCGTTCGATGCGACGAGGTCACGCAGCGAGTCCACGTCCTTATCGTCCACGCCGGCCTTGTCTGCATTGCCGACCGTGGTTTTCGCTTTACCGTTGCATGCGGCCAGTTGGCTCATGGACGCTTGCACGCGCTCATAGGCGTTTTTCTCCTTGACGGCCGTCGAGTGGGAGCCCGCCAGGGCGAGGATGATGAGCAGCATGATGGCGGCGCCCGCGATGATCAGACCGCGTTTGACCCAGGTCATGGCCTTCGAGTCGCCGGAGGGCGAGTCGGGGTCGGCCACGTCCTCCAACGCCTCTTCCGGAAGGATGGTCGTTTCGGATTCGGGTTCCGGTCCAATCACGGTGGTTTCGGCCGGACTCTCATCCGGCGTTTCCGGGTCGGGCGGGTCGATCACGGTGGTCGGAGCCTCCAATCCGGCTGGTGGGATGGGCTCATCCGTTTGGGTCATGTCGGGCACGATGAGCATGGGCTGTTCAGGCTCGTGTCCGGGTTTGGCCGGCGGTGGCGGGGGAGTGGGCTGTTCGAGCTGATCGTGTCCTGTTGGAATGTTCTTCCGGCCGCGGCGTTTGCGTGGCTTGCGTTCCTGCCTGGCGGGCTTGTCGTCCTCCTGCGTGTCTTCCTGCAGGGAGTCGATCCATTCGAGATCGTCACGCAGCGAGTCCGACGGCGTCAACTGGTCGAACAGGCTGGGCTGTTCGCTGCTCATCGTCCGTCCTTTCCACGTTCGAACACGTCGTCGAGCTGGTCGAGCATACGGTCGCAATGGTCGAACACGTTGGCGGGGTCACCGTCCACGAGCCGGTTCAACCGTTCGGTCAGATCGTCCTGCATGTCGATGGAGCATGGCTGGTAGGCGTCGTCGAACTGGCTGCTTCCGTATTCGCGGAGGATGCTCCGTCCCTGGTCGATGAGATCGGCGAGGGCGCGGCGGTCCTCGTCCGTCATGGGCATGGAGCGTTCCTGGTCGCGCGTGAGTCTGACGGCGGCCGTGACAGCACGGTCGAGCCGGTCACGGCTCGACCGTTCACGTGTCGTGTAGTCCAGGAGGGCGCGACGGATCCGTTCCTCGTCATTCCTTGCGGCGGCCAGATGCTCCGGCTTGTGGTCCATGGCATAGTTGCCGCGCAGGCCTTCCAATCCGGCGCGCCACTTGTCGACCTGGTCGGACAATGCCTTGTCGTCCCGATCATCCTCGTCATCGACGCGGATGGGTGTCATCAGATCGCATACCGCGTCCAATCCCTCGGACGCGTTCGTGAACCGCCAGGATGGTTCGAAGCCGGGCTCTCCGGCCCAACCGCCGTCGCGTTCGAACCAATGCCTGTACTCGTCGCATCGCGCCTGTTCGCGTTTGCGGTCGTCCGCCGTGGACAGGTGGTGCTTGTGGTCCGCGTTGGACGTGTCGGCCGAGGACAGGTATCCCTTGACGCGTTCCAACGACGAGTGGATCAATGATTGCAATGTCGGCGCGTACAGGCCGCCGTTCGGGCTCGCGACGATCATGTCCATGTAGCATTTGAGCGAGTAGACCTCCTGGACCACGTCGTCGTGGCGGATCCAACAGGATGGCAGGGTGCGCGCCCAATCCGTGTAATGCGTGGTGAGGAACCGGCCCATGCGGATGGTGTGCAGCATCATCAGATCGATGTCCATGCGCGTGGGGGAGCCGGTCAGGTCCAACGGGCGGGCCTCTACCATGGTGGCGAGGGAGTTCTGCGGGAGTTTGGCCCACAGGCCGGGACCATGCTCCGGCTCGTTGAGCGGGGCCATGGTGATCTGCGTGAGAAGCTGGTCCAGGTTGCGCGCCATGGAGGACGGCAGGTCCTTGCCGGTCAGCTCCTTGTATTTGCCGTTCACGGCGGCGGTCAACTGTTCGTACGCGTGCTCGCATTGCTCCCTGACGGACAGTTCTCCACGCTGCCTGTTCACCATGTCGTCGAACATGGTCCTGACTTCCTCCTGGAAGTCGCGTTCCATGTCGTCGGTCCAGAACGACGGCCGTTCCAAACCGTCCGTCACGCCACCCGGGGTGGACGGTCCATGCTCCGGCTCGTCCCGTCCCGTGGCGTCGTCCATGATCGCATCCGGTTCCCCGGCTTGTCGGCCTCGTCCGGCGTGGTGGATTCCGTCGGCGTGGACGCGGGGAGACCATCTCGTCGAAGAACTTGTCCACGGCGTCGTCGCTCATGCGGTCGCTCCTTCCGTCTCATGCCATGCCTGGCCCGCGGCGGGACGTAGGTCCTCCAATCCCTCGCGCCACCAGTCGCGGTCGTGGAACATGATCATGTGCACCAGGCGGGCGCCTGGCCCAATGGTTCCACGAGCGCGTAGCCGACGGGCAGGAGGCTCAGTTCCTGCTGGGTGACGGATTCCTCACGTTCGTGGCGAGTGGTCAATCCGCCCAACGGCCCCTGGCCCGGATTCCAGGAGGATTCGCGGCGGGTATGGTGGTGCGTGCCGATCTGGCTGATCCACCATTCAACGTCTCGTCGTCGGACACGCCCTTGAGCATGATCCGATGGCAGTTCTCCCACACGGTCTGCTCCACGGCCTTGCCGTACCCGTCCTTCTCGTCGGCCATCTGCTGGCGGGACTGTTCCACGATGATCAGCTGGTAGCCGTTGCCGCCGCCCTGGGTGATGGCGTTGCGCAGGCCGGGCCATTTCTCGATGTTCGACAGTTCGTCCAACACGAATCGGGCGGGAGGTTCGATCTTGCCGCGCGAGCCGGACGCCTTGTCGAACGCGAGGTCCTGGCATGCCTCCTGGAACGTGTCGAGCAGGAGGCTCACGAAGATGCCCGCGTTGCCGGCGACGCCGCCGTCACGGCGTGGCTTGGACAGCACGTACACGGTGTCGCCGCGCAGCACCATGCGTTTCGGGTCGATCAGTCGCGGGTCGGAGGGACTCAGGTTCATGCGGGCTCGCACGTTCGGGTCGGCGAGGATACTGAACGCGTTCTTCACGCCGAACCATTCGCTGCCTTTCTGACGGGGATCGACGTGGGGCAGGGCGTTCAACGTCGCGGCCCAACGGTCCATCTCGCGTTCCGGCGTGTACTTGCGGATCAGGTCGGCAGCTCCTGCGCGGCCTCCGGCGACAGGCTCCAACGGTAGCAGTCGTTGATGGTACGGTCCGCGATCGCCGCCGCGTACAGCATGGCCTGCACATACATGGTGGCGCTCACGCCCCACTCCTGGTTGTTGGAGCCGCTTCCCATGCCGCCGATCGCGACCATGGTCTGCGCGCGGCGCATCGCCACGGCCGGATCGTCGCAACCCTGCAACGGCGTCCAGTTCATGTTGTGGCGCGTGTCCGGATCGTTCTCCGCGACGCCTTCCGGGTCGAAGATGTGCGTGGTGCCCGCGCCACGGCCACCGTATTCGGCCCCGTTCTTACGATCCTTCACACCACATTCGCGCAGGTAGCGGGTCGTTTTGATGATGTCGCCTCGCGTGGAGGTCGCGAGCACGAAACCGGGAGCCTCGACCACGCTGGGGATGACGACGCTGACGGTCTTGCCGGAACGGGTAGGACCCAACACGTAGATGTGCCGTTCGGAGCCCAGCCACACCTCCATGTTCCACGAATCGCCCACATACCATGCCGCATGCCATGGGCGCGGACGAATGGCGCCCGGCCTACGATACCGGAAATCCTCAAGCATGCGCGGCAGGACGGAGGGGAGCACGTCACGGTTGACGGCGCGTGGTCCATAGTCGGCGGCGAGCTGACGCCACGTGGCCACGCCGGGACGCGTGGACAGCCAGTCCGCGGCCCTTTCGCCGGAATCACGGTACGCGTCCCAGAAGATCCACAAAACCATGACCAGCATGAACGCGACCGCGAACACGGGCAGTGTCAACAGCGTCCACGCGAGCATGCCGCCCTTGACGAGCAGGAACATGATCATGGAGAGGATCAGCGCGAACACGCACACCATCGCGCCGGCACGGACCACGAGATGGCTTTCCTCGTCGCTCAACCGTTCCAGCAGGTTCGTGTGGCGGGCGAGCCATTCGCCCGTCTTGGACGATTCGAATTTCCGCCACACGCCCATGACCTTGCGACGGTTGTCGCGTTCAGTTCCTCACGGTCATACGAGCCATCATTCCAATATCGGGCCATACCATTCCTCCTTCGCGATTGTTTTTCCCTGGAAGGCTTGTCTCACGACGCTTTTCGCAGGCTCGACGTGTCGAACACGTCCGCCCACATGGGGCCGGCGATGGGCAGTATCATGCGTGGATGCTCGTGTCCGATACGCCAGATGCCATAACCTTGGGCCAGGCGTGGGATCTGTTCGAGTTCGTCCTCGCTCAGATCGGGGATGAGCCGGTTCAGCAGGGGGATGTTCTCACCACCCTGGCGGTAGATGATCTTCGTCTCCATCAGATTCATCAGCTGTTCGACCTTGCCGCGCAGGCCACTGCCGGCCGTGAACACCTGGGTCATGTCCGCGACGCCATGCACGATCAGCCATGTCGCGCAACCCCAATGGCCCGCGGACCGTTGGCGCGTCTGCAACGAGTCGACCAGTTGCGGGTTCGACAGCAGATCCCACGCCTCCTCGCATACGATGATGCGGCGCAATCCGTCGCGTGCCTGCAACAGCCGGTCGATCCACGAGCTGACCGCCGCGGTGTACACGCGTTTCAACGTGGGATCCTGGAACACGGGGCCGGACGTGTCGAACACGATGATCGGCGCGGTCGGATCCAACGTGATCGTGGACTCCTTGTCGAACATGCCGCTCATCGTGCCGTCATCGACCATGGGGGAGAACACGCGTGCCGCCTCGCTGGCCTTCTCGCGTGCGAGATCGCGGTAATGTTCGAAACCGTGGATGTTCTTGTACACGCCATCCACCCAATCCCAGTCGGACAGGCGGGCCACGGCCGACTCCAACGTCATCGGCCCCGTATCGTAACTGGCTATCAGCTGGTCGATCAGGGACAGCATGTCCTTGTCCAACGGGAACGGACGGTCCGGTTCCCTCACCGCCTCCGCCAACGCCATCATGGCGCTTTTCCTGCCGGCCAGGACCTCCTGGCGCAACGCCCTACGATCCTCGTCCGACGTGACGTGGGACATGTCGGGCATGGCGAACGGGTTCAGATAGTTGCCTTTGCCGGGGGAGACGACCTGCCGCCGGGAATGGCCCGCGCAATGGCCTTCCATTCGCCCTGCCGGTCGGATTGGACGATGATGTTGCGTCCGAAACCGATCTCGCGCACGGCGATCGTCTTCGCGCAATAGCTTTTGCCCTGGCCGCGCAGGCCGCTGAAGAACAGGTCGGGACTGGTGGTCATGTGCGCGTCGTACGTACCCCAGCAGTCGAATTGGAACAGTTCGCGGGAAAGCGCGTCGATGCCGATCGGCGGACCCGGGATCAGCTGCGCGCCGGAACCGGCCACGAAAGTGGTGAGCACTCCCGCCCGTCCCGTGCTGGTCTGATGCCATGGGATCAGGGGACGTTCGTTGAAATCGCGGGTGATCATGTCCAACGGGCTCGCGGAACCCAACGGGAGCATGCCTTCCTCGTCACGCTGCCGCGCCTTGTACAGGCTCTTCGTCTGGCTGACCTGCTTCGACACCATCGAATACAGCGTCCGCGAGCCGATTCGACCGCGCCGCGGTCGGAACGCGAATACCGGTGTTCCGGCACACGCACCGACCGGCCGGCGCCGTCACGCACGCGCATGAGCCAGTCGAGTTCGGGAATGGACAGTCTGGTCGGCGCGGGAACGAAACCCACCACGCCGACGCCACGCCGCGCGGGACGGCCGAGCCTG